>Ga0307510_10000769_pt1 | contig 33135 bp, 46 predicted proteins | sample 12_EM_MG_FD_207224 | JGI IMG/M metagenome (GOLD analysis project Ga0307510, IMG submission 207224) | Populus trichocarpa ectomycorrhiza microbial communities from riparian zone in the Pacific Northwest, United States - 12_EM | ecosystem: Host-associated > Plants > Roots > Unclassified | place... | reverse complement strand
GTTCATCCGCCGGCCGAGTGCGAGCCCCTGTTCGATAAAGAACGAAAAGTACTAGTGACTGGGATGGGTGGCACTCGGCGAGTACTGTATGTGAACTTTATGCGTTCCAGAAGCTACGATGATCAATGTGGCACATGGAAGCCGCGCTAACTACTGTTCGCGGTTCACCGGCGGGGCACCACTTCCTGAGAAGCCTTTGGGAAATTGGGAAATGAAATTTGATTGACATGATGAATCTTGGCAAAAAAAGGACATTCCATGGCACCATATTAATTCCCAGGCCAGCCTTGAGGCCCGAGGGTACAATCCCGTTGGAATCAAGGGAGATCACAGCGTGCGCCGTGTGCCGTGTCCACCGTTGTGGTGGGTCTTGGCAGTACGGCAAGGCGGCACTGCGCCTTAGGTTCCACGTCCACCGTTCACATCACGGGTCGAGCCAAGGATCCAGATGAAGAGCCAACCTATCTTCGGTGTTCCGAAGAGAAAGAGCACTCAAGGAACCAGGGACGGAGAAATGAAATCAAGATCTGATTTTCTACCGACTGCAAATCCAGCCACCCAGACGTAATGACCGCCTTATGACCGTGTTTCCGATTATGTTTCGACATTCTTGCGACCACCGGGTACAGTGCAGTACGTGGAAACAGACGAGAACACACTTCCAAGGTGGCTTATTGCATGTCGCATCCAACTCTCGAGATGACATCGATCCTCCCCAAGACTCCCGCTGTATTTCTGCTGAATTCGATGTGAAGGGTGTAGTGAACGCGCCTTTTTTTCACACCTCACTGGCATGCCGCCCTGCAAGTGACACACGTGCTATCTCCCTGCACCTTCCCGTTTTGCCCCATTTTACTTCTACCACCTGTGGCTTAGAAAACATTTCGGGCACCCAACAGTTTCAGGAGCCGAGATCCGCCCCATCGTGGCTAGCCGCCGCCACAGTCACAGGATGACCGCCCTACTCGCCAGAAGCGCTCTAGAACGGCCGGCTTGAATGATTTGTCTTCGGGAAGCGGCCCTGGACCTTTCTTGCACTGCTCATGATTCTCAACTTGAGGATTCGGAACGTCTTTCGGGGAAGCTTCTAGTTGGCACTCTTCCCGCCCAAATCGCTTACGTGCTCGTCCTATAAAGGCTCCTCGGTGGGGAATCACTTACCCGCACTTTTGGCCTCGCAATCTGTTCCACCTATCTCACTTTCCCCCAATTGGGCGCCTTGTTCGATAGCGCCCCCAACCCCCCTCACGCCATGACAATTTCCGGTCCACCACCCGCCTATTTCTTCGAGGATCGTACTGGCGTCCTCACCAGTTCTGACTTTGACGAGGTTTACGACCGTGCTTTTCTACGAGTTTCCTCTACCCCTCAGCGCACGCGCAACGCGGGGCTCATGGTCTACGACATGGGCCAGCGCTCGACGAGCCTCGGCGATCGCGACCGTCGCCACTTCTACCGCGAACCCGTGATCGTTCTCGACTTTGGGCCTAGAGGTGCCCTGGGAACGGTCCGCTTCACCAAAAGCTCAATATCAATACCCATGCACCAATACTTGCGGAAAGTTTCGCTATTCTCGGGGTGCGTTGTTTTTGCGAGCGCCGCATGACGTGCTTTCATTTATCAGTTATCATGACTGCTCAGGTCTCTATTCCGGAAGTTCGCGGCTTCGGATGGAAACGAGTACAAATGGGGCCATCACATGGTCGCAGAGCACGAGTGGACGGTAAGTTAATGCTCAAAGTTTGATGAGATCACGGGCCACCGTTCAACACATGTTCTCAGTGCCTGAACGTGGACAACTTTCTTGTCGCTCACTATAATCTCAAGCCCGTAGATCGTCCCGCGTTTGGTACGTCGGGCAATGTGCTCACTGTATATGAACCCTTTGCGCACTTGTCTGCTGGTGAGTCGCCTTCCTTTAACGGTATCCTCCATATGACGCGAAATGAACATTCCTGCTGCGATAGAACTTCTTGCATCATTGACGGTTATGCGTCACATAGCCCAAAATAACCTGTAGTGTTAACACGTCACAAGACTCACAACATTGTACATTGTACCACCCTTTCGAAAACTTCTACTATATCTACACGTGTCTCGTACTCGTCGATAATTCCTATATCATACCCAACATACATGTGGGCAGATTCGGTTTGACCGCGTTGGACGCTAGCGATCTCATTAATGATCTGAACGCCCTTACTCCACTTTTCAGTACCCCGTTTCTTCCAGAAACTTGAAATACAGTACACACCATAGTCAGGGCGCAGGATAACTTTTCCAAGGGGACCTCCTCCAACACCGGCACCCCAAACCTTAAGCACTGTGCCCCAAAAGATGGGCCACAACTCGCAAGCTGGGAGCCACAGTAAGCCCTGCTGGGAGGCATTGATAAGTGGGTTAAATGAGTTAAAATACAAAAAGATCGGATCTTTGGAAATAAAAATAAATTGGCAGGTGGCGGCAGCCAACCACAGTTCACGATCCTCAGTGACAATGACCAAGCCATACGTCCAATCAGGAGAGCCCCTCCACGAGTTCCTCCACTCCTTCTGGCAGAGACAGGTCGATGCTGCAGAGCAAGAGACTCCCGACTATCGACACCCGCCACTGCCTTTGGCAAGGATAAAGAAGGTTATGAAGAGTGACCCCGATGTAAAGGTGGCACTCATTTCCCCTTCTTCCTTTCGAGACGTGACATGACCTCCGAAATCCTTCCCAGATGATCGCTGCAGATGGTTTGTCCCACCTCGTATACCTTCCATCCTTCATATCCTTGATTATCTTGTTACAGCCCCTATCCTATTCTGCAAGGCTTGCGAAAGTACGCTTTTGAACCTCTCTCCCTCCCTTGCAGTTCACTGATCGTGGCGTCAAAAGTTTTCATTGCAGAGATTACAGCCCGAGCGTTCATCGTCGCCGACTCCAACAAGCGTCGCACATTATCGCGTGCAGACATCGCCAAGGCGCTCAGCAAGTCTGACCAGTTCGACTTTCTCATCGACATCGTTCCGCGTGACGAGCCCTTCGTCCCCGGCGTGTCCGGCCCTGGAAAAAATGCCACTAAAAAGACGATCCCGGGCTCGACTAGCGCGAAAAGAGATCCTGTGCGTGGGGGATAGGTATTCGGTTTTCACATTTTCGCAGTGGTCTGACGTGTTATCCGGGTTGGCCAAACCAGTCGGCGCAAGATGCACAGGGTGAGGCACAGGGAGACCCCATTATCCTCGAAGGCGGAGATAGTGCTAACGTGGATGGCCTGCCCCACTCCGGCATGTTAGAACAGGTGAGTACACCGATCCTTTCCCCCCACTCCGTAACTGTGACGCGTGCCTTTACGCAGCTTCAAACGCTCCTCGACTCGCCTATGGACCGTCCACCGATTTAGCGATTCAATTATTGTAAATGTGGTTTTGGATGGGCGTGTGCGCGTGTGTACATGTGTACATTGGGAATCTTTATCGCGGCCCCTCTGGACCAGTTTCTTACTGTCTTGCCCATTGTTGTGTTGCTTTACTGTTTGATTATCTCCCCACACCGGCTGTTAGAGGGTTTCTCTTGTCCTCCCGGACCGTTGACCTATGTTGGTCGATCGAATTCTCGCATTATCCGCCATTAGATTCATAGAGAATGTTGCGAAAACGACAGATCCTTTTCCACTGAGATTCCATCAGAGATTCTTTTATCTTATCGGTTATCTGCAGGATGTGGGCCTGATCATTGAATTAATTGTGGAGCACCAGCCCAGAGAGCCAAGATTGCAGGGCCGTTCATCACCAGCCGTCGACGTCGTCGCTCTCAGAAACAGAAGATACGTCCTCACTCAGATAAACAGTGTCAAAAAAGAACGTCTAGATGTTTTCTCACTCCTTTCTCATCACTACTCACGTCTGTCTCTTCTTGATCACCTTATCTGCGACGTCGTCGGTTTGGGCAAGCCCGTTATCATCCTATCGGTTGGCGTTTATCTCCCGCCAGACTGTGCAGCCTTACTTTCCAGATACCCCCGCATCGTGTCCAATCTGCGCGTCTGGTTATCCAAGCATCAGCACCTGCGCCGAGGCCGCTCCTGCGCTCGCTAATTTCTCATCGGTATGTGCCTACTGCGACTCTGGGGTCCTTCAAGTTAACTCATCAAATGACCAAAACACCATACGTTATATCCCCACTACTCCCCACTACACATGTAAAAGGTCATCTTCAATCCCGGGGCGTTCATCAGCGTGATCAAGTGCTCCTGCACAGACACTTTCCAGTACGTTTTCCCCCAGTGTGCTGATTGGTTCGTGGTCCCTCCCAATTCCGCTCCCAACTACTGATTTTGTTTTGTTCTTCACACTCACCATGTTCGATTATCGGTGTCCAGCTTCGAGAAAACCAACCAGACTGCCGTCCTGGATACGCCCGACCTGCCCTCGCTGGTGAGCAACATACGTCAATTGTGCAGCTTTGCGAGCTCGATCCTCGGCAACGCGTCCAATGCGGACGGAGAAACGACGCCGTCCCAATCAGGCACCGCTGCCAGTGCTACAGGGACGAGCGCATCGTCTACTGCTCAGCCAAGCAATCTCCCCAACTGGACCGCGTCATTTGTCATCGCGGGCGCCGTGACGCTGATCATCGCCTACACTTCGATCTTGTGACGCTTGCACTGTAATACTGGTTGTGCGTGCCGCATAAGGTACTGCAAGGCTGCGGGATTGGCGTGGCCGACCCGACGATTGATTACGACTTTCCATTTCATGCCGCTCCTTGTTTTGAACGTTCTTGATCACGATATCTCACGAATCTCTTTACGAATGGATGACGACCAATTGTGATGACCTATCTTTTTTTAGAACTTATCCACAATACCCATCATGTATCCGAGTCTCAGATAGTAGCTTGAGAGAGGATTTATCTCAACACTGTCTCACTACGCTAAGAGCCCTTGATGCAACTATCTGCGACCCATATTGTCTCGTCTTGATGCGCTCGTTTCCTTCCCCTCACTGGTGTTGTCCCACGATGCATTCATCACAACAAACACACGGTGTGTCTCGAAACGTACATACATAACAGTACATCATTGTGTATAACCGTTGAAAGCTTGTGCATCTGTCCCACGATACCACTTCGCCTTGAGTGCGTTGTATGCGGAAATGATTTTGTCATGCACGTCGCTGTCCGCATCGATTCCAGTGGATTCTGCCACTGCGCGCTCGATGCCAACCTGATCAACCTTTCCCATCAGTTCGACGCTCTGCGGGTCGCTCTTTACGTCAAACAAGAATGCAGCTGCGATCCCGCGCGCAAGGTGATCGACTGGAAGGCCATATTCTCTCGCCATCATCGTTGGCCCGAGGAGTCGGTCGCCCTTGGCTAGCTTGCGCAGGGGCTGTCGGCCCACACGTTCCACGTCGTCATGCAGCTTCGGGTTTGTGAAGCGAGAGAGCACACGTTCCACATAGTGCTCGTGTTCCTTGGGATCGAAGCTGTGCTTCTTCACCAACGCCACGCCGCCTTCCCTGAGAGCGCCACGGACGTTCTCTCGGATTTCTTGATTTTCCAGCGCTCGATCAATCCGGTCGAACCCCTGGACGAAACCGAGATAGGCGGCAATGGCATGTCCGCAGTTGAGCGCGAAGAGCTTGCGTTCGATGTACGCTTCGAGTGAATCGATGAGTGCCATCCCCTGCACGGGCGGGTCGATCGGTGCACGCAGAGCGGTCCTGTCGACGGCCCATTCGGAAAATTCTTCGACGCCGACGTCGAGCGGGTTTTCGGTATGTGGAGATGATGGCGCAGGGATGATGCGGTTAACGGAGCAGTTGGAAAAGCCGACGTGGATCGACAGCCATGCGTTCTCTTCGTCCGTGAGATGGCTTTGGACGTACTTCCCGAGTATTTCCGTCTGGTCGATCATGTTCTCTTATGCGATAACGCTGAGCGCGCAGCTCCTTTAAACCTTTGGCGATAACTGGTGCGATCCTCTTGGGAATGTTGGGATCGAAGGCAGTAGTAATCAGTCGAGTGTGGGAGTTCGCGATGAAGTGGGAGACCTCATTGGTCTGAGAAGACGCGCCGGAGAATGAGTGGATCTTCTCTGTCCGTTCTTTCTTAACAAGGACGTGGACCTCGTAGGATTCGTGAGTGTTTAACTCCTTGACGAGGTTCTTGTCAACATCGGCGAAAACGACAAAGTATCCAGATTCTGCAAGAAGAGCGCCTATGAAACCCCGCCCGATATTGCCCGTGCCAAAGTGGACGGCCTGGGGTTGGTTTGCTTGAGGTTCTTGCATGCTGGGAAGGATATAATACTGATATAATGCGGAAGAGATCTGTATTTGTGTCCAGAATAGAATTGAGTGAAGTGCTCGCTGGCAATTGATGGGAGAGGTAAAGAACTTGGAGCTAAGATCGAAATGGTGTGGGACCTGGACTGGGACTGAAAATGAAAATGCCGTCCTCAACAAGCTACATTACGCACTGGAAGCCACTTGCGCTCTGCGGACATTCGGTACAGTACGGAAGTAGGTGTGCTGCAAGCCTCTACGCGATAATAACTCCGCAAGTTTGCTTGCAAGGAATGTCGTCGCCATGGTCGATATCGACAGTAAGCCCGACTCGAACCGAGAACGAAAGCAATTCGTCACAAACGTCGTTTGATTTGACTCGACCCAGCACGGCCCGTGGATGACCGGCAAGTTTTAACTACCAAGCCTTGGACTGTTCGTCATAGTCACTCGCTGCCGTCTTTTTCTTTTCATGTCCGTTTCACCTCGCACCTCGTACAATATCGACCATCATGTCGCTTCGTAAACAACAGATACAACAGACACAACTGGCTACTGTGTGGTTCATGGTCGTCGACCCTACGTTTAGGTATACCTTGAATGGTGTCGATTCTGTGGACGTTCCTTCCGACGGCTATATCAAACAGTTTCTGATTGCGGTCAAGGCATCGAACAACGAAGCCATTAAAGACGCTGGCGGAAAACTCCTGGTGTGGAAACTCCACACGCCACGGGAAAGTTGGGAGATCCAAGAAGAAGGGTATCTCGCGAGCCTCAGATGTCTGCCAAATCACAAGGAAGGGGCGAGGGTGGCGAGGGAGGAGCAAGAGGAAGACGAAGAGGAGGAAGAGGGCGGTGACGGTGACGAGGGGGAGGGGGGGGAGGAGGAGAAAAAGAAGAAGAAAAAGCCGAAGGACAAGGGCAAGGGGAAAGCAAAGCCGAAGGAGAAGGTGGACCTTGCATGGCCACTTGCACCGGACAACAAAATATCGGTGCATCTCAAGGAGCTAGACTCCGGAGTTTGTGTCCTAGTGCAACTCCTTACCAGAGGTACGTCATGTTGTACCGTTAGTACCGGATGCATCTCAAACAATCAAAGATGGCAATGTCAACAACATGGATGGTGAATGCTTCATGAATCTCCTTACCGTCAGACTAACACTCTACGGAAAGACGAACTTGTGCTCCAGTCTGAGCTTATCAAAATATATGAGGCGTTCTTCGTCAACGTGGGAAGCTTCGACTCGGGAAGCTTTAGGCACTCCGACATCGAGTTAAACGAGATAGAGATAGAATGGAGGCCGCCCCCAGACTTCGTCACAGGGCTAGAACAGACGCTGGACAGCAAGCCGGGGATCGTCCATGACGTAAGTAATCTCCTTGACTTGTCCGCCTGCTTGTTGGTTCTGATTGTCAATGTAGGTCCGTGACGCGTTCAGAATAATACTCAATCCCGAATCACAGGCTGCATACGTTGATCTTCGCTCGGAATCTAGCGAACGGCCCTGGCGCGAGGCCAATTTGGCCGAGATCACCCATAGCGCATTTATTGCGTTCGGCAAATGGGAGAAATGCTGGAAAGGCCCCATCGGACGAGTCCTAAAGGAGAAGGCGGCGAATGCAATGTTCTTTTTCAAGATCGCCGTCGAAGATCCAATTGACAACGATATTACCGTTCAACTGTACGTACTCGCTCACTTGCCCTTTTCGCTTGCGATTTAGCGTCGTCTCTACAAAAGTGACGCCAGTTGGCCTTTCTATCTTATCACGAAATGCCAAGCTGTTCGACCCCTCAGTGCGCAGTACCGCAAGCTCAAGCCGCGCAGCGATTTCCTTGTCCTAAAGTCAGGTCTTCCTCGACTGCTCGTCGAGGTTAATTCGACAGCAGTGAAAGATTGGCCTCCGAATCTTGTTAGGATGCTCTTACAAGGGGCCTCCATTGTTCGTTTCGCAAACACTTTTTTGGACGAGTTCAAGGAGAAGAGGGACTTCGTCCTCATCGCCATCTTTATTCGGGATGAGGGCACAGCAACTCGCCATGCCTTATATCAGAGAGGCAATCCTCGGGATAGCCAAGCGGTATGTTATGCTATACATAAGCAAGCTTGCAGGCTGAGCTGTCCTAGGTTTATTACCACACAAAGGAGTTTGACTTTGCGACTCCAATTGGCCGTGTCGAGTTCACCCGTCAACTGTATAACCTCGTTCACAAGTTGAAGCCCAGTGTAGAGGACGTCGATTCACGGACGAAAGACGAGATTGAAAAGCTCAGCAACGTCATCACCAAACATAAGAAGAAGTTTGGCCTAAAGTCGTTTAACGCCACTCAGGGGTCCAAGAAAAAACCTACTCGCACAGGTGATGGTGACGGTGGTGGTGGTGGTGGAGGTCCGAGTACAGCCGAATCTGCAGAGCTCCAGGCACGTGGTTACGAGGTGAAACCCGGAGTCATCGATTCTAGCGGTGTGGCGTTGGAACCACTCTGCGAGGTGTGTCAACTCTTCCCCATTTATTCTACGCCACGTTGACGCCCAACCCCGCCCCAGTCGCCGCCGCATATTCTCACCGTCTATCAAACGTCGGACCCGAGCAATGAGCTAATCGCGAAAAAACTTCGCAAGGACTCGCACGAGCTCACTTTCCTCAGACAGCTAAACACAATCCACCCGAAATCTGAGCATGTTGTCTCGTTACACGATTCATTCGTTTCGTTCGATCCCCAGTTCACGTCATGGGTTATTCTACCCAAAATGGACACCGTCGTGGATTGGATCGAGTTCGCACCTCAAAAGCTTTGTGGCAAGGTCACTGAAGTTTGTTGGGGGCTCATCAAGGGCCTCGCATATCTTCACGGTCTCTGTATCGCTCACAGAGACATCAAACCTGACAATCTTCTTGTCGACCAAGCCTTTTGCTTGAAAATTATCGATTTCGATATTGCCTTACAAGTCAAGAACGAGGACGAGGAAGTTGATGACCATTGCGGCACCGTGCATTGGATTGCGCCCGAGATCGAGGAGAACCTGATGTACAGCCCCATCAAAGCTGACCGATGGTCATGCGGGCGTGTTATTCTGTGCCTTCTTGACGAGCTGAGCAAAGAAGACAAGCGCCTTAGGACGATTGGGAGGAAATTGCAGGTGCATGATCCCAGGCAGCGGCCGTCGTTGCTTGAGTGGCCCAGTTGGCTCGACAGACCACCTTCAAACATCGCCAATGTGTTGAAAGCTGGGGAAAGAAAGGCCTCGCGACCATTGCGAGACACGATGGGAGGCAACGAAGAAAACACGAAGTTCCGGAAGGTGAAGAAGCAGAGAGTCATCGAGTCGCGCTAGAACGTATTCCCAAAGACAGAACTTTATGGACCATGGGTGTCTCAAGTCCATTGATGTATTCTTGACACTTATTGTTATTACTATACTGCAGCAGAGGTCCGTGTTCATGTAATTCCAGTTTTCAGATGGTATCCTGTTCTCTGTTCGTGTCATTCTAAGGTCACCTCAAGCTACATGTGCGGAATGACTTCTTTCGACACATTTGCAAATTCGCATCTCGTCTCATCTCTTCCCTCCGTCTTTTTCCTCCTCTCCTCGAAACCACCACCATCGCTTTCGCTTTCGCTAACAACATTGCCATCACCGCAACATGAAACCGACCACTTCACTTCTCCTCGTCTACCGGATCCCGCCTCACCGCCCTCTATCCACACACCCTTACTTTCTGCTCCCGTCCACGCCTTCGCTCGTCGCATGACGTCGCTTAGGTAGTCGCCGCTTTCCGGCAGTCATATGGTCCTGTTCTTTAGCTCCTTCACTAGTCTGACATTTCTTAGTTTGCATTGCCTCGTTATTTACTCGTACATACTTGCTGTCCCACTTCCACGTCGCCAGCATCACACCGATACTGTACTGTACATTCGCATCGTCCGCCGTCATCGCCTCCCGCCCCTCGATGGCGCCGACACAACCGCCTCTTTCCCTTTGCACCCCTTTCTCGCCTTCGCCTTCCGCAAAGCCTTGGCCTTACTCTGGACCTCAGTAGGTACCGACATGTATATAAGCTACGCCCGCTCTCATAGAGTGCATGAGTGGTCCCGTCGTACGCCCAATTCTAATTTCTTGCCCCTGCCCATATCCTTTCCTGCGTGATTCCGTGGTGGAACCGTCGTCCGTCTTTGTCTTCGCCTCACTGCTACGCTTCCTGTCCTCTTGTTTGTCCTTCCTCTCTCCCGCCTACTCTCATCGCAACCGCAATCTATTCATCTCTTTACCATCTACCAGGCGTGGCTTCTCTGTCTTCTCGGACCTAGTTGCCCTGTCGATGTCGATGTCAAGAGCATGCACGCACTGTTACCCACATACTTTGCTCGCTTTCCACAACTCACATCGTCACTTAATCGGGTTTTCAAGCTCATCCTCCTCAGGTAGTATTTGCCCTGCTGCCGGGTTGCAAATATCTGTTTGACGAGCGACGACGAACAACCTTCATTGGTAGAACACGTGGTCAGTGCGACCTTTTTTCACCATCTCATCCCCTCCAACCCACGCCGGTCATCACCTTTATCCACCCCACAGCGGCATGGGTGTAGACGGCGTCTAGTGCCGTGTCAAGTGGTTGTAGGATTTTCGCGCGGCCAGAGAAATCAAGCGGTATCTGCACTAAGGGGTTTCAAACGCACGCGGGTACGTCAACATGGTTACAGTGAAATTATACACTCACCATATTCAATTATTGGCGTCCAGCTTCGAGAAAACTAACCAGACTGCTGTCCTGGATACGCCCAACCTGCCCTCGCTGGTGTAAGGGTTAGTCTACGTTGTGAGTTCGAGTTAGGAAGAATGAGGGAAAGGCAGAGGGCGCGTCGGGAGTCGGGAGTACGTTTGAGGCGCTAACAACGAACGACACGACTTGTGACGGTAAGAAGAGGGCGAGACAATAGGAAACGTACGAGTTCGCGACAACAGGGAGACAAACGACGGCCCGTTGGCTCGGCTTGTCGTCCATTGGTCGGGCGAGAGTCGAACGGGGAGAACGAAGGGTTTGCAACGTGAGATTCGCGTCGCGTTTCCGAGTCTACCTGTTTGTCATCCTTACACTGGTGAACAACATACGTCAATTGTGCCCCTCGTCGGACGGAGAAACGACGCTGTCCCAATCAGGCATCGCCACTAGTGCAGGGATGCTCTGCCAAGCAATGTCCCCAGCTGGATCGCCTCATTTATCATCGCGGGCGCCGTAGCGCTGATAACCCTCTACACTTAGGTGTTTTGACACCTGTACTGTAGTCCCGGTTGTGCGTCAACTATCTGGAAGTCCATGTTGTCTGTACTGCGTTCGTTTCCCTCCCCTCACTGGTGTGTCCCACGACGCATCCATCGCTACAGAGAGTCAGAGACATGATGTATCTCGAAACGTATATACATAACAGTACATCATTGCGTATGACGGTTGAAAGCTCGTGCATCTGTCCCACGATACCACTTCGCCTTGAGTGCGTTGTATGCGGAAACGATTTTGCCATGCACGTCGCAGTCCGCATCGATTCCAGTGGATTCTGCCACTGCGCGCTCGATGCCAACCTGATCAACCTTTCCCATCAGTTCGACGCTCTGCGGGTCGCTCTTTACGTCAAACAAGAATGCAGCTGCGATCCCGCGCGCAAGGTGATCGACTGGAAGGCCATATTCTCTCGCCATCATCGTTGGCCCGAGGAGTCGGTCGCCCTTGGCTAGCTTGCGCAGGGGCTGTCGGCCCACACGTTCCACGTCGTCATGCAGCTTCGGGTTTGTGAAGCGAGAGAGCACACGTTCCACATAGTGCTCGTGTTCCTTGGGATCGAAGCTGTGCTTCTTCACCAACGCCACGCCGCCTTCCCTGAGAGCGCCACGGACGTTCTCTCGGATTTCTTGATTTTCCAGCGCTCGATCAATCCGGTCGAACCCCTGGACGAAACCGAGATAGGCGGCAATGGCATGTCCGCAGTTGAGCGTGAAGAGCTTGCGTTCGATGTACGCTTCGAGTGAATCGGTGAGTGCCATCCCCTGCACGGGCGGGTCGATCGGTGCACGCAGAGCGGTCCTGTCGACGGCCCATTCGGAAAATTCTTCGACGCCGACGTCGAGCGGGTTTTCGGTGTGTGGGGATGATGGCGCAGGGATGATGCGGTCGACCGAGCAGTTGGCAAAGCCGACGTGGATCGACAGCCATGCGTTCTCTTCGTCCGTGAGATGGCTTTGGACGTACTTCCCGAGTATTTCCGTCTGGTCGATCATGTTCTCACATGCGATAACGTTGAGCGGACCTGAGTTCGCGGCGCGTCGCTCCTTTAAACCCTTGGCGATGGCTGGTGCGACCCTCTCGAGAACGTTGGGACCGACGGCAGTGGTAATCAGCCGAGTGTGGGGGTTCGCGATGAAGTGGGAGACCTCATTGGTCTGAGAAGACGCGCCGGCGAATGAGTGAATTTCCTCTGTTCGTTCTTTCTCATCAAGGACGTGGACCTCGTAGGATTCGTGGGTGTTTAACTCCTTGATGAGGTTCTTGTCAACATCGGCGAAAACGACAAAGTATCCAGATTCTGCGAGAAGAGCGCCGATGAAACCCCGCCCGATATTGCCCGCGCCAAAGTGGACGGCCTGGGGTTGGTTGGTTTGCGGTTCTTGCATGTCAGAGGGATGGGAGAGACCGAGAGATTTGTATTTGTGTCCAGAATATGATTGGGTGAAGTGCTCGCTGGCAATCGATGGGAGAAGTAAAGGACTTGGAGGTAAGATCGAAATAGTGTGGCACTTGGACTAAAGAGACTTCGGGGCTGGCGATGACGCTCTTAGCCAGGGAGCCAGCTACATCACAGATTGGAGATGAGCTGAGACAAGTGGCTGATTGTGGCTACAACCACTTGCCACTTTACGCTCTGCGGACATTCGCATTCGGTACGTCACGGAAGTAGGCGGTCTACGCGATAACACTGCGATAACAGCTCCACAAGCTTGCTCACAAGGAATGTTGTAGCCCGACTCGTACTTTGAGAACGAAAGCAATTTCAAGCAGCCGGGTTTGATTCCCGCACAGCCTGAGAAACGTTATAACACCTTTCTTGTGTACGCATCGGAACCATATGATCGAGACAACGCTTCGGAAACGGGGAACGATCATAAATTGCACAGGTAAAGCGATAACGATATGAACACTACTACATTTGTTCTAGTGGTGCACAAAGGTACAGATGATGACCTGGACGACCAGGAGGGCCCCACCCTTTCGTTATCTATGGCGCTCAAAGGATTTGGATCCACAGAGTTACTAGGCGAGATTCGGAGGTGATACGGACAAATACATAACTTACGACACCGAAGTGACTCCACTCCAAGTTTTTCACGTGGTCGATGATTGACGTCATGTGACACGACGCGTCTTTTGAACTTGGCCTTATATATTTCGTAATCTGCCAACAAGTCCGTGGGAACGTTTGACTTCATATGGGTATCAGAGGCAACGTGTCCAAAGTTCAACTTATGAACTTTTGCTGACCTGTCCTGTTCATTCAATTTATTCTGCCATTCCTTTGCTCACCATTCGTCATGCCCCCACCATTACTCCTCTATGGGCTGTCCCTTCTACTTATTGTCCTTCCTGCCCTTGCGGATCCGGGTGCAGGGTCGGCATTATACCCACCGGGTCTCCAACCTCTCATAAACCACGCCAATGCATTGCTGTCCGCTGGGACGTTTCATGATGCAGCAAAAGCTTATTCTGAAGCCATAGGTGAGTTGAAACAGACCATGTTATCTGGGGTGTTCTGGTATGCAATGTCATCTCTCATGAAGTATGATGATGTGACCTCCTCCGGTTGTGTGTCACGGCAGTCTTTACCAACCAGCTGCATCGTCTTATCCGAAGATTTTCTGACATCTTTTGCAGAACAATCACCAGTGGATCCCACCCTATACTATAAACGCGCCACCGCATATTACTCTGTTGGTAGACACGCAAACGCGCTTGCCGACTTCGACCAAGTCCTTACACTTACTTCGGACACATTCGAGAAAGCGCACTTAATGAAAGCGAAAATTCACGCCAAAGAAGGCCGATGGGCAGACGCACGAGAAGCCCTCAAACACTATCAGGCTAAAAACGACCCTATTGCACGTGAACTTCTGCTCGACGTAGCAGACGGGGAGGCTGCGGCACGCAAGGCAGTCCAAGCCCAGAAGGCTAAGCTCTGGACAGCTTGCGAAGAGAGTGCCACCCAGGGTCTTCGCGTCGCGTCCCATTCCGTCGCCTTGAGGCAACAACGGGCGAATTGCGCACTTGCGGCGGGTGACTTTGAAGACGCTGTCGCCGACTTGAGGTTCGTGTTCGTGGATCATCTTGCTAGGCCCCGGCACTAACCGGGTCTATATAGTCGGCTCACCCAGATCACGTCGCCGTCTACAGATGCGTATATGAATATTTTCCGCATATCATATTTCTACATGGGTTCCTCGGCCTCAAGCACAGCAATGGCGAATCTTAAGCAGTGTTTGCATTATGACCCTGATTCCAAGCCTTGTCTCTCAGCACATCGGCTGGTCAAGTCTTTCGACAAGCAGTTCAAGAAACTCGACGAGCTGATGGCCGCAGAGGACTGGCGAGGGATAATCACTTTCATTCTGGGCCCTGTTCCCAAAGACGCGACTCTCGGCGCACCTGGAAGTGGTTTTTTGGCAACATTTGAAGGAGCGGTCGTACCCGACGCAGCACCGAGCGTGAACGTCGCTATCCCACCCCCGAAGAAGGCGAGTCCGAGAAGAGCAGCGATCTTGCGGGCGCTATGCCGTGCCCATGTACAGCTTCGTCAGGCGCGCGCAGGTGAGCAGTGGTGCGATGAGTTGTTGCGAATGGTTGGGAACGAGAAGGACATCGACGCTCTGCTGGGCAAGGGAGAGGCATTGCTTGCAAGGGAGGAGTGGGAGGAAGCGGTGCGTACTTTCGAGCGGGCGTGGGAAGCAAGCGGAGGAGGGAACCGTGAGGTATGCATTTTTCCCTTCCTGCACAGCCGAGAGCTGATTCTGGAGAGTAAATTAGATACACGCGCGGTTATCCAAGGCGCAGCGCCTGTTGAAACAGTCGAAACAGAAAGATTATTACAAGGTGCTTGGCGTCTCACGAGATGCTGACGAAAGGACGATCAAGAAGGCGTAGTGCGTATTTTCCTTTAGAATATCTGTTTGATTTATTGCTAACGTGCTTGTTTCCCTCGTAGTCGCAAAGCTGCACTCGCTGCACACCCGGATAAGGGTGGCAGCGAGGCTAAGATGGCTGTTGTGAACGAAGCGTACGAGGTATTGTCCAACCCAGAGCTACGGCAGCGCTACGACAATGGTGATGACCCGAACGATCCCACGCAAGGCCAAGGTGGACCCTTCCCTGGCGGAGGACACCCGTTCAGCCAATTTTTCCAACCAGCAGCAGGCAGCGGATTCCAGTTCCGTACAGGTGGTGGTGGGCCCGGGGGCTTCTCATTCCATTTCCCAGGTGGCCACCATTGAGTCCAGAGCCATGCCTTTTCGATCCTGTCACCTCTGCATTCGCTATTCCTGCATTATTACTTACTGTATGTTTGGAGAGGTTCATCCCGTTCTCACCTTCCGACAAAGCAAGAAGGGCTGTATATTATTTTTTCGAAATCCTGCTCGAGTGGTAATGAGTAGAACGTGGTGAACACGAACCTATGAATGGCCAGGTTTGTGTGTTTGATGTGTCGGTGCTTCTGGTGGTGTCCACATTGATGTATGAGTGAGAATGAATATCGGCTCCGTTCTTTCTCCGAGGAGGCTTATCCTTAAACAACCTAACACATGACACCATGGGAATTCGCGTCAACGAATCAAAGTCTTCATCGGCGTAATTTCCGGTGCCCATCAGGTCCACGCGTTGAATGCGACTTGGCTGCGTGCTGAGCGGGCACCGGACCTTGTGCGTTTCTAGAACTGCGGCGCGCATCGAGGTTAACACGCTCCGGTCGCCGTGAAGATCGGGGCACGGTCAGTTGACGCGTTCGGTAGCGAAACGTGCTCCTGATGATCATGATATGCTTCGGCCGCACTTCATTCGCTGGTGACTAAAAGCCGTTACAGACTTGGGGTGCACGGCCCCCATCTAGGTGAGTGGAACTTGAAGGCGATATTCCCCGATTTGGAAACAGATACCCCGACCGTAGGAATGATATGACGAGTTCCCCAGTCCCCAAGCGAGACCCCAGCAACAAGTTGCTTCTCCTGGGTTCCTCCTCCAGAGTGTAAAGGCCATTATAATATTTCGTGTTGATGGTGTGCAGCGCGTTTGCGTCTTTTCGTTGCTCACTCCTGTACTCGGCATAGATCCACGGGTTCACCCACTGATTAGATCGCGATAGAAGAATGTCAGAACAATAGTCAGCCTTTGTCAATACACCGACAGCCTAGCTATCGTCACGAGGCGCCTCCCCTTTTACACCAATACCTCTGGGAATAATATCTGATTTGCCTCGAGGATAGCCCGCGCCTCTCCTTCGCCTGCGCCTACCGGGATATCAAACTTCTTGAATCCGAGCGCGCGAAGGCCAGTTTCTCCTTGAATATGCTCCTCTCCGCCTCGGTTCAGAAAACGGGATTCACCCTCACCTCCTGGAAAATCACTGCTAGCAGGCTCAACAACTGCTAACAAAACAAAATTTATCAGACTCACGGGGCAGGAAGGCCACGATTGAAGCGCTCTAGCTGAACTTGAAGATATTCAGCGCTGTGTGGGGACAATGAGATGAGATTGGGGAATGCCACGACAAGAAGGTACTCACTTCCGAATTGTTAGGGGAACAGCTGGGATGTATAGAACAGAAGAATCCCCTTGCCCACCGTGCAAATGTTCCACCGCATGAATGAGATCGCAATGCCCTAGAGTGTTATCAGAACCGGACTACGTCTGATGGGAACTGGCAGTGGGACCCACAATAGATCTGGTCCCCGGGTTCGACGAGAGGAACGGACACCATTATACGGGAGAGTTGCAGGTGTGGATGCGTCATGTCACTCAGCTCCTGCGTCTTGCCCATTTGTGAACCAGGGAAAGTTGGACTCTCGAGGTCGACGACCCAGTCGTCAAGCCCGGAAGACGGAGTCCGTGGTTTGAAGAAAGGCCGTAGGATCAGATAGGCCGTCGCCAACTTGAGCAACGGCGCCACGCGCAAGGTGCCTTCGCCGGGGCCGGTCGTTGACATTGATGTCCAACCCTGCCAGGGGCGGAAAATCGAGCACTGATTCCTGGGTAGAACTCGGAATAAGGTACAAATCCATGGGTAATTTGAACTCACGCAGCATGGTAAAGGTCCTGACAAGCATGTAGACGAGGTGCGGCGTCGAACGGATCATGTTCGCGCCACCTCCCATCGAGGATGGCTCTAAAACACGCACGGAAACCGGGGTCCTCCCAACGCTCCACAGAACCGCCATCGATATGGGGTCCAAGAACGAAGGATTGGTCACCAGGTGCGCGTATCCGGAGACGGTCGAAATAACTGATTGGGGTTCCCAGACTCAGCTTTGCCTCTGGTTCGGAGGAGTGCCACAATTGCAGGATGGAGCGCTGCGTCTGGAGGATAGCGGGGTGCGTCCGTGCGCGAGTCTGCGCGACCGAGCTATAGATCTCGAACGCTTGAATGTTGCCTTGAGGGAAACCTTTTGAAGGGGTACATCAGTATGATCAGTTGCACATTCCCGTGTTACAGCAATCATGACCGTGACAGACCCTTGACCTTGTCACTATTTAATGAAATATAATCTTTCAACGACCGTTTCCAACCCAAGGCTTCCTAGAAAGGACAGGAAAGCGGTTAGCAAGTAGGAGCCAATTTGAAGTGCGGATGGGGACATCAAAAACATCAGACCTCGCTTGGTACGCCAGCCCGGACAATCAGGACACCTGCGTTCCGGATGGCTGAGATTTGGTCTGTCGATAGTCCTCTCTGCAAGTCCGAGAATCGTATGGACGGTATCATCTACGAGAATATCAGCGTCGGCCACACAGACATAAGGGCCAACTCGAGCACATCGGCGCCTCTTGTGGCGACTTCCTCGATCGACCCTTTCAATTCATCGAGGACATCGCGCCAACTTTGCGTAAGAGCTTCCCGCCATATCTTTTTCTTGAGGGCTGAAAAACGGGTGGGCAACGCAGGGCCGGTCCCAGATATTGATGAGAAGACAGAAGCGATTGAGCCCTCTTCCTTTGGCTTCCACGAGCCAATGGGAGTGGAAGTGTGTGTTATCGTGCGCGGCCTGGATGCAGCCAGCCGGGGTGTAGATAACAGCGACGCTGTGCGGACGTGAAAGCGTAAAGTGCGGTGCATGGAATGTACCTTAGTACGAAGAGTACAGTGCTCGACTGCCATGACACTCACGGCCCTGAATCCAATCGATATGATCACGTGATCGCCGAACTGGTAGTCCGCGGACGGACTCGACTGGATAGCTGCAGTACGTGCACACGCACTGTGCAAGTGGCAACCACTTGCGACCACGCCGTTACAAAACAGGCACCTGCTGTGAATCTGATCGGCGTGGGGAGCACGCGTTCATGTAACGGGCCTCTAGCTGGTTGTTCGACAAGGGCAGTGGAATGGAGGGGTCACCCAACATCGTCAGTTGAAAGCATGTCTTTCCTTTCTCGGATGGCCTGATCGGTGCAGAATGCTATCATATAACTTTAAGAGCAACTCTCACACGTCACACGGGTAAAGAACAATGACTGGCGGGGTGCACGGAGGGCTCCTATGATACTCGGAATAGGAAGCCAAAACGGCATTGGTCGGAGGTGTACGTCAGAACGGTGTCAGATCCCGAGCGCATCAGGGAAGATACAGTCATTAACCGATCGATCGAACCTGCCCCATACCACGCGTTCGTTTCCAACAACGGTTGTCAGCAACCAAGTCCCATGCGCTAGGGCCATAGAAACAGCGTTTACTCGAGAACCACGAATCGTCCGTGGCGTGGCTGAATTCCTGGACCGGTACAAGAACTGGTTGATACGCCAACGTTTGGGATCCCTACCGTGCTAGAATAAAAAAAGCAATTAGGTGGGTAGTGTGCATTGACTTGGAGTACAGAGAATGAATCGAATCACGGCCCTTGCCGAATCGGCGACATGCGGCGTGTCTCGTGTGATCAGCGGTGGTGAGGCCTGTGAGGCCTTGTCGCAATGAATGTGTGGGCGCCGCGCCGCCTCTCCGGTTCACCAACCTCCCTCCTCTCATCGGCATCCCTTTTACCTAGCTAGATTTCCACTACCTCTGGGATCTTGCGGAGCTGCTGCGGGTCCAGGGTTGCTGCCAATTTGATTTATCGCTCTCCTCGAGGTCCATCGGGTAATGTAATAATAATTTTTTTTTATTCCCTCGGAGGCGCAATCCGCGTAGAGTAGAGGATACCAAAACGGACTTGTGGGGCGAATTCCCTCGATATACCGCCGTCTTCACATCAAAACAACAACAAGAAAAAACTGTAGCTCTATGTATTGTCTGCCGTCCCAAAACCTTACTCGTTGCGTAATTAAGCATCAGGTGCTCACATACAATAAATCTGCAGAAACAACTAAGATACAGGGGCGAGAGCGGGTGTCGCACACCAGCGGGATAAAACATAACCATAGTGTCGTAGTGAGGGTATCCCGAAAAGCGAACACAAGGGAGTAATTAAATACACATCCTTCACGGTTCATGTAGCCTCGATTTCGTGCTTTACCCTCGGTGCCGTCACCCCTTTGGCAGTACTGGCTTCGGCCGCGTCGACTGCCGCGAATAAGTCTGCGTCGAGGTCTTCCACCTCCTCCGCTTCTGGCTCCCCTTCTGCATCGCTCTCCCCTTCCCCGCTAGAGAGGGGGAGGGTGGCCTTGGGTGGCGGAGGTTGTACCTGCGAGCCGTTCCGCTGGGGATGAGCTGGAACGGGAAGAGGGGAACGGCTGTGCGAACGGGAAGACGGGCCAGAGTGCGCAGCATCACCCTTGGGCCGAGCGACGGTGATCGAAGACGCGTTGCTGCGCGGCGAGACAGCGTCCCTTTCGCGAGGTTCCGGAGCACTACCATAGGCTTGCTGAGATTGTGACGATGGCGGGTGGGAGACAACTACGGTGTCTGTGCGGCCGATGGTCCGGTCTGCCCCTTGAGGGGTAGACGTCCTATGGACCTGGTCGCGTTCTTGCGTAGGTGCATGTGTCCGGGGGTGCACAAATGCTGCAGTCTGGGAATGAGGATCGAGCGTGCCGCGACGCTCGACTCGCTTCATTTTCTTACGACAACGGTCGCAAACTGTCCCCGGACCTTCGGGCCCAGGGCCCCATTTCTCGACACACTTCCCATCTTTATATCGCCCTGGGAGGCCGCATTGCCGGCAAATGCGTTGACCCTTGTCGTTTACAGCTGGGAACCCACCAGGGGGAAGGGATGGAAGACTATTTGCTCCAGCCACAGAGCGGGCCGATGGGACGGCGGACACAGGCGTACTCTCTAAAACGGCCCATCAACATGGGCGGATGGGGCGAATTACGAGACGAAATTTGCTTACCACTGGCTTTGGCCTTTTTCCCAGGGGGGCCCGTTACAGGAGGAGCAAAAATATGGGTTTGTAGCGTCTGATACTGGCTGTGGGGCTGGGGCTGAGGGGGCGGTTGGGGCGGTGCCTGGGTGGTGGATGTGACTGGGGGGCTGGCGACATTGGATTGCGACATCGTGTCGCGACGAATGGGATGTGAGGAGCGATAGTCAGGCGAACGCGAAGGTCGAATGGAGGACACGGGTCGGTAATAGGAAGGGGGCACGACATAGGCATGGGCAGGCTGGGGCGACGACGGCGATGTGCGTTTGTTGTCTGTGGCTTCGAGAAGTAGTTCATCTAGTGACATGGACGAGCTTCGACTGCGTGTGGGAGAAAAGGAGAGGGATGGCGATTGATCCCGGCGTTCGAGGTGGCGGCCGCGTGAGGAGGGTTGTTGCGTGGGGTAAGCAGGGCGGAGATGATGATTCATTTCAGGCGTGCCGTATGAAGGCGGTGCATGGGCGTGCATGCGTGAGGACTACGACGCCAGGATCAACACGTTGCACGCGATGAACGTGTGGTGGGCACGTACCTGGACGGAATGTCGTGTGCTACGGTCTGTGCGAATGCGTTTGGGAGGGGGTGCATCCTCAGCATTGTCATCGCGATGGCGCACCCGGGCAGGCAGACTAGCGGTGGCGGAGGTCTGAGAAAAGGTGGGGAATGTCTGCGATGCGGCTACCGGAGCACGCGAGGATGACTGGTGAGAACGATGCGGTTGGTACGCTGGGAGGGGATTGAAAGACGGCTTGGCGGAGGGATCGCGAAGCAGTTGAGAGAAGTAGGAGCGAGCGTCCGCAAGGTGAACTTCGGAAGCCTGTATGTAGCGGTCGAGGTCTAACCAGGCTTCGGATATGGCGCGCAAGCGAGCCTCGGCCGCTTCACGGGCCGCCTTCTCAGCGTCCAAGTGAGACTGGAGGTCCATGATAGCCCTGACTGCATGATCCGGATAGGCAGATGTCGGAGAAGGAGCATCACCCGTAGCAGTCACGGAAGTATGTGGAGGCTTGAGGAGAGCGATAGTTTGCTCTGCGCGTTCATAGCGGGCTCTAGCGACGGCCAGATCCTTGGATAGTGTCTCATTATCTGCGAGGACCGTTGAGAGAATATGGGCTAGCTGAGCGGGGGAGGTGTTTGAGTGGGTATTGTTGTTGTTGTTGGCATTATTACTAAGCTGGGGAGGGGGAGCTGGGGAGTGGGACATGGGAGCGAGTGGGCGAAGCGTAACTGCATGACGGGTAGGGTTCGTCTGAAGGATATAAGTATTTCGAGGTTCCGGTGCGGCGGGCGGCGGTTGTTGCGGCGCGGCGATGCAAAAATGCTCGATGCGCGCGCGTGTTTGGCCCCCGAGGAGCGCTAGGTTGCCTTTTCGGGCCAGTTCCCTCTCCCAAGAAAGCACAACACCGGTACCGGGCCCCCGGAATTTCTTACATCGCTCGGGCGGGGTGTCCCGAAGGTTTACCGGGTCGCCTCCGATGCCTTCTTCCTCCCTCGCTCTGCTTGCTTCACTTTTCGGCCCCGAATGCGTCCCCTGACACCCTTACACCGACATGTTTGCCGACCTCAATGCGTGGAGGGCCACAGCAGACAAACGCAGCCCCAGCCACACGCACGGACCGTGACTTTTTTTTCTTTCCTTTTTTATAATTATTTAATTTTAATTTTTTTTTGTCTCTCGTACCCGTGTTGGGCCCCTCCTGCCGAACGTCGCTCCTCGGATCTTTCTAACTTATCTCGGGGCAGTACGCGTGCAGGTCGACAACAAAAAAGAAATAAAACACGTTTGTTCCCAGTAACGCGCCCACACGTGTATTCACAAAACACCATCAGTCGCTGTCAGGGCAAATCGCGCTCAGGGCGCCCTGTCGCTGGTTTTGGCGCTCCCCTCAATCTCCCGCGCGTGTACCGCCCGGTTGTGTGTGATGATGATGCATTCGTTCTCCCCCGTCGGCCTTCTCCCCCCACCGCTCCCTCGCTCCACCTTCGCCGAGATCACCACGGGCCGATGCCATCTTCCCACGTCTATCTCTCTACCTATAAACGACACATCGACTTACATCCACACGGGTCACCAGCACGATCTTCCAATCTCCCGAGCACCGGCTACATCACACTCTGCACTCGCGCCTTCTACAACAGAGCACCCGTTTCAATATGGCATCGTGAAACCAGTCTTCGTTGCGAGCGCCTTTTAACCCAATACGATTCACATTCCCACTGCATGCCACCAGGCATCCATGTGCTTGCGCCACCTGCCGCCAGGTCAGCCACCGACCTGCCCCCAACCTACACAGTACGTTAAGCCGTGCCCGCTTTTTGCCAAATCTGTCATTCTCCCTTCGGCCCCGATTTTGGTCAATTCGCGCCCAGAGTTTTGGGGTCCTCCCAACTTCACTGCGCACGATTTCCAGGCGGGGATGTTGGCATGGGCGCCGCGGAATCAGTCCGAATTATGATGATACTTACCACCCTCGGAGGGGCGGCTCCCCCTCCGAGGAACCCGGCACCTTGCGTTTGCGACGCGCGTCTGCTTGACGTCGACAAAACGCGTGTCCTGTCGAACCGAGACGGTGGCGTCTCCACGCCGCATCCGCAAGGCGCACCGTGCGCCATCCACGCGTGGCGCCTTGCCTCGTGCGCTCCTTCCCCTTCTTTTCCCAATTAGGCTACTGCGGCCGCGGCCCGCCCCCGCCTCAGCGGCTAACCCCCTCATTCCCGCGGTAGTGCGCGGCATCACCTGATCATCTGATGCCCGAGCGACCACCCCCTCCGTATCTCGGGGCATCCGGCGTCACGTCACCTTGCGCACCCCATCGCGCCACGAGCGTCGCTTCCATGCAGGTGCATCGCCGCCCCTTGAACGTGGTCGGATACCAAATCCGACTGTAGTTCCACACGAAACAGAACGGCATCCACACCGGTCCCTGCGTGTCAATCAACAGCCCTTGTCCGTCCCCCGATTAGTAAGACGTACTGTATGCGCCTCTCCGCAGGCACGCATGTGTGGCTGGCCAGTGCCACGTCACAAGGGCAACGCCGCATCACCGCACCCTCAGCGCACCCGACGAACAACGTTGCTGTGATTCCTGTAACGTAGTCGGAAACGGAAGTTCTTTGTTCCTTCTCTCCACTCAGTCAAGGGAAAGCCACTGATCGGGAACTGCTTGCCTCGCGTCCGCGGTGCGGACAGTCCAGGTGGCCGTGCCTATCGATGGTGGCCTGCGGTGCGTCGCCCGCGTGCGCGGCCTTCCCGCCACCCACGCCCTGATGATGACCAATGCCGGCGCGATGATGGCCGTCTGAGTTGGTACAAAGTATTGTCCGCCAATCGCCTGGTGGTTGTTTCCGCAGCATGTCTGCGTCATCTCCGCTCTCTTCTCGGAGCGCGTGAGCGCCACGTCTGCACTGCGCTTGAGGCATTCGTGCGACTTGGAGCTCCACCATGGCCAGGCCCCACATATTGGGCCCATGTAAGTTATAGCGCAGGCCTATCGTATACACATTGTACGTACGGCGTGTTTATATGCGCGCTCATCATAACTAATAGGTCAGATCAGAAAGCCACGTTTTTGCGTGCACGTCGAGGGCCACGGACGTTGATGGCCCTTGAAGCTTGAACCCCCGGTAGTTTGGTGGACACAGCCCTTTACAACATTTCGTTAATGCGCACGAGATATTCGTCCAGGGTCATATTTTTGTGTCACATATAAAAAATTGAGCTCGTGATTAGGTCGAAGAACTGGGGAGGGGAGAATTTCAATACAAACATTACATACATCTCACGTCCCACGGAAGTTTCCGAAAACCACCACGATTTCAAACATCCGCGACATGACACCAGCAGCCCCGCTGCAACACCTATGGCTGATCTAGATGACTACCACACAACCAAAGCCCAGCGACAAAAAGTTGTAATGGAAAGACGAAGGGAGAGTGGTTTCTACGTCCGGATTAGGCCACATTTATCCAAGAATTCAGCAGGGTAGGTTTACTTCCTCCGCAAGAACAGACCGGCAAGGCGGAAGGGAGACGTGTACTGGATGATACGGTCGGACACCATGGAGGCCGTCCCATGGCGTTGGTGACTTCGGTGACTTGAGGTTGACACACTACGTGTGAGCGGTGCTCGAGGCCTCGAGGCCCCGAACCCAGCGAACCCCGATATTCCCGGGTCAGGTCAATTGAACGTTGACTGGTAGGCACCCACTCACACGATAGTAGCCATCGTCCCTATATAATGCCGCACTTCTCTTAAAAGCGTAAATTGTCTGTCATTATCAGCCACAGCGGCCATTATAGAAGCTGAAAACGCTCATGATGTGGACGCCTTGCCCCAAAACAGAATCCAGTGCGTTGCGTCTGTTGGCGATTAATTTCCGAGAAGAACAGCGGAACATGCAAGCAGAAGTAAAATACAGTACAGTGTCCAGAGTTTCAGAGGTGCGATTGTGTTGATGGGAAGGCACACTGGCAGATACCCTGGACAACTTGAAGTCACATACGATGATAGGTTGCTTCGCTGTAACAGTGCAGGGGAAATGATGATCGATGATCTACCATTGGGGGGGAAACTCGAAGTGAGAACTCACTGCTAGGAACGCAAAGTCCCATGTGATTTTGACGGATTCAGGGAGAATTATAGTAGATATCTGACCTAGGCAAGGGGCCCGCAGGGCTGTTGCCATTCACCAAGAAGGGGATGGCGGGTGTTGTTGAGCAGCCAACATGACTCGGATAGTCAGGGTGAAGGCAAGGTACTACAAACTTGAAGCTCGCTCATCCCAAAATGCAATCGAGAGCACTGGCAGGCGTTGCGTTTCTTCTGCAACGCATACGCCGTAATTCCCATTCTTGTTGCTCTCAGTGTCCAGAATGACAGTAGCTGTCCCACCGGCGGATCCTATGTCAATGACAACATGCATCGCGACGATGGATATCTTTAAATTAGATATATGGGATTCGCGATGCCTAGTGCAACGCTGGCTCATCGACTCGAGAATCAGGGACTAGCCTAGTAAGGGGCTCGGATATAGTTTGGTGTCTTACACAGGAATAACTGAATAACTAGAATCGCGGTGGCACAGGCGAGCACCCAGCGCCTGAAGCAACATAATTCGCCACACAAATAGGATAGACATTCGAAGACAACTGAGGTCTTCTGCGTACCAATGGACCTCAGGAAGCATGCATCATATTATGCCAATGTATTGGCTAATATTAATTTCCCATCACCGGGAAGTTCGATCTCCATTGTAGTGGATTTCCGTGGGCATTCCAATCGAACTCACCATCATGGTAAAGAAAGTTAATCTTACCAGCTTGCTTACAAGTAGGTAGCCAGATATCAGTGGGGCTGAGGGCGATATGAGCCACAGGCATCTTCTTGGCGTGGACTAAGCAATAGTGTACCGAAAGCTCTGCTCATCTGCAGGTCATTTAGTCTCCTTTTGGGCGCAGACCAGTGTTGCGCTGCCAGTGGTCACAACTCGGACGACAGTGACGAGTGGTGCCGTGAGACTGCCAATTATTAAGGCACTCGGGAACTGCCGCAAGGCGAACACGCCGCGATCCTTGAACGAACTTTGAAGAGATCCTGCTACTCTGCTCTGAGTCATACAGTGTGTGATTCATATCATAAAGTCGGAAACGAAGTCTCGGCTACCCTTCAACCCTCTACGTGAACATGCATTTCGAAGTGATTGCCACTTGCCACACGACGCGTGCACGTGTCTCTCGAATGAAACTTGCCCGTACGCTTGGGATTTCTGTCATCTTAAACTTTGGTCATTACTTATACCATCAGCCTAGATGGTGTCACGCTCCTCCCCACATTCATGCCTGTTGCCACACAGGCTGCCATCAAAGGCCTAACCCCGCAACAAGTAGAGGGACTTGGCATAACCTTGATCCTGAACAATACGTATCATCTAAATCTACGTCCTGGAATCGAAGTTCTACAGAAAGCTGGGGGCGCGCATAAACTCCAGGGTTGGAACCATAACCTTCTTACGGTGCGCGGTGTATTCATTTGATCCGAGTGTCTCTCATCCGGGATATAGGACAGCGGTGGTTTCCAGTTGGTATCTCTCAACAAGTTCACGAAGATCGATGAAGAAGGCGCTCTCTTTGCAAGTCCGTTCACGGGAGAGCCGACTATGCTGACGGTATGTGCGCTTCGCATCCACGGGATCCAAACTGACTTGCGTATAGCCCGAGGAGAGTATATCAATACAGCATGCCATTGGTGCCGACATTATCATGCAGCTTGATGACGTCGGTAAGTGCTTTAGTCTTACCTCACTGGTTGTAAGGCCGTGATCCCGCTGATTACCCAAGTGTCGAGCTTGACGGTGGGCTCAAGAGTTGGCGAGGCGATGCGGCGATCTATCCGATGGCTTGATCGGTGCATCGAATTCCATGAGAAGTCAGGAAAGACTAACGTTCAAAATCTATTCGCGATCGTTCAGGGAGGACTTGACCCCATACTCCGCGACGAGTGTTTGGATGAGATGATCAAGCGCCACGATAAAGTTGCCGGTTATGCTATCGGAGGTCTCAGCGGAGGAGAGGAAAAAGGCACGTTACCTTCTCCGTTACCTATGTCCTCAGACTGAGGGAAGGAATTTGTGATTCAGATACCTTTTGGCGAATGTGAGCTGCCCATCTTTTCTGCTGTCAGTTCATACATCCGCGTTAGTGTAGAATGAGTCAATGTGCCGAGAAGCTGCCGACAGACAGTGAGCTTATATTCCGCGCTGGCACAATGTTTCTGATTCTGATAGAACCCAGGTATTCCATGGGTATCGGCTTCGCTGAAGGTGGGCCATTACTGGGGGATGGTCTAGTAACTGAACTTCCCAAGATCTTCTTGTATGCGTCGCGTTGGGGGTTGACATGGTGGGTCTTCCTGAAACCCCAAGTGCCGAAAGTCCAATTTTCCCGTAGGCCGATTGTGTCTTTCCGACGAGAACAGCGCGGTTTGGCGTGGCGCTGACATTCAATGGGCCACTCAACCTTAGTGAGCCCGTCGTCCTCATGGCACAAACCTCCTTCAAATTTACTCGTATTAGAACTAAGGAAACATGCGAAAGACTTTGATCCCATTGACCCTACATGCCCATGTCCAACCTGCAGAAATGGTGTGTCAAGGGCCGTTTTACATCATACAGCTACGCACGAAACGGCCGCAGCACATGGTGGGCCATCTTACCTTCCGATTGGTTCTATGACACTCACGGCAACGATAGCGATCACTTTACACAATCTCACTTTCCAAGCAAGGGTCATGGGTCAAGCTCGCGACTCGATCATGAATGGCACGTTCCCCACATACCTCCGCCAATTCTTTGCGGGATACTTTGGCAACACGGGCTACCCCGAGTGGTGTGTCAACGCTCTGCGGAGTGTTGGGGTGGATTTACTGGAAGGAAATCCGGATGCTAAAGTTGTGAAGGGTGATGGGGTGAGGTGGGAGTATGCTGATGTGGCGTGACTCGTTCTTCTGTAGTTCTACATCACGAGTTGTTGGGGAGTAGTACTGTTGCGAGTTTGGAAGCCGGACGTCGTGTTATCTACTGTCGCGAGTTTGGATGCCGGACAGGACGCCGATGGAAGACTCAGACAGCCCAAAAAGGAAAGCTCTTGTCCGAGTCATGTTGGGTGTGGCGAGGACCCAATAAGCGCTGAATCTGTCTAGGGCACCCCAAGGTGCCTCAGGAGCAACTCGCAACAACAATTTATCATCGCCCACCACGACCCATACCTTCTTCACTCTCTCAACTGTCCAGCTCTTTTCATTAATTTTTTTCCTCAACACACTCTCCGCCTTTCCATCTCTTTAATTTAGGAACCATTCATCGCTCTCACCTCACCCAAACCTACCCTCTTATTAAACTTGTTTAATGCCAGGCGACAGTCTTAATGGATCACCCAGTTCTGTACACCATACTTTCGACTCTCATTCTATTCTCTCCCCGTTCGAACCTTCCCGTGGTCCAGGCGCCTTGGTTGGTTACGCGGAAGCCGCTGATGGCCAGGAACCGGAGGCAACCCTACAGCGCGAAACTATAGCAAGTCCCCAGGTCCCAGTCAACGAACTAGGCATTTACGATGCCTCCGAGTATCCCGAGGATTGTTTATCTCCCTTGGAAGCATTAGATGAGTCAGTCGAGCCGCTTTCCACTCGTGTCCCCGAGGAGCCCACGTATGACGAACCATCCGGGCACATTCGTTCTCCTATACTTTCCAAGTGAGTCTCCTTTCCGTGTTATGACTACTGCATATGATCCCTCTTGTCGTCGTCCACAACATCCCTCCCTCTCATGTTACGGAGTCACTCTGTCACACGACCGTCTTCTGGTGGTTATACTACACTCTTGGCCCACTTGGGCCCCTGCTGAGCTCAAAACGTAGTTGTCTCCGTTCCTTTTCGTTGGCACAGATGCCCTCAGCCGAGAAGTGTCCGTGTCAGAGCGGCCTAGCTGCACCATATCTGTGTGAACCGCGTTGCATGGTGGTTTTGGGTGCATTTGGTTCCGATTTCTGATTAGGCCAACCATCTGCGCTTGTCGTTGCCGCATGTCTTGTCCAACCTCTTGCTGTATTTGGTTTCTAGAGCTTTTGCTCATATGGCGAGCGAATGTTCCCCACGTGTATGGGGTCCGTCATAACACAATTCTCCCTGTTCTTATTTCTCTCCTTGACGTTCTGCTTGTTAAATTGATTACTTTTTGACCAGGCAGCCTTCTCGCCTTGAAGGACTCTCACGAGCTGTACGGAACTACGTCCCGACTTCTATCTCTATCGCCATCCCGTCTGCCTCGCCATCACCTCCACGAGTTTCACTTCCAATATCCTTTGGTCGGTTTATGTCACCCACCCATGATACTCCCGTGGTTGATCGCCGTAGAAGTTGGGAAGCGGAGACTGGCGCAAAGACGTTGGATGAGGTGCTTACGCTTGATCAGCACCAAATCAGTGAAGGCAGTGCGCGGCGCTCGGATATTCCGCGCTACCCCGGAAGTGATGACTCAGAATACATAACTTGGGCTCGGTGGGATGCACTCCTCACTAAGGGTACCGGTACAGCCAAGTAACGATCTATTGTCTGTCTCTTCAATTGCGCTCTAGTTCTCATGATATTTCGCAGGCGGCTCCTGATCCTTGGTTACTTGTCCGGGTTGCAGATTTGGGACTGCACCAATCTGGACTCTATTACGGAGTTGCTGAACGTGTCCAGTTCAGAATGGGGTCACGTCTTGCATGCAGAGATTTTGCCAACCCCTCTTATGGCCACAGGCGATGAATTTCTCAACTTGCGGCCTGTGCTCGGCATGATGTGCGGATATCTTTTTTGTAACCTCTTTCCCACTCACAACTGTTTGCAGTGTTAAACGTCCGCGTCATGGACCGGATTTCCTTGTATATTCCCTTTCATCACATAATGTTGTCAAGAAAATATCTACTCCAGGCATAGTCTCCTTTTCGGCGAATTCAAATTTTGTAGTCATCGTAAGGTGCTTACCTTTTCGTCGTCCTCAATCTCTCATCCTCCACCTCAGAGCACGTCAACTCCACCTTCGCTTCGTATTCTTTCATCTCGCACTTTCGCATCCCTATCTATCATCTCCTCAGGACTTTCTACCTTCACGAAGCCCCAACCAGCATCATCTTCGACAACAGCCACGAATCTTGATACCATTGTATTACCATCAACAGATATAGATGCGGACAACTTCATTACTTGGCCTCGTCCCGTATTTGCCCTGTCACATCGCCTTCTCGCTTACGCTTGTAGGACTCTCACCACAGCAACTCCGGGACAGCAACAAGCAAAAACCCCTGTTCGTTCAGAAGGGGTCGGTGTACAGACAGACTTGGGCGGGATGGCGATGCGTGTCGGCGGGTCGGTGATCAGCGGAATGCGCGCTTTGGGTGGTCGCGCGCTGATTGCTGCACGCGCACGTATATCGGATACGCCATCCCCAGCCCTATCCACTGCCCTCTCACGTAGTGCCCCTGAACAAGACACCCCCCTGGTGACTGACAATCGGCCAGCGCCGGCAATGTCGGGGTGTCACGTGATGGTGGTTGACCTGGCACCGCTTGTTGCCCCATCGCCTCGTTGCCCCGATCTTATTGTCGAGTTTCTTGCGTCCAAACGTCAGCCTGTCTCGGCGCTACGGTTTTCCGCAGACGGCAGCGCACTCATGGTTGTCCCGGGCGACGGGCAAACCATCAGGGTTTTTCAAATGCGCCCAGTGCCACGCACCTTACGCTTCGTGAGTAGTAAAGCCGAGCAACTTGACGAGGCACAAAGTACTCCTACGGTGCCGGTAAGTTATTTTTATTTCTGTAGAGCTCTCAGTCTCACTCCTATAAAGGAGAGTGCCCCTTGGCACATGTATGATCTTCGTCGAGGAAGGACGTCTGCGGTTGTTGAGGGCCTGGATTGGACCACTGATGGCCGTTGGATCGCACTGGGCACGCAAAAGCGCACGGTGCACATTTTTGCCACGAACCCTTATGGCGGCGAGCCTGATGTCCAGAGTCATGTGATGGGAAAGGTCTGCAACTCTTCCACATTGGCAAGTACTCTCTCCTCACACGAAACCGATACGCATTAAACTTATTTTCACAGCCGTTGTCTACGAGCCTTCCCCCCCTTGTCCGTTTGCACGTTGGCCGGCCGCCAGCTAGTCGACCTTTCGCTCCACTTGCCTTTGCTTTCATCCATTCAAACGCCCCTTCTCTTCCAAAGCGCCTACTCCCGCCTCGTGCTATTATTTCCCCACCTTCATCCACACCTAGTTCTGCTCATTCGTCACCATCACGAGAGCCCCTTTCTCCCCCGCACCAGCGGAGGCGGGCTGATTTCCAGGACATTTTGGTATTTGATCCTGCAGACGGCTCGCTTTCTTTGCGGCGTTGCCTCATCGGTGTCCATACGATGGAACAAACCCTTGCCGTTCCAACTTCGGTTCCAGGTATTGGTGGTACTAGTATATCTCTACCTTCCCGTCCGTCACTTGGCCGTGTCAGCGCAGCGTTACCTGCGCCTGGTATAGCCTTTCGCGCCAGGTCTTTCGGAGCAGCGCCGGATCAAGATAAACCTACGGCGATAGTAGGACATGAGAGCGAAGTCGCGACGTGGAACCTCAAGAGAGGTCGAGGCTGGCCTGTGGTGAAGGTGTCTGTACGTTCGGGCGAGCATGGTTCAGAGACGCCCAGCTCAACCCCCGTAACTAAGTAAGTTTTCCAGGTCTTAGAGAAGTAAATTCGCTCATTTCAATTCTGCAGCTGGTTATCGTGCGCCGAACTTAGGACAAGTTCCCACTCCCCGCAGGTACTCCCACGATCGCTCTATCTTTCTCATCAATTTTCTTTCCATGCTTTCGGTGGTGATTACCACGGCCGACTTCGCCGATTCCAGCTAGACTCGCTTGGACCAAAGATCGAGGTGCGAAAGGATGTTGAGATTAGTCCATATGTAGCCGGCGCGGGCGAAGCGTTCATACATGGATCACACGACACCGGACGCATTTCATCTTCTTTTGACGAGCCATTGTCGTCTGCTATGGCTAGCGGGCTCGAATATCCTTCTTCGCCACCAGTCATCCCCATGTTCCCCAATGGGACGCCAGGCTCTTTCAAGAACTCAATCCCGATCCAACGAGTCGCTGCAGGTCTCAGCGACGGCATGACAGGGGGCTTGGCACGTGTTCGCCGTGAGATTGGCAGAGTTCGGAGTCCTCGACTTGTTCCTCATCACGGTGCGACTATTGAGGTGCCATTGGAATTTGGCGAGGAGGACGAAGATTTTGTTTTATCTTATGGCGGAGATGGCGGCACATCCCCGTTACGCGACGACGGTGGATCCGTATCTGTGTCGACACCATCATCAGGTGGTGCGGATACTGGAGAGCGGAAGGACAGCGAAAACACCTGGCCGAGTTGGGAGACTGATATCCCGAAAGGGGAAGATGTGGGGGAACAGTTCCAAGAGATATCTGTTGTGGGCTTTATGGATGAAGAACAAGCGTTAACGAAGCGCAGGAGTCAGTCACCAGTGCGATGATATCTGGCTGGTGAGCAGGGGTAGCAGGACTCTGATTCATTCTCCCTGGTTGTATAGTAATACCACGTGTCATCTTAATCATAACACCATGTTGAAGGCACGGGTGAGCCCGTTATGTTGGATATCTCAGTCGGTCGATGAGTTGTGAAAAGATAAAAGTCATACCTTGAAGTACTAC
>Ga0307510_10000768_pt1 | contig 33174 bp, 13 predicted proteins | sample 12_EM_MG_FD_207224 | JGI IMG/M metagenome (GOLD analysis project Ga0307510, IMG submission 207224) | Populus trichocarpa ectomycorrhiza microbial communities from riparian zone in the Pacific Northwest, United States - 12_EM | ecosystem: Host-associated > Plants > Roots > Unclassified | place... | reverse complement strand
TTTAAGGGGTGAGTAACAAAACTAAAAAACTGATTAAACCGAGAAAACCAGAAAAAAAATAATTGAAAAAACCAAACCGTGAAAAAAAATCCGATAAAACCGATTAAAATTTTAAAAAAACCGACTGGTTTGGTTTCGGTTGTATAAGTCTGAAACCAAAAAAACAAAACAAAAAAAACCAGAAAAAACCGAGTCAAACCGAAAAAACCGAGTCAAACCGTTTTGAACCAGTTTTTGTCCTAAAAAACTGAAACGGGTTTTGTTTGAACCGGTTTTGGTTTTTTTTTAAAAAAAAAATTCAATTTGATTTTTTTATATATATAAAAACCAAATCGAACCGAAAATAATCACCCTGATAATTTTACATCAAGTCGTATGTATGTGAAAGAGGAATATCACGTGAGACATGAAAATGGCATTTCTAAATTTAGGCTTTTTGAATGGTTATTTGGTTCGTTTTTTGTTTTTCTATTTTTTCGAAATTACATTTACTTTTCTTGAAGGATCGCAATTTCATTCTTATTCATAATTATGGAATATACATGCTCGATGATTACCAACCAAGCATGTAACAGAAATTAAAATAAATAAATAAATAAAATTTCAAGATTCTTTCAGGTTTATCCACGTAATTTGCTAGTTTAGGTAACCCAACATTTCCACCAAACTCGTGGGCGGTTGCCTTTACACAAATATCTGGATCACATTTTGCCAAATAATAATAATAATAAAATTACAAGTTGTAAAGCATAGAATGCTGGGAGGCTTTTGGAGTCCCAAACTTCGTTTTTGTTTTTTAGCTCACGAGGATACGTGTTAGAAAAAAAAATAGTAATAAAAGATGAGAAGCTCCATTTTACAAAATTCCCATTATAATTTTATATCTTCTTTTTTACGTGACTTTTATACCATTTATCTTATAATTTTACATACATTAATATAAATATATTTTCAATCACACATTTAACTAGCCTATTTTTACATATTTTTTACAATTTAAAAAGTTATATTATTTTAAAACCACATAACCATCGTTATTACTATTAAATATCTTACATGACAACCATTAATTAGATAATCCAGTGATACGAGTTTGAGACTAATGTGTTTTTTTTTTTTTTGTTTCAAGTTCGAGCTTTATAGTTGCTAATATGATGGTCACTGGAGGCTTACATAGTCGTTAACTTCAGGACCTGTAGGATTAGTCAAGGTACGCGCAAGTTAGCCCGAAACCCATGTTAATTAAAAAAAAAAATTCTTACATGGCCTAACATATATTACTATTCTGATGCCAAACATATATTAAATATCTTACATGGCCGGTGAATAAATCAATAAAAAATAATATTTGACCTCTAAGCATGCACGTTATTTTATTCAAAACTATTATTTTATTCACCCTCATTTTCATATTATACAAAACAAAAACACCATCGAATATTAAATGTAAGAGATAATACATTAAAGCTGGCACCTTTTTCTTTTTTAACTTTGATAGAAAAAGGAATCCAAGTCACCCACCAAATGGGCCCACATGAAATCTAGAGGTGCATATGTTAGATATCTTAATTATTTTATAACTTGGATGAGTGGTCGTGATTGTTACAGCTCAAGACAAAAGTATAGAATCTTTTCATTTTTAACGAGGATATCTTTAACCTTTAAATTCCTGACTGATCAAACAAAACCTCTAAAGTCTAAATGAATCTTGAAATTGTGTTGAAAAAAAACGATTTTGTTCTAGTTAAATATTTATGTTTACCATATCATTTATTCGAAATCATAACTCATTATCAAAAAAATTGATGGAAAATATTTTGTTGGTAATTGTTAATATAAATAGTAACATAACAAAAAATATAAAAACATGACAAGTTCCTTTCATCTTCTCATTTCTTTTTCTTTTCTTTTAATTCAAACTCTTAATTCCTTCCAAATTCCAAAACCATCGTCAACCCAAAGTTTCAAGCTTTGAGAGAAGGACCAACAAGAAACCCTAGCTAGCTTCCACCTTAATTATTCATCCTCGTTCTCTCTCCAAACCTCATCAGCTTACTCCAACTACTCATTCTGACATCCCTTTCTCTCTCAATATAGTTAGCTATAACATAAATCCTTTTTATCTCTCTCTAATTTCTTCAAGTTCATGTTAGGGTTTCAAGACTTGATTTCTAAACCCTAACAACTTCTGGGACTTGAAGATTACAACAATTAATTGAATTTATGCTTAATAATTTTGACTAAGCAGCTGTAATTATTGTTTTTTATTGACATATTTGAGTCATGAACTCAATAATGAATATTTTTAGGACAAATGTTGAATTTTATACTTATTCATTTATTGCTTCTGGAATACAACTGAAAAAACACAAAGCCTTACCTAGACAAAATTAAAGTTAATTTGTTTGGTTGCAGTTTTTCCTTTGTTTACCAAGTTTTCTAGTTAGGGCGTACTTGACCCTTGGTACGAATCACATAAGGTGTTCTTTAATCGGTGGCTTGCTACAATTGTTATATGATTTTATGCCATTATTTCTATATGGTTTCTTTCCCCTGCCAATATTTTATCTTTATCAAGTGTATTGCTCTTGTTATAATGGTTAAGCTTTTATCTTTGTGCAAACCATATGTATGTTTTCTCTCTCTTAGTTCAAGTTATTATAGACGTGAAAATAAGGCTATTTTATTCATGTGCATTGTGTTAATGTTTCATTTTAGATATCATATTTTAAAGAAAAAAAAGTTCCAAGTTCAATAAGAGCATCGTTGCTTTATCAAGTAGTAATGTAGGTGATTGTGCCATTAATTTAGATGTCGATCATGAAAAAAAATACTTAAAGAGGAACTTAATGTACACGTTACCGGCTAGCACTTGTCCAACGCGTTCAGCATAACTAAAATCTCCTTTTTTAAAGACATTGTATCATGAAAATTTATTGTAGAATGAAAGGTCGATCATGCTATGTAAGTCATTTTTTTTTTCTCACTATCTAAGTTATTTATTTGTATTAGGTTATTTTAAGTTTTACATTAAATGAAAATGACTTCAATGAATTGATCTTTAGGTTTACCAATATTAAAATTCTCCACTCAACCACATCTATGATGAAATTTCCAAGAAACATTGTTTCATTGTAGTCAGTTTCAAGATTATCCCTAATTGATGAATATAATATATGCTTGGTGGAGAAAGTTTAAGGTTAGATAAATAATATATACTTTGAGTAAATGTATAGTTTTTTTTTTTAATTTTGAAAAATAATTAATGTATAAATTAATTATAAGGAAAAAAATTATTGGGATGAGAAAAATGATAGGGTGGTCAAGAAAGTGTGGGAAAACCATAATGTAATTAAGCAAGTATCAAGTAATTAATGTTATATTATTGTAATATTTTATTTCCTTACCTTATTTATATTTAACAAATTTTTGTATCAGGTTACGTGATTTATGGTATGATGACCATAAATATGAATGAATATAGTTAGCTCTGATGACGTAGCAATGTGGAAAGATTTTAGACCAAGGTACATCACGGAGGGTAATTGGGCTAAGTTTTAATAATTTGTGGTATGAAATGATTTTAAAAGGCACCAATGATCCTGGTCTCAAAATAGAAATAAAAAAACATATGGTTCGATGAGCAAGTATATTGGAGGAACGCTTCCCTTCGTGAACCATACAAAGAACCTAGTAAGATCTCGTTCTTATGTATTCAATTATTTTTTAAAAAATTTTAATTTAGACTTTATTTGTGATACTTTTTTACAAACTATTTATTTTGCAATTGTAAGGATAGAATTAAGGTTTCTCAAGGGACCAATAGTTACAATCCTAAACTATAAAGGAAAACTCTGATATATTCTAAAAAGTTAATGATTCATTAAACTAACTTGAAAAATAACACACCAACTATTTTTATAGTAGCAAAACCAACCTAGTTTATATAGGAAAAAAAACCAAAACTAACTAGAAAAATAATTAAAATTTCAAAAACAACATCTTATGAGCCTAATTTAAAGGCATTCCTAATATTGACTGATTATATCTAGACTCTAGTCACCCATAATAAAACTAGGCTTGTAAAATCCACTGACAAAATTTAAGCCTGATCTAATGACTGGTTCTAAAGTTTGTTTTTATTAGACTGGTAGTTTGGGGCATCCAAACTTCTTCTTGGACTTTGATATGTCTATATGGTCTTTAAATTCATTCTCAAGACATTCCACATTAACTTACCTTATCTCATATGAAAATATCTTTTCATTCTTCAAGTGTCAATTTATAATGAGGGTTTTGGAATACGATTTGGAATATGAGAATTGTCCTAAAAGTAAATTATTGATTTTATATATTGTAAGGAATTCTCTGCCTTGTCAAGTTGGTTTGTTATGAAGAGGGATTATGAAGACATCTAGGTGTTAAATGTGTTATGTGAAAAATTAGTCCATTGAGCACATGTTATTTTTTTATACACATGCTCTGGCCATTTGGGTTGGTTCTAGCATAGGTTATGTATCTAGAAGAGTCTATTTTTGTAGTTCTATTATTTGGTAGGAGGGGATTAGAAGGAGTGAGATTGAGAAATTTAATGATGTTATATCAACATTGGCATATACATGTTGGGATATTTGAAATGTTATAAATGGTTTCGTTTTTCAAGGAGTTCCATTAAGGCCCAATAAAACCCTAAAATATGTTAGTAAAGTTACTGAGTTGAGTGAATCCTTGAAGTCCAACCTCAAACAACACAATAGATAATAATTAAAAAGGAGAGCATATTGGTTTTTCTTAGTCATGGGTTTGTGAAGATCAATTGTGATGCTTTGAGATCATAGGTTTGGGTGTTGTGTGCAAAGATGGGAAGGATCGTATTATTAGAGGCAATGTTTTTAATACCAAGTTTGTTCTGCTATGTAAAGAGAAGCTTTTGTGCTTAGAGAGGTTGTTGGGATAACCATTAGGTTTGGTTCAACTCATATCATTATTGAATTAAATGCCTCTATAGTAGTAAAGGCTTTAAAACCAGTTAGAATTGAGTTTTTTTTTTTTAGATTTATGCTACAGTGAAAGATATAAAAGTTAAGTTCACAAGCAACCTAATCATTTATTTCAATAAGTTATATTAGCAGTGATGAAGTTGTGAAAACTTTAGACTAGATTGGGCTTTCCACAATTGTTTATTGAACTTATAGAGTAATTAGACTTGACCAATAATTGGGGGATTGACAAAGTGACTTGGCTAGAGTGACTTGACCAATGGTTAATGGACAAGATGACTTCACTATTTAGAGTGGCTTGACCACTGCTTGGAATGAGACCAATAGTCCAGTAGGTTGGTGAAATGATTCTCACTCACCTATAAAAAATATTCCTTATTAGAATAAAGATTTTCTTATCCTTAAGTCAGTAAATGTAAGAGGAGAGGAGTATGCAGAGTAAGAGAGTAATGTAAAGGGATGAAAAAATATGTCGAGAGAGGAGTAGTGCAAGGGAAGAACAATGTTTATATGGCTTATATGGTTTGCTCTCAATATATTTATGTATTAAATGAACAAATGAAAATTAAATGTTTAATCTACCCTATTTACTTGGTAATCTGATGTATTTATATACCTTAGTCATGTTAACTTGCCTCATAGAGAGTGGTGTGATGATGAAGAGTACCTGAAAAGTTGAATTGATGGTTATTGTGCCTTATTTTTTTATTCATCTTAGTCTCACTTACCAAATGGCTATTACAACCCTTTATATAGAAAAAAACTAGATAACCTAATAATAATGAATAAAAAAATAAAATAGAAAAACTATTCCATTTAAATAGAAAAAACTAGAAAATAAAAATAAATAAAAATATGAAAATAAAAATAGAAAAAATAAAATTAACAATAAAAAATATTTATTTTCCTACGACGAACATCCTTTTATGTGTGGGTCACCCTATCGTAAGTCCTTAATATTTCTGTGCGGGTCTTTCCACCATGAGTCTCCAATATAATACTTTTATGCGAGTTGTCCCATCATGAATCTCTTAACACACATCTTTTATGCAGGCTGCCTCATCATTGATTTGAAGTCTTAATTGCTTTTAATTTTTTTTAAAAAAATAGTATAGATTAGATCACTTGAAAAGAGGCTTAATTATAAATACTAAGGTTAAACAATGTATATATATTAAAAACGTTTCCATGCCTTTTTTAGCTTTTATATCTTCACAAGAAATGTGCAATATACGCCTTAAATTAATCTCATGATATAAGTTTTCCATTGATTTAAGAAAAATAATCAATAAATTTATAATAAGAAATTTCCCACAAAGTTTTTAAGTTAAGACCTTTTCTTTTATCAATATATGATCCTCAGCGATCACCATCTATTGTAGTTATCATTTTTTCTTTTTCAATATTTTCTATCAATAATCTCAAATCTAATATTATTTCTATTAGATTTGATATTTTTTTTAATTTTGTATTTATCCATTTTATTTGATTTTATCCAAGAGTTTTTATGATATTTTCCTTATATTATTCTTGCTTTTTGTGTTGTTCTACCCTTTCAAGGATCTTCAAGGATCTTAATTTGATTGTAATGAAAATTTCACGTAGAGTGTTAACAAATCACTATCCAAATCTTTTGCATGATCCAAAAAAGAAGATCAAGATGCTTAGAGCTACTCATAAAATGTCAAAAAATACGTCCACTTGTAGAATAATTTTTAAAATTTAATTCTAGATCTTTGATTGTTAAAATTTAATTCTGATTTTTTGACATTTTTATATAAAATGTCAAAAAATACGTCCACTTATAATTGTTTGATTCTCGAAACAGAGAATCTTTTTGTTTCTGTAATTTTGACAAGGAAAAAAAAACAAATTTAATAATCAACGATAGCAATCAGGACAATCTCACCAATTGTCTCTTCAATTGTTTGAAGTTATTAAAATAAGCTAAAAGTAAAAAAATTGATGTAACTCAATATGCAAGCCTCTCTCTATGGAGATGGCAATGATCCAAGTGGATACAGATTTTTTATGAACCCATAGCTGTCATTTGTCATGATGTTTGGTCCGATCGAACTGCGTTAGATGGAGGATTTTGTCCAATTATCAAGGATTCCCATTTGAAAACAAATTATCAATTAATAATTACATGGCACATAATTAAAAAAAAAATAAAGGATAAAAATTAATAATTTTCCTCGCATGGACCAAAAGTATAACATATTAAAATTCCTAAATAAGCACTTGAAAATCATAAATAGAGTCCAAATTCAAAGCCAAGCAAGCATAGAAACATTTAAAAATAGCAAGTTCAATACAAATCGTGTAGTTTTTTTTTATTAACCTGAATGTAAATGAGGTAGAGACTAGATTATTTATCTGCGATATGTTACGAGTCGAATCATATTTTTTTAATCGATAAGCAAAATATCTATGTAACTTGTTTTCAAGAAGGAAAATTTTTTTAATTATATAGGGATTAATCCAATATGATCTAATTGACTTGGCAAGTTCAAATGCAACTTGAACAACTAGAAAAAAACATAATTTGACTAAAAAATTTTCAAGACAATATCTTTTTTTAAAAAAAATATTAAGACAAAACATATTAGATGGACCCGAGTCAACCCAAATTGTAAAATTACGACCGAGGTCATGAGATTTTGATAACCTCGTAGAAAACTAATCAAAAAAATATTGAAGTTTAATTCTTAATCAACCGGTGTTAAAAAATGAAATTGAAAAAAAAAACAATTAAAAAAGACTCGGGTTAACCTTTTAAATCTGGATAAACCCACTAGAAGGAAAATCAAAACAAATTATGAAGTCTAATTCTCAATCAATCAAATGTTGTAGGATGAAATTGAAAAAAATTAATTAAAAAAGGACAAAAAAAGACATGAGTCAATTCGGGTTAGCCTGCCTAACCCTTAACTTAGGTCATGAGATTGGGATAACCCTATAAAAAGCAAAATGAAATAAATTATTAAGTTTAATTCCCAATCAACCCAAATGTTGAAGTATGGAATTGAAAAAAATATTAATTACAAAAAAAACCTAGAAAACCCGAGTCAACCCGCTAAACTTGCGACCTAGGTCATATGACTGAGATATCCTCATTGAAAGCAAGTTAAAATAAAATGTAAAACTCAATCCATAATAAATTCAATAATAAAAGATAAAATTAAAAACATATATTAAATTAATTTTTTTAAAAAAAAATTATTTTCTAATTAACAATACTTTATTAGGAAAGGGACAATGATTTCCCCTCCATAGTTAGTTTTTGTTAATATCCACTCTCAATTTGATTTGATTTGGAATCATACATGGATGATAAAAATCCAATCCAACATTATTTACAAAATATTAAAAGGAGTGAGGAAAATACTATTCCTCACACCACTGACTTATTACACGATGAACTTTCACGTTACATTTTTTTCTTTTGAGATTACAAGAAAAGGGGACAAAGGAAATAGGTGGCTTTTTTTAACTTTTTGCAAAATATTCATTATAGTCCTCATAGTTTTCAAATTATAAATATTGGATCCCTTTAGTTTTTGAAATTTAAAAAAAGGGTCAAATTTAGTCCAAAACCTCAATTTCCTTGTTTTTTTAGTACCTGGTTTAAAGAAGAGAAAAAAAGTTGTTGGATTTCAGTGGTAGAGAGAGAAAATCATCATTGATACCGATTTTAACCACCAAAATGATCGATATTGGTGTCAACGGGTTCCATATGGTAAGAGAAGTTTCACTTAGATATTTTTTCATCTTTAAATTGCCTAAAAAATATATCTGAGCTCATAAAATTTTTTAGTTTCGGGTTGATTTCGAGTTTTTGTATGTTTTGTTTTGTTTTGTTTTAAGGCAATGGATGAGTTTATTAAGATATATAGGGTGTTTTCTAAATGTTTTGGGTAAACATATAGGCTTAAAATCAACAAAAAAATACAAACGGTTCTATTTTTAGCGATTTTTTATCACTGAAAACTAGGTCAGCAGATGACAAGTCATGTGCAGTTATTTTTTTCTAAATTAAAAGGTTAGTCTGCCCTTTAATATCTTAAAAAAAGGTGGACAAGGAATCGTCTTCCCTCTGTTGTTGGCAAAGAAAGGGCTTAGCTCAGGTCTCTTTCATGTGGCTAAATTGCAAACCAAACTTTTTATGGGTCTAATTTTTTAAAATAAAAATTAATGTATTTTTAACCCTTTAAAATAAAAAAATACATTATTTCATTGTTTTTTTAAAAGGTTTTTATATTTGACTTGAAACAAACCGTCTTTTTGTAATTAATTTTTTTAAAAATTAGGGTTATTTTTATTTCAGTTCCATACACAATTCCTATTTTTACTTTTTTTTTTTCAAATTGTTGTTTGATATAAAAAAAGGTTTCATGCATATGGTTGAGGTATAATTAAATAAAAAGTAATTATGAAAATAAAAAAGTGCTAAATCTAATGGGGTGCATGACCTAAATAACAGGTTTGACAGATTAACTCTCGTTAACTTGGGTCTTCTTTTTATTTTTTTGAATTGAATATTTTTATTTTTAATTTCTTATTAATTGTTTTTTTTGCATTCACTATATAAAAAAAAAGGCATCGGAAGAGCCTACATATTCATTTTTTTTTTGCTAAAACAAATATCTGGCCTACGGTAAAGCGTGAGTCAAATGACTAGTAATATCTTATTTGACTATGGAACTAGCCTATTGGTTTGCGCTTCACTGTAGGGTTGAATAGTTTTTTTTTTAAAAAAAAAAACACATAAAAAAATTGTAAAAGTGTTGCTAATGCTGTTTTTAGCATAAAAAATCAACCATGTATTAGAAATTTGATGCATATTAAGCGATAACCTTTTTAAATACTAAGATGTGGAAATATCAAATGACACAAATATTTTTTTAATATTGAGATGATGTCATATCAAATCAACCCGGACCAACCTTGGTTAACTTATAAAATCCACGTCCCGAGTTATGAGATCATGATAACCCCATAGAAATAAAACCAAAACAATTTAGAAAGTCAAATTCCCAGGAAGCCAAATGTTGAATGATGAAAAAAAAATAAGTTCATTTTTTTTTTAAAAAAAGCAGCTCGAGTCAATCCGCTAAACTTGCAACCTGCGTCATAAGAACAAGATTACCCTATAGAAAGCAAATTGAAAAAATTACAAAGCCCAACTCTCAATCAACCCATTGTTTAATGATAAAATCAAACAAGAAATAATTAAAAAAAATAATAATTTGATTCAACCTCGCTTCAGTTGACGAACTAGGTCATATGACCATAATTGCTTAATAGAAAACAAATCGAAAAAAATCATGAAGCTCAATTCTCAACCAACTAAACCCACAACATGAGTCATGAGAACAAGATTAACTCATAAAAAGAAGATTGAGAAAAAAAAACTTATGAATCCCAACTCTCAACCAACCCATTGTTAAAGTATGAAATCAGAAAAGAAACATTTAAAAGAAAAATAAAAAAAACAACTCATCTCAACCCAGGTTAACCTAGCAATTTCACGACTTGGATCATAAAACTGAGATAACTTAATAAAAATAAATAAAAAAATCATAAAACCCAAATCATAACCAACTGAATGTTGAAGGCCAACATTGTAAAAAAAAAAAGAATTACAAAAATAAAAAAAAACAACTCTTGCAATACCCCATGTTTTAATAGTAAATTTAATCAATGTTTTATATAACATATATTAAAATAAAATATATTTTTTTAAGTCTGATGATCCTTACAGGTACTCTGGTTTGACCTATATTGACATTTAATGAAATTCAATAATCTTTCCAAATTCTTTATCTTTTTAACGAAATTTTAGCAGAGTCTTTCATATTCAGAGCCTCATCTAAAATTTCATCGTGCTACCTCCACAAAGAGAATTCTAGTAATTTCACTCAGATACCTTAGGAATACCATCAGTTTATTTTTTATTCACCAAATTCTTTTACAATTTATCTATAGTTCTTATGACACTTCCATTTTCTTTTTTTCATTAATAGGCCATATACATTACAAATTTAGATGCACGATTGGATTTAAACAAAAGATTTAGCACAACAACAATAACAACATTCCATATTCAATATATTCTTAAAAAAAGTTATTACAATAACATAATCATTCCAAAATACATAGGTTTTATACTTAACAAAATATAAAGTAATAAACCGTCGAGGAAAATGGACTTGCAAAAATTATAACATTTAGAGTAAAAAGGAACATCATTATTTGACAATTTAATATTCCACAAATTTATTCTCAACCAATAAATTAACTTAATATTGTCAATAATTCAAATTTTCAATATAAGACCAAAAATCAATTTATTCCTATATATCCATAAGTCAGATTTAGTAATACTATATCAATTTACACATATCCCCTTAATTGTTATCAATATAGATGACTAAGTCATTTATTATTCATGCCACTCATTATCTACGTGACTCAACAAGCCTTTTACCCATCTCTTTATTCACCATTAACATGGTCACTAAGTATCGGAATACATTTCTTTTTTTTTCTTTGTCATGCTCGTCAAGTTTATCAATCAATATCCATAACAATCTCCTTAACTATCATCATTACATTATACTAAGTATCATAAATCCTTTATGTCTTTCCATATTTTCGATCAACATCGATAATCATTTCCTTAGTTAACGCCATTATAGTATTCTAAGTATTAGACATCCTTTGTGTCCGTCAACATTATTGATCAACGTTGATGTTCATTTCTTTAGATATCGCTATTATGGTATACTAAGTATCAAACATCCTTTGTGTTCGTCAATATTATCGATCAACATTGATATTTATTTTCTTAGCTACTGCCATTATAGTATACTAAGTATCAGACATCCTTTGTGTCTGTTAATATTATTGATCAACATCGATATTCATTTCCCTAGCTACCATCATTACGGTATAATAAGTATTAGATATCTTTGTGTCCATCAATATTATTGATCTTTAAAAGAATATATAATTATACTTGATTAGAATTGAATCCCCCATTTACACTGAATTCTTAACTTTTATTTAAATCATGTCATACAATACTTCCCTCTTGCGAGTTAATTCACGACATTTCTATTTACAACATAATTTTTACTAATGCACATTAAGAAAGCAAAACTTAATAAAGTACTAGAATTTTATATAGGATGAGGTGACATGCACCTATTTACTCCTCCAACTACATGAGCTCCTTTAACCACAAATGATCTTGCTCCTGGTGTCTCTCCTAGTTGTTTTGCACTTAATTGTATGATTTCCCTTGCAAGTTTCTCCTCTACTTCTTCTCCCTTTCAAATCCTTTGTTTCTCTCTCAAGTTTCCAACTTTCTCTCTCTTAAACTCTCTCCTAAATCCCTTTTTTAATCTTGTTTTTTACATCAATGATCCTTTATAAACACACTTAAACTCATATACTTGAATAAATAAGCCATTTACTTTAAAAGAAAAGAGAAAAAAATCCCCCCTCTTTCATCACAGATGTTTTTGACCATTTAAAGGAGAAAAGGAAGGAATTTTTTACTTAATTATAGAATTGTCATTACTTATGCCCATGTGTTATTTATGTATGTAATTTATCCGGCCATTGGTACTTTTGCAAAGCTTTACCGAACTTGTATTGACCTGAATTTTTAACCTAAGATAGAAAAATATATCTAGAGACTCCTTGTAAAATTTCAGCCCGATCCAACAATTAGATTTAGAGTTATGCTTAATATCATAAAACTGGATAGTAGATAATTTTACATCAAAATCCAGATTTGCGTACTATTTTATTTACTTAAATTGTCAATATTTTAAAACTAATTCATTGGAAGCTCCCATCCATAATCATAATAAAATCTTCCTTAGAGTTTTCACCGCTTTCGGTCAAAATAACACAATTGCACGCAGAGATTATACCGGCGATCAATGTCTTTCACGTGTAAAATCATATATTATTTTATTTAGAATTCCCTTTTATTTTTCTAAACATTGCACCCCAAATTTTATAAAATCTCTTCCTTTGAAATAATTATTTTACCCAATCGGGAAGTTTACGTGATTTATCACTCATTAATATTTCACGTATCGATTTTATTACTTTATCTCATCTGAAATTTAAGTTAATTTACTAGGGATATTCATATCATATCAAAATAATTTCCTTCCTAATTTATCATTTTTAAACTAGAAATCACCCTTTTTATCATTAATTCACTGATTTTTGGATCAGAGGTTTACAACTCGAGTCAACTTGAGTTAACCCTCCAAACCATTATCCCATAAAAAGTAAATAAAATTTTTTTTAAGGAAGTCAATCCCTAACTCACTAAAAATAAAAGGATGAAATTGAAAAAAATAATTAAAAGAACCCTAAAAAACATTAGAAACGACAATTAAAAGAATGAAAACCAAAATTAATATAGGCAAAAATTACGAAGCAAGGCACGAAACCTAAGACAAAGAGAGAGAAGAAGAATATGTCTCCAACGACATATTTAATCATTTTAAACTAGTAAAAGTTCATTTAATTTTGTTACACACCGTAAAAACTTTTGTTGACATTGCAAGATCCTCGTATCTAGGGAAAAAAAAATCTTTAAATTCAATCCCAACTAAACTCAATATGAAATGATAAAATTAAAAGAAAAAAAATTAAAACACCATAAAAAGGTTGAAGCTTCCACTGGCATGCATTTTAATCCTTGATTCTAACAACAAAAAAAAGGGTTGAATAGTTGTTAATTGTTTAAATTCGGTCCTATAGCTTTAATTATCTTAAATTAATAAAATTTTATTTAATTTTATTAAACCGATCATCAACCAAGAGTCATTGTTTTTCCTCAATATTGTAGATCCCCTGTATAAAGTATCCAAAACAAACCACCAAATTTAATATCCAATGTTAAATAACCAAATGGAGAAAAATGAAAATAAGGGATAAAAATGAAAAAAGTCAAAAGAAATAAAAGAAAACACTTTGGAACACTAATAAGATCCACGGTGATTTATCTATAGTGTTAAGGTGAAAATGACAAACCTTTTAGTTTTATTTTTAATTTTTAATTTAATTATAATTGTAATTGTAATTACAGACCCTAGTTTTCAGCAAGTATCCTAATAGGAAATTATGTCGTTATTTTTTTAATAATAAATTAATTTTACTTAGTAGTAGTTGTAATATTCATTCATTTAGCAGCAGTTAACCATGAGAGTGTAGCGGAGCAGTTCTATCCAGCCTTTTGGCTTGGGATTCGATCCATAATCGAAAAGACTAATCTTTTCTGACTTGCGAACTCGGAGAGAGTGAGAGTGAAAGTGAGAGAGAGAGAGGTTTGTTTGTGTCTAGCAAGGAGAACAAGAGCGACCACAAAAAAAAAAAAAAGGAAAAAAAGTTGCTCACCAAATTCAAGGTAACTCCTCCCCACCTCTCACTCCCTCTCCGCATATTTATGTGTGGGTGTGTGTACTATAAGCAATGAGAAAGATAGATAGGTTGGAACTTGATGGTGAGGAATTATGATTTCATTTCGTTTATATTTTTGTGTTTATTATTATTATTATTATTATTAGTTTTACTGCATATTTATTTGTTTTGTTTTTTTTCCCTTTATGCGTGTGGAAGATTGCAAGATGCAGTTCCTTTATTTTTTCTTTGTTGAGGCAAATGATATTGTGCTTTGAAAGCAATCTCAAAAAAGTTTCTTTTCTTTTCACTCAAGTGAATTAGTAGTTAAAACAGGTGGAGGGTTCATATTTCTTAGTCTCTGGGAAATGAATCCTTTCTCTTTCCTTTTGGAAACAAACAGAGACTGAAGCTTGCCAGCAAATTTCACTTTTTTTTTGTTTTCTTTTTGCATACACCTTTCTAAGTCACAGCAAAAAAAGAAAAGAAGGAACTTTTGGATGTTGATGATGGACTCTTCTTAATTAAAAGCCAATTTGCAGATATTAAGGTGCTTCCTCTTTTTGTCCCTTTTCTTCCCCTTCCTTTACAACCAGTTGACTTTCTTCTTAATCTTCTTTTTTTTTTCTTTTTGAAACTGGAGCTTAATTTTGTTCTTAGTTATCTATCCTCTGGTGGTCTCTGCTTATCAATTTATTCCTGGTGCTTGTGTTTTCTTTTTTCCCTCATGAAACTGTAGTATCACTTTTGCTTGTGATTAAGAAAGTCAATAACAAGTATGTATTAATAGTCTTCAAGCTCATGTTTCTTCCATCGATAACAATTATCTATCCTCCCTTCTTTGTATAGATCGAAGGACGACAACAACTCAAAGCTATTGCTGAAATCTTTTAGTAGATTCTTCTTATGGAGTCAACATAGACATTTCTCCCATGAGAAATTCAGGTTTGCCTGTAAACTTGTAAGTGATCGTGACCTTTTGGGCATTTTGCATGTCTGGCCCTGAGGTTATTGTTGGTAATGTGGAACGAGCACTGACTTGTGCAGACAGGACGAAGTCTGTTGATGCCATCTCTGACAGAGACCGCTCATCTATATCAATCAATGGTGAATCTTTCCGTGCTTCATCTGAAAATTTAGCCTTTAGAGTTGGGGAGCTTGGTCTTCTCAATGGGGAATCATATTCTGGATCATTGCTCGGCAATGCACCTGAGGGGAATGGGAAATATGTATGGTCGGATGGTTGTGTATATGAAGGTGAATGGAGAAGGGGGATGAGGCATGGGAATGGAAAAATTCAGTGGCCTTCTGGAACTGCTTATGAGGGTGAATTTTCAGGTGGATACATGCATGGTGCAGGGACCTACGTAGGTTCCAATAACTTGACATATAAAGGAAGATGGCGTTTGAATCTCAAGCATGGATTGGGATACCAGGTTTATCCTAACGGAGATATCTTTGAGGGCTCTTGGATACAAGGAGGTCCAGAGGGTCCAGGCAAGTATACCTGGGCTAATGGGAATGTCTATCATGGGGATATGAAAGGGGGTAAAATGACAGGGAAAGGGACTCTTACATGGACTAATGGGGATTCATTTGAAGGAAGCTGGTTAAATGGTATGATGCATGGATTTGGAGTGTATACATGGAGCGATGGCGGTTGCTATGTTGGAACTTGGACGCGTGGTTTGAAGGATGGAAAAGGATCGTTTTATCCAAAAGGGAGCCGGTTTCAAGCTGTAGAAGAATGGTACCTCAATGCTCTAAGAAAAAGAGGGGTACTTCCAGATCTAAGAAAGCAGAACCACGCACTTATTCATCATGCATCTTCGGTCAATATGGGAAATGTCAAGGTAGGTGAGAACCAGGGATCTCGTCATAATTCATCTGATAAACTATCCAAGGGAAACTTGTTAACTTTGGAGCAGTCTCGAAACAAAAATGTTTCTCTGGAAAGGCGCTGGAGTCTTGAGGTATATATTGAAAAGGTGATAGGACATGACTCATCATTAGATTTATCTGAAGGCTTAGGGAAGGAGTTTGAAACAAACACTCCACCAATCTTGGAACGAGAATATATGCAAGGTGTTCTAATTAGTGAACTTGTGTTGAATAGTAGTTTTTCTTCATCATCCAGAAGAACAAAAAGGCGACAGAAGAAACTTGCAAAAGAGGTCAAGAGGCCTGGTGAAGCTATCATTAAAGGGCATAGGAGTTATGATTTGATGCTCAGTTTGCAGCTTGGAATAAGGTACACTCAATCTTGCGACCATTGTTATGTACCCTCATCCCGTGTCAAGGTCACTTTAATCTTCACTAAAAAAGCCCGTTACTTTCATCCAGTTTCTTTGTATGATCATCCTATGATTGTTAAGTACTGTGCTTTCTCCCCTCGTCCTAGATATTTCATGTACCTTGGAATTTGGATAGAAGTATCAACCAACCTGTTCCACTTTAAAGAGGGTCTTTTTCTTTGTGGTTTCTGACATTTATGTAGCTCTCAGCATGCATCTTGATGTGGAAATGTGGCTATTCTGCATCGTCTGAGGCAGATTTGTCTTATGATTGCGTGAAATGATGCAAAAGGATCCATATAGCCAACCCCAACTAGTTTAGGACTGTTGTTGTCAACAATGCCTTAAACTGCTGTCTGCCAGTTTTTTTTTAGCAGGAATCTGCATATTGCATTTGATGTTATCCCTTGTTTCATTATGTTTATCTTAACAAACACAAGCATTTAATATGCATCAGAATGTGGTCAGGTATACTGTGGGGAAAATTACACCTGTACAGAGACGAGAAGTTCGTGCTTCAGATTTTGGCCCGAGGGCAAGCTTTTGGATGAATTTTCCGAAAGATGGATCACAATTGACACCTCCTCACCAATCAGAGGATTTTAAATGGAAAGACTACTGCCCAATGGTTTTCAGGTTTGTTTGATTCACTTTCAGTTTATTATAATTTTGAGAATTATCTGTGGGTCCTATCTTCTTTTTTTTTTTGTCTTGTTGAGTTCAATTAACAAGCCATGTTCATCTGTAAATCAGGTCAATTCATCTCATCTGTTTCTGCAATGTTCTTTTTTTAATGCTTTTTAACAAACTGATATTGCATCATCTCACACAACATGGAGTAACCATGCTCAAGTTGAGCATATCAAACATAAGTTTGACCAATTTTTCTGTGATAGTTAAAGTTTTGAGGTATACAGGTTTGATCTTCCATAATATGTTCAGTATTCTTGCTTCCAAGTTGGGGTGCCAATTGGTAATCGTTCTAAAACTCCATGTAAATTTAATCTAATGATGCTAACTTCTGAATCTTTTGTGTTTCTATAGCCTAAAACTGTTGGAGTGCTTAATACTTTGTTTGGTATCATCAAACATTTTGGCTTGTATTTTTCTCTGTCTGTTATGGAGGACATTGCATTTACTTAGGATATTTATTCTCATTCTTGTGGTTCTCTACAGATAGAATCTTTTGGACCATAACCATGCATAGCTTTCCACAGTTATTTTTACAAGGAAAAAATGGAAATGGAATTACCTGTAAATCTCTGCCATACTTTTGATGTGTCAGATCCATATATTCGTGGATCTTGGATTACTTTTTGTTTCCATGCTAACATGCCATTCTTAATACTCACAATAGGAATTTGAGAGAGATGTTCAAGATCGATTCGGCTGACTACATGATGTCCATTTGTGGAAATGATGCTCTTAGAGAACTTTCCTCTCCTGGGAAAAGTGGTAGCATCTTTTTCCTATCTCAGGATGACCACTTCATGATTAAGACACTTCGGAAGTCTGAAGTAAAGGTACATAATACCCTACCAAATGCAAGTAGACCCAGTAACTTAAATGCAAGACAAAGGACTAGTCAGGTTTTAATTTTGTCGGTGAACAAAAGGATCATAAATGTCCATTCTGAACAGCGAACCTCTCCTACTTCATATTCAAGCATTATTACTGCTACCTGTTACATGGACGATACCTTGCATGCGTTTTAGGAATGTTTATTTAGCAACTAACAAAGTGTCTTTTAAACAAATAAATTTCTTATGCTTGCATTTCTAGTTGCTTTTCCTTTTGAACTGTTATATTTACAACTCCACTCACCAGAGTTCTTATATATAGGTGCTTCTGAAAATGTTGCCGGACTATCATCATCATGTGAGGTCGCATGAGAATACACTCATAACAAAATTCTTTGGTCTTCACAGGATTAAACCTTCAAGCGGTCAAAAGGTAGTGGCATTTTTTATTCATCATAATCCCATAAGATGTTTGCTTACTTCCATTTGTTATGTGCAATTAGTTCAAGAAACACTTTAATCAAAACTTGTATCAAGCCATTATTATCCTATCTTAAAGCTTAATATACGAACACCTCTTTAAAAAAGCTAAGATTGGGAACTATTTCCTGTATTGCAGTTTCGCTTTGTAGTGATGGGAAATATGTTCTGCACAGAATTAAGGATCCATCGAAGGTTTGATTTGAAAGGGTCATCTTTAGGACGGTCTACAGAGAATGTTGAGATAGAAGAGAACACAACACTTAAAGATTTGGATCTAAACTACTGCTTCTATTTGGAACCTTCTTGGCGTGAAGCTTTATTACAGTTAGTGATGCTTCCAATTATATTATCTATTGTGTTTCCTAAGTTTGCAAGTTTATGTATGTGAAACAATGTTATCATCAGTATCCATATTGTGTATTAAACAATGATAATCTCCTTGCACGTGCCTTGCAAGGCCTGGCATGGCTGGCTTTCCAAGTTTCAGACTGATATTCTTCCTAGACTCTTGAGTTCATTGCAACTTGCTAACCCTTTTGTTTTTTGCTTTTTGCTTGGTCTGCATCTTTAATCAGGCAGATTGAGATTGATAGCAAATTTTTGGAAGTGCAGCACATCATGGATTACAGCCTTTTGCTGGGTGTGCATTATCGAGCCCCACAACACTTACGGTCTTTAATGTCTTACAATCGAAGTATAAGTGCTGAAGGATTGGGAGTTCTAGCAGAGGAAGGTGGGTGCCTTAGACACTTATATTTGATGTTCTTTTAGCATGTTGTTCAGGCTGCTTGAAGCAAAGCTGGAGAAAGTGGAAAAAATCATAAAAGAAACTGAACATGAAAAGTTAATTTTCAGATATCTTTTTGATAAAAGTTTTTTTAATTATGATTCAACCATGAGGAAGGGAGCATGATGATTTGTACTGCAGACTAACAGTTATATGTTCTTAATGTCCTAGGTTTTAGGCTTAGTGCCTCTGACTAAAGACTCTTAAGCTTGTTTGTGTTCGATTTTAAGTTATTTCTTGAAGAAAAATTCGAAAGTTGCTGCTTGGCTAGGAGGAGTTTAATAGCAGCATCCAAATGATATTTCTCTTCATTACATAAATGTGCACATCATAAGTCAGCTTTGGAACCAATATATCATACATTACACATGGCATCTGTCATATTTTGTCTGGACAGTGATATGACCGCATTGTTCTGAATATATTTTGATATGGGAATTGTTGGTCATATTTCACTGACAGATACTATAGAGGATGAGAACTACCCACAAGGTCTCGTCTTGGTTCCTCGAGGAACAGGTGATGATAGTGTTGTCGTGGGTCCTCACATTAGAGGTAGCAGATTACGAGCATCATCAGCTGGTGATGAGGAAGTGGATCTCCTCCTTCCCGGCACAGCAAGGTATGGCATCCAACCCCATCCAATTATATTTGTAAGAAGCTCCACAGGAGCATGTATATTTCTTTCTGCAATGCCAAAAGTACCTGTAAAGCTTTTTCGAGCAGTTGCCCTAGATATTTTATGACTGAGGCAATTGCACAACGTAAGTGTTTCTATATTTCATCCTTGAACAAATTAAGCATGCCAAACAGAACAAATATCTTCTGCATTTAAAAAGCTATATTGGATTGATGTGTTTTACTTTAATGATTCATCATTTGTTATTTTTATACCTATTGAGCAGGCTCCAAATCCAGCTTGGGGTGAACATGCCTGCCAGGGCAGAGCAGATTCCAGGGGAAGAGGAAAAACAGACCTTTCATGAAGCATATGATGTTGTTCTGTACCTAGGCATCATTGATATCTTGCAAGAATACAACATGAGTAAGAAGATTGAGCACGCATACAAATCCCTTCAATTTGATTCCTTGTCAATCTCGGCTGTGGATCCAACTTTCTACTCCAGACGCTTCCTAGAGTTCATTCAAAAGGTTTTCCCTCCTAATGTCATTACAAGTTGATACATTTTAGCCCGGATGCGTTTTATGCCCCTTGCCTTTGTTTTTACCTTGTCAGAGAACCATGAGCTTAAATGCTTCAAAATGTATTTCCATTATCATGTGACCAAGTTAAATTCATGTGCAAGCATACACTGTAAATGTGTTTGATTTAATACTAAAAGCTATTCTCGGACCAGTCGTGTTTTTTCTTTAGTGTCTTTTTAATACTTGAAGAGTTATCTTGAACATTACTCATAATTCATGGTCTATATTGGTTTTTTAGCAACAATAAAAAAAATGCATATAAACATGAAAATAGGCACAAGTTATAATGAAAAAAAAGTAGATAGATAGCTCACGTTTAATTTTTGTACATCTTAAAAAAAACGATGCTCAAGCATTGTGATTGTATTTTAAAGAATAAAAAAATTCATGACTCGACATTATAAAAAAAAGAACTAAAAAAAATGATCAAATTAAAATGTTGAGGGATGAAATTGAAAAAAAAATCAATAAAAAAAAATATTAAAAAACAAAGAATCAAAAAACAAAGTATCTTCAAAATCAAGTGAGGTTGTCAAAACTTGCGAATAAAATCATGCGGAAATGATAATTTAATAGAAGACAAAACATAACATAAATAAAGTTTAAATTTAATTTTTAAAATATTCGAACTTCGAAGAACAAAATCAGAAAGGATAAAAAAATCGACTTTAAAAGAAATTGGAGAAGAATTGATTAAGTGTAATACAGTTAAAAACCCGGTTGACCCATGTTTCGGTTAACCTAGGAAAAATCCAGTCAAAACCTATTGACTATTTTAAAAAAAAAAAATGATATCATTTTGACTCTTTTATAAAATAAAAAGATTTGGTTAACTTGAGTTAACTCAAATCAACTCACTTAACCTATAACCCAATAATTATCTTGGATTGACTCCTGGATAGAGTCTAGAAACAATGAGAAAAACTAAGACTAAATCGTAATGAATAAAATGTTGAATAATGATATAAAAAAATTAAAAAATAATAAAATAATAATTAATAGAATAAAAACCTCATTCGAAAAAAAATTAAAAGGATAAATTAAAATTTTGAATTGATAGGAAAAACTGAAAAATAAAAAATCAAATTAACAAATGAATCTAGCTTGGGGGATTCATTTGAATTTGGTCTAAGAATGAAATCTAAAAAAAATTACAATACGAAAAAAAAGCTAAAAATCAAAATCAGATAAGGATTAAACCTTAAAAGAAAAATTAAATTTACAAAAGAATTAAAAAAAAAACAAAGAATATCAATTTGTCTCAATAATGATGGATAAAATTTTAAAAACTAATAAAAAACAACTGGAGTCAACTCAATTCAATCTTTAGAACCTGTGACACGAATCATGAAGTTGGACCATAATATAAAAGTCAAACCTGAAAAAACAACAATGTGAAATTCTCAACCAACCAAAATAATTAGGAATAAACTTGAGAAAACAAATTTAAAAAACATAAGTGATTTAAAAAATATAGATTTGGAAAGAAAGAATATCAAATTTGACACAAAAAAATAAAACCAAATCATAAGGTATGCAATTGAAAAGTAATTTCAATTAAAAAAAAGATAAGAACAACTAAAAATAACAATCAAAATAATGAGGAGTATATATGATATAAAAATATAATGTAAAGAGATGAAATTCAAAAACAAATTAATTCAAGACCACATACGTCACAATCAAAAGAATAAGTACTAAATCCAATATAAAAATCAAGTGTAAAGGGATGAAATTGAAAAATAAATTAACCTAATAAATGATTCAAGACCGAACACATTGCAATTAAAAAAATAAAAACCAAATTTGATATAAAAATAAAGTGTCAAGAGATGAAATTGAAAAAACAAATCAACTCAATAAATGATTCAAGACCAAATACATTGCAATCAAATGAATGAGTACCTAATTTAACTTCACAAACAAATAGACATACTTTCTTGTATTTTTGCAATGGCTTGGAAGGTCTTTTAAGAGGAAAGAGAGGGAAGGAAAAAACTCGTTGCTAGAACTCCACCACTCCTCTTCGCCGTAGATGAGCCGAACCACAATGATGGGGTGGCACAACGCATCTAACCCGAAGGGCGCAGACAATGTCCACTTGCTGGCGCGTGGAAAGCACGAAAAAAATAATATGTAAAACCCGAAAAGCCCCTTAACCTAAGAACTGACCAGTACTTTTAAGTAAAACCTAATGATCTTTGAAATACAATTAAGTAATTGACCAATACAAAAAACATATGTAAAACCAGAAAACCCTTGAACCTAAAAAGAATTGTTTTTTTTTCTTCAAGGACCGTTTAGTAATTATATTGTAGCTAAAACATATGAAATTACCAACCCCTAAACCCATGCTATCCCACAAAAGATAAAATCATGTGGATTCGTACAGTGAAAGGCTAATACCTTTATATATATATATAATGAACAAGGAAATCAACCAAACCAAATAACAAGTTACATGAGAGAGCCAGGTTCAAGCATTAGAACATATCATCGAGGGGAGTCAAATCCCATGTAACTAGGCTTATCGTGAAGGCTAAGTGAAACAAAGAAATGAATCAACGCCTTCTTGCTAAGCTAAGCGGCATGAGTTACATAATGCATTCAGATCTTCAAACAATCATCCATCAATTCAATCCAAGTATTGTTTTAACTACGTAAATGTGCACAAAAACATTTAAGCTAGGGCACCTACTGTCCCATGTTGGGAGGTGGTGGGGGTGGACGCATAACCTGGCCCTGCATCTGTTGCCCTGGAAAACCTTGGGGAGGCAGCATTGGAGGTCTACCCACCTGATTGCCAGGTGTGAAATTCGCCATTGCACCACTGCCACCAGGAGGTGGAGGCGGGGCAGGTGGAGCTCCACCTGGAGGCATAGGCCTAGGGCCATTACCCATGGGAGGAGGAGGGGGTAATGATGCAGGCAGTGGTGGTGGCAGGGGTCTTGATCCTGCAGCTAGTCCTTGCAGTGGCGGGGGTGGTGGTGGTTGAGAAGGCAGTGTGCCATTGGCTGCAGCAACAGATTGAGGTTTGTTCGCCTCTGGTGGCTTCAATTTAAAATATAACTGCAACTGTAAATTAGACATTTGAGTCAACATATATTCACAATTAACAGATTATTTATTTGTAAAACCAGATTACAAACTAATCCAAAGAGACAGCAAAGTTTGTACTAAAATCCAAATAGATTCCACTTGTGGATAACCCTTTTGTCCACTCATTTTATGAAGATGTCATAACTAATGAAATCTTGAACATGGGCATCGCACCCAGAGGAGTGAAATCTAGAATTGATCCAGGTCTCTTAATGTTCTCGGTACAGGCCAAGTTAAATAAGACACAGTGAGAATTCGCAAAAGACTAATTCAACATTTCAATATAACATGAATATACAGGGTCCCAAGGCATGACAATCAAAACACATGAAGTAGTTGAGCAAGAATTAAAATACTAACTGTGAACATCTTGGAGTCCGGATCCCAATGTGAGAAGAATTTAGGAGTAGACTTGTCAATTTCTGTGCTAGGAACCTGGGATTATTAAATAAACAAGCACAAATGATAAATGTTTCCAGAACTAACCATCAACTTAAAAGAAAGAAACATGCAATGAACATCTTTCAACTTGCCTTGAAAGAAATGATCTCATAAGGTTCCGCTGCAAATAAAAGATATTGAAACCTCTTATCATTGGCCTCAATTCTCTGTATCCATGACAACATAAATTAAGTTAGAAGGATCCGATCATAGTTTTCATCTACCAGGAAAAACATAAGCCGGGGGGTCGATATTAATCAAAGGATAAAACATGATTCTTCTCGAGTGCAATGCAAGATTAAAGAAAATAATTTATGCAGAGATGTTTACCATAAACAGTGCAGACATGGGATGAATTTTAGAGAGTGCTTGTAAAAGTTATGAATGGCTTAGTTTTTTACATCATTAGATTTCAACAAGCTGCTTGAGTTGACCAATATGTTTGCAAACAATTTTATAAATAACAGTTTCTATCACTTTGTTTTTCTTTGATTGTTACAGATAACACTTTTGGTTTCTCCATTTGATTATTGCAGTTACAGACAAAATCAATGATAAAGTTAAGTTTTTAAGCAAAGGCTGAGTTGTAATTCATAAGTAATGCCAACCAAATAAATTTTTTTGTCACTTAACATGTGCAGAAGGTAAGAGATCAATGGAAAAGAGAGAGTTAAGAAAAAACAAAATGGAGATTACCTGTTCATAAGATGACATAAATCGATGCCTAGGCTTTGTATTGTCCTCTATCTCAGGATATTCAATCTGGAAGAGAAGAGACCTCTGCTTTGTCTCTGGATCAAATTGCTTTGTCACCCGGTAACCAGGCCTGCCAATTTTGACTGCACAAAGACAAAGACAGACAAAAACATTAACTCTTAAGTTTATGATCAAGTACCAACACTGCCATCTTACAAAATTTGAAATATTACAACAAAATATGAAGTGAAATACAATTAGATGTAGTCAACACCTAGAAGTACAATGTCTTTGTGAAGCAACATACAGACAAGCTCACCTCCACCATGTCTTGGCAGGACAGTAGGAATTTCCTAGCTTGCATTCTAAACCAAGTCACATCTACACAGTTATCAGTTAGGAAGTTAAGAACCAATCTGAGGTCTCAATATAGTATTGATTTTTATGATTAAGTTAAGATATGAAGGATGCACATAAATAAGTAATTCTCAGACAAAGATTCAGACAAATCTCTAAGGAAACACTGTGATTAGTGCTCAACAGTAGAGATCACTACACTGAACCAAATTCTTACTGTAAAGTTCATATCCACAGAATTTGTCTAAAGAAAGACTGTCCTTTTGTTTCCAAATTGGAACTTTTATAAGAACATATTTCCAAATGGGACGGAATCATCATACTCCAGACTACTCATAAACAACAGTTACCACAATACCCTTGACATAATTAAGCTAGAACAAAAACACAAAGCACCACAGAATGTTTTGCTTTCCACCAAACAGCGTTATTGTTTGCATAGGTCTGATAACACTAAACCCAAGCTCCAAATTCAATATTTCTGGCCAAGCCATGCAATATGTGCAGCAGCATGAAATCCTAAGAAAGCCAGTTTGGTTCTAAGGTGAGGCCTTTAAGTTTAACTTGTCACCAGAAACTACAAACAACCAATCTCAAGAACCTGACCCATTTCCTTTATTTTTCCTCCCTTTTTTTTCTGTTTTTTTCATTCAAGACCTTTTGTTGCTCTTGACCTCAATAAGCTACCACTGTTTATTTTCCAAAGCTTTTTCAAGGGACATTACTAAATATATGAGCAACGGCACTACCTGGATCTTAATCTTATAAGAATCAAAATAGTCCATGCAGTACATTTTACTTTGAAGCCAAAATATCAGATTAAGGAGATTCTTAGGCAAATAAACTCCAATCAGATATGAAATCACCATGCCATTAGTAGTGGCTTTTTCAATAACTAACACCCAAACAAGTACTCCATTTTTCTTTTATTAAGCAACATGATCTTTCATACTTCTCAAAGCCACTCATTGATCTAATGAAAACAAGGTTAGTGTTTTGTATGCGTGTTAATCTACCTTCAACACCAAACCAATCAACATAGTTTCTATCCACTACATACTAAATTAAACAAAAAAATAACAAATAAAACGGGAGGGAAGGAGACTGGAGACTTGCCTGTCTTGCGAATGTTAACTTTGCGCTTGTTAGGCTGAGGAAGGGCAGGCGCATCTTTAGCCTCACGAGCAGCTCTCTTAGCCAAATTGGTCTGATGGCGCTTCCCTTGTGTGTGAGCCAAGTAGTTTCCTTCATTGTTGTGCAAAGTCAGACACAGCTTACACTCATAACTACAAATACCTCAAACAAACAATTAATCAATCAACTTAATTATTTTTTCAAAAAAAAAAAAAACTAAACCTAAACCTAATACAAAATACAACTCTACTGTACCTGCCGAGGTGGTTGCGCATGAAATAGGGATCTTTTGCTAGATCGATTGTCTCCAGGGCGAGACGTCTGAGACGCTCACGGCGGTCGATTGCCTCGTTCTGGGCGGAGGCGGCGCCTCCGCTGCCTGGCTTAGAACCCCATTCTCTATCCATTGAATGTTTTAACTTCTTCTTCCTCTGACTCTGAGCGTGAGATTGTCAGGGATAATGGTTGGAGATTAGTCACTCACTCACTCACTTAGCTGAACTTGGACTGGATTTGGCGGTGGACCACTACGTTTGGGCCGGGCTTTATGCTGCAATTCAGTTCCATTTATTTCCCCTCTTTGTTTTCTTTTCCGATATTACAATTATCGTTACAATTACAATTACAATTACGTTAAAATAAATTAAGATGTGACTGTGGCCAATTTCACTATACTCCCTCTTACAATTTGAACTTCTTTTATTTTTCATTTTTGTAATCAAACTTTTTTTCTTTTTGAATTAATCCTTTTGAAAGAGCCAAAATTATGCTTCTGTGGTTAAGTTCGCAATCATTCTATTTTTTTCTTATCTTTATTTTCTACATTTTTATTTTTCATTCTCATCATGCTATCATCCCAATTCCAAATCGATATTTGCTTCGATATTTCTCTAATGTTCTCTTAGAAGTTGTCGGATTTGACGATTGGGATAGATTTTGCTAAATTAGTGGCCAATTGCTTTTTACTTGTTATGGAAAGATAAAACTAAAAGAAAGGAGATCAAAGTTAAAAACATAGGAAAATTACATGGATATTTTAAAATTGAGACAAAAAGTTAATTTTGATCTTTTTACTTTTCAATTGATAAATTTTTGACCCTTTTAGTTTTTGAAAACTCACTTTTTATATAAATTTTTATTTTTTATTTTTCAATTCCTTGGTTTGAGAAAGATAAGAGAGATGCATCGAATTTTGATGCTAGAAAAAAAATCATAGGTTGACACCAATTTCAACCACAAAGAAAGTTAATCTTGATATTTACGAGTTTCATTTGATGAAAGATGTTCCACGAGGGTGTGCTTTGACCTTTATCTTGCATAAGAGAGTAAATATGATATCAAGAAGTTTTTTTAATTCAAATTGATTCCTTTTTTTTTTTAATCAATTTTTGGGTTGTTTAAAGGTATGGATATGTTTGTTCATGTCTCTGGGTTGTTTTTTTAGTTTTTATTTTATCAAAATGGGTTAAATCAATTTTTAGAGAGAGTTATCGGATTCTAGAGTAGTAAATGACACATCGTCTTTGCTTTTTCAAAAAGAAATTAAAGGAAGGAAGATGCTTATCCACCGTCTAATATAACAAAAAATTAAGATGCCTAGCACGTGAGCCATGCCTAGGTTGGCTCGGGCTTTTTTTTTTGTTTTTTTATATTAGTTTTTTTTCTTTTAATTTTAGCATTCAACATTGAGTTGATTGAGAATTGAGCTCTATAATTTGTTTTGATTTTTTTTATGAGGCTATCCCAATCTTATGATCCAGGCCGCAGGTTTGGCGGGTTACCCGGGTAGACTCACAATGATTTTTTTTTCAATTTCATCATTCAACACTGGATTTATTAGGGATTGAGCTTCATAATTTGTTTCGATTTACTTTCTATGGGGTTATCACGGTTCTATGACTCATGTTGCATATTTGACAGGTTGACTCGGGTCATTTAAATATATTGTCATCTTAATATTTTAAATAAAAATTATCTTTAATTTTTTATAGTCAATCTACATTTTTACTAGTCGTACAGGTTGCTTTTAGACATGTCAAATCAACCTTAAGAGATCACACACATATAAGAAGTATTTGTTAGAAATTAAAATATGATGATTAATTAAGTTTGACTTGATTGCAAATAAATTGTAGAAATTGAGGATTTGAATGTAAATAATACAAGGGATTACAATTTTAGACCAAGAAACAATCAAATAAGAATTTTATAGAATAAATTTCTAAAATTATCCTTAAATAATATATGTGATATTATTTAAGAGACAAATTGATATTTTATCATTTAGAGGGTTTTTAGGTTCCTCTATAAATGGAATGTTATGCCTTTTATTTTCTTAGAAAGAGAAGGTGAGTAGAGTACATATAAAAGCACTTAAAACACAAAAGAAAAGAGCTAGCACTCTAAGGTATAACAATCTCTCTCTTTTAAAAGGGTTTAAGAGATTTCTCGTTGGTGGTTCATGTGGATTACTGTTAGAGACCGAACACTAGAACGACTTGTAGTTTGTGATAACTCAGTCTTGAAGAAATATTCAAAACTAAAATGAACATATAATCTTCAGGTTATCTTCACATAAACCCTAAACAACTCTAGATTTGTCTAATAGGATCCTTGAAATTCCAATTTTTATTTAAATTTATTGTTTTCGCTGCGTGTATGTGTTTCATGAAACTCAACACAACAATCCCACCACCACCCGATACAAACATTATCAACACTATAAATACCTTCACTACCACAATAAAATTGTTATTGTCAGCCCTAACTATCCACTACCATCGTTACTACCAAAATCACCGCTACTACAATCACTATCATTTTTTTCATTTTATTACTGTCAATCCATAACTATTACATAAAAAACAATAGCTTAAGTTTTGGATGAAAATATTTTCCTAACATATCCACCAATAAAAAAATAACTTATGTTTTAGAAAAAAACATTTTCTACCAAACAAACACACATCTAATTATAGTTTCTTATAATTAGATTTAGAAAAGTGTTTTGAAATATGTTAGACACAAATCAAGAATAGAAAAAAGAGAGTATCATGCGAAATATTAATTGGATAAGACCTTATAATATAATTTTATATTATTCTCTCACACATTGTTTCAAATAAAAACCTTTTGGATTTAAATTATAAAAGTCCACCACAATCTTGTGTTGAGATTTAATTTAATTCAAAAAAATTGATTGGTAAAATTGCATCAATTGATCACTTGATTAAAGAAACTTTAATATTAAGGATGATAACTTTACCTGGATCTAATTGATATTGATCTAAATGAGTAAGATATTTTATGGATAGTTCTGGTTTGAGCATGGCTAGTAAGAACAAAGTCAATTTTTAAGCGAGTAATGAATATTACTTTACCCAACCTCAAACCTGACTCAAAATCTCTTTATATTCATAAAGTTGATAAAATTTACAATCCTATTATTAACTTTGTGTACGTGTATGTATATATAGAGTTAGGATTCTGTCTCTCACGCTCTTTTCTATCTCACTATAGACCAAACTAAAGATCAATAACAATAATAACAACCTCCTCATGTAGTTACCAACTCCACCCAGCTTGAGCTTCCATTATTTATCTCTTCAATCTTTACTTGGACATAAAGCATTTATTTCACTCATATTCTCAAATTGTTTTTTATGAAATCCTCTCTTTTATGCCTTAGTTTGAAATCTCAAAAGGTATTAACAATTTCCCCTTTTCTCTCACTTCTTTTAAACCTCTTTTAGTTGTTTTCCTCATTTAATTTCATGTTTTTTTTTGTTTTTTTACGGGAAAAAACAAAACCCTAGCCTTTCATTTTCTTTATTTGAGCTTCTATTTCTTGTTTTTCAATTTTCAATTATAGTTATTGAGGATTTTGTGGGTTTTTATGACTAAAATTGGTCTTGATTCTTTATATTTTTAGGGTTTTGTGTTTATTTTTGCAAATACAACAATATTATTACTGAGTTTCTGTTTAATTTTGGATTAAGTTGAAAAGTAGTAAAACTGTTATAGTAATGAGTACTGCAAACATATACTATGTTAGGTTTTGGTATATAAAACTCATATCTATTATGTAATGTGTGTATATGAATAATAGTTTTAAATTCAGGTTTAAATATATATAATATTAAGTGCTCGTTTGGTATTGAGGTTGAATCTATTTTCCATCAAAATTTGAGTTTTTTTTCAAATTAATATTTTAATGTTTTTGGATTATTTTGATGTGTTGATATCAAAAATAAATTATTTTTTAAAAAAATTATTTTAATATATTTTCAAACAAAAAATATTTTAAAAATTAATTTTTATCACAGTTTCCAACAATCTCTCAAAGTTGTTCTGGGTGTACCTTTTGTCAAATACCATATCCACAGGGATGCACGTGTACAGTGTACCAAGGAACGAGCTCCTCCAATTGGTGAGTAATTTCACAAGTATGGCCAGTGTATTCTTCACTTGAGCACGAAACCAAAAAAATAAAATAAATTAAAAAAGGCCAGTGGTTCCATACTCATGGTCAAGGATCATAATCACCAAACTTGGTCTACAATCTTTAAAGACCCAGGCAGACCCTGCAAGTTGAACGTGCAAACATGGAGTCCACAATTTTAGACCAATTGTGTCCAAAATCTTAGTAAATCACTAAGTATTTAAGGGATGATTTGGACAGGTCTACTAAACACAAAGTTCAAAGGCGTGACGGTGGTGATTGCTGCTATCACCACCGGGAGAGGTGCTTTCTTGGATTCTAAAGAAAGGGGACGCAGCCTACCGATGGGGCCAAAGCATCTGTGTTATTCTTCTTTACCTCTTAAGATTGTCTTCCACCATTCAAGCTATTCTCCTCTCCCTCATAAGCTTAGCTTTGCTCTGCCATGGAAGCAAAACAGCCAAGCCCCCCACGCACGCAAATCTTACTGTATTAAAAGACTGGACTTCCACATGATTTATACCAAAAATTAAATTTACATCAACCTTTCAATTATTTCTGTGATCGGCACAAACTAGAAGGTAACTTTTTGGTTGAGCCCACAGACAAAACTCGCATGCCATGTGCTAATTTGATGAGTTCAAAAAACACAAGCCTTCAAGGTTGTGGGCGCTTCTAACTGTACATGTTAATGATGTTGTCTTACTACCACCCTTTTCTTCCATTCCTTGGCTCAAATACTCGTCTGATGGAGTTGCTGCTGCTGTCACAAATTATCAAAAGAAATTCTCCGAGAAAAGAAAATTCCAAAATATTTCTTTTGAAAGAAAGTCCAAAAAATGCATCACTATAATCCCTAAAGAAATTGAACAAGTGGGATGCATGCAGATGGTTTTGATTTATCTATAGCTACGGCTTCAGGCCCCTCCACAGCTTTTGAATAAATGAACTAAACACTTTGCCTAATCTACCATGACAATACCCCCTCACCTGACGGTCGGAGCGTGCTAACACCGCGCGTGGGAGAGAAACCCCAACTGGCCGTGTTCCGCGAAAACGGCATCGCATCTCGGGGCAAGAATAAAAAAAAAGGACGAGTAAATTATTCTTTAGTGCCTGAATTGCAAACCTCATTGTAACTTTATTCTCTTATGTTTATAGTTTAGTCCCTTGACTATTGTCATTTATAAATTCCAAATGTAGCTTTTGATAATTTAAATTTTCAAAGAAAACCAACACAGAAGAAGCAAATGTTTTTGTTAGGTAAATGGTGTTTTTATTTTCAAAATCTTTTAATTTTTAAGGTGATGAAGTACTTTTTTTTTAATTAAAACTTCACTTAATTATTCAGAACTATCATAATTATGGAGCAATTAGTCAAGTTATAAAAAGAAAGATAATTTTTTTTATGATATAATAAATGAATATACTTAATATTTCGTGATCACTTACTTTCGATTCAATGAAAAAAAGTAACATTTACTTTCCTTTTTTTAAGAAAATAATGCATTTTATTAGTTATAATTGAATTATAATTTTATTAGCTAATGCAACTACATAATAAGTGGTTAAATTATTAAGTGATAAGATGAATTATCACACTACAATATATCTAACATTGTAAATTCAAGTGCTGCTGAAGAAAGAGTGGGAAGTGTAAGCTTGCATCCAAGTCCTCTTTTTAAGACATTAAGGACTAAGTGATACTTACTTTCAAAATCCAGGGATGGAAGATAATTTACTCAAAAAGAGAGAATCCAGGAAGGCTAAAGAGTAAAGACACTCAAGAGTAAAGAATAACGTTGGTGTCAGGTGTTTCTCTTACTCTCCAGCGAGTTAGCCGTTTTCTTTAGCTTCACTCTCTTTCTCAAAAGAAAACATCGATGCCATTACTTTTCTTTCCTCCTTTTCTCTCCTTAATCCCCCCCTACACATATAGCACGCTCATTTCTTTCTCTTTCGCTCTGTACTTATTAAGAGAGAGGGAAAAAAAAATAAGCCCAACTGCCCTGATCATCATTACAGACAACGCAGACACAGTCTAGATTATTGTCGAAAAGGGAATTTTTAGTTCAAAATTGTCTTGAAACAAAGTGTAGATAGCACTAAATAAAAAGAAAAGAAAAGGAGAGAGAGACGATAAAGGGTTTTGATTTCTTGGATTGGAAGAATAAGAATGGGATCATCTTCAGGGCAAAGCAGTGGATCATATGATCTATCATTCAAGATCTTGTTGATCGGTGATTCTGGGGTTGGCAAAAGCAGTCTTCTTGTCAGTTTC
>Ga0307510_10000767_pt1 | contig 33218 bp, 45 predicted proteins | sample 12_EM_MG_FD_207224 | JGI IMG/M metagenome (GOLD analysis project Ga0307510, IMG submission 207224) | Populus trichocarpa ectomycorrhiza microbial communities from riparian zone in the Pacific Northwest, United States - 12_EM | ecosystem: Host-associated > Plants > Roots > Unclassified | place... | reverse complement strand
CTCTCGTTTCATGCAGACTACTCCAGGTTCAACTGTTGATGGATCGCGCGAGTCTTCGGAACAACGCCCTGACCAGTTAAAGGATCATCACGTCCTAGTGTTTGAAGAAGACTTCGAGAATTCGCCGCAAGCCGAAAGACAGAGGCACCACCTTTATCGATGGGCTTTGGTCATTTGGTGGAGGCTTGAGTCGAAGTTCCCCCGCGTGACACAGCGGACGAAAAGGGTTCTCCTCTATGTGCGGGGACCAAGACCAGTGGTTGACCTGTCAGGTTCGTCATCCTCCACACGCAATGTAGGCTACCCCTAACTCTGCATCATGTAGAGCCATCGCCGTGGATCGCCACTCTGACAATTCGCGGACGCACGTACGGTCTGCTACTTGAGCGTCGCGTTGTGCGTCTGACTCGTCCTCTCCAAGAGAGACCTTGGATCCTGCTATTCCTGGGCGCAATTTACATAATCGGCCTCTCCTTTTTCGTTCGCACACAATCCTTCTTGACACCTGCCGAGTCATGGGTAGGCTGTACAGATACTTTCTGGAGCGCAAACGACGGATGTGGGCTTGACGGGAATGCCTGTGCGCCTTTCACAAATTCATCGTTCCAATTCCGTTGTCCTGCTCAATGCTCGATTGTCGAGCTTCAAAACCCAAGAACTATCGGTGATGAGCAAGTGAACTTCACTCCCCTTATCGTTGGAGGGGGGGACGAAAACTTCACATATCGTGGAGACAGCTTCCTTTGCGCCGCTGCTATACAGGCGTGAGCCCATACATACTTCTTAACCTCCGGTTTTTGTTGATCATTTCCGAACATCAGCGGTTATATTAGCGACTCGAAAGGAGGTTGCGCAAGCGCCAACCTGATCGGAAATTTCACAGACTTCCTTCCGCGTTCCGCGCACGGCCTCACTTCCATCGGTTTCCCAACAGTCTTCCCCCTCTCGTTTAGATTTTCAACGGCCTCTCTTTCCCACTGCTCAGATCTCCGATCGGAGGCGCTAGCGCTCAACATCTTGGTGACCGTGCTTCTCTTTCTGGTGATTCGCCCCAGGCCCATCATTTTGTTTTGGTGTATGGTCTGTATTGGGTTTTGGCACATCACTCTTTTCTCCCAACCACGCACCCAACCTCCGGATATCGCAGACGGTTTGGGGACCTTCCTCCCTGTACTTTTCGTCTGCTACGCCTTCTGGCGCTTAGCCTTCCGATTTGTTCTACCAGGTTTTTCCAAAATGCCCATAGAGGCCACGATACTATACCTTGGTCCGTTTTGGGTCACGGTCCTAGCAAATCTTACCACAGAGAGAATTCCTATCAATCGATTAACCGCCGAGGATATTACAGCGCAACGTGGAGGACTCGCCGCGCTGATCGTCATCGTCATCGTGTTGCTCGTCCTTGTCGTCAACCAATGCCGTGTCATTCGTCAAACGGGCTGGCTTCCATACTATCTTGGTTGGTACCTTCTTGGCGGTTTGGTAATTCTGATTCTGGCACTCTTACCCACCCTGCAACTACGGCTTCACCATTACTTCATTGCCATGGTTCTCATGCCCGGTACCGCATTCCCCACCAGGCTTTCCGCTATCTACCAGGGCTTCCTTCTAGGACTATTTCTCAATGGAACGGCGGCCTTCGGATTTGCCTCAATCCTTCAGACCGCCTCCCAAGTAAGGCTTCCCCCTTTTTTTCAGGAATTGCTAACAGTGCTAACGTCCCTGACTGCAGCTGCGACGAGACGGCGCATTCGGCACTGTCCTCCCGAGTTTTGTTAACAATTCGTCCAATTTAAATTCGTCCGTACCTTTTCAGAACCAGACGATATTCTGGTCTCCACTTCCGAGTGGAGAGAGCTGGGATGGATTCGCGCTGCTTGTGGACGACGTGGAACGTTATGTTGGCGCTGGTCTCAACTATTCTCTGGCGGCATTGCAGAGCGGATTACCACACTTTTTCAGACTAGCGGTATGCATTTCGTTCGCCTTCATCCTATCTATTGCTGAACATGTCACTTGGCAGTTCACTAGTGGTGGAACAGCAGGAGATTTCACAAAGGCCGCAACACTCTGGCCAAATGGGACATGGGTCGATCCATCTCCAGGACCTTCATAATTGTACTACAGCATGTAATCTAGTCTGAACATAGAAATATCCTTACTGAAGAAAACAGATCCGAGCATCATGAAACCATAAACAACTACCATTTTAGGCTAAGGGCTGATGATTTAGTTCAGCCCGCGACCTAGGTGACTGACTCCATACATGCTAGATTTACACGAAAACCCTGGTCATAATAAGGCGACCCATTTACTAGGACTCCGATTAGTTCGGGGAACTGATGTTCTCACAGCATATATGGAGTTAGTGTTGCCGGAGAGTTCGGTCAACTCAGAGTTGCCTGGGTTGAGTTACCAGAGTTGCGAACTCAACTCGACCTAGTTCAAGTTGGAAAGAGTTGACAACGACGGTTGTTACCGCATTTGGTTCGCCATTAAGTTAGCTTACCGTATTTGGTTCGGAGCCACACTAAACCAAGCAATAGTGTGATGGAGTCGTGCGCTTTCACGCTCGAAACAACTTCCTAAACACCAACTTTCCCTACTCCTTTGTCTGTCTAACACATGAAAAGTCTGTTGTGAGGAGTGTCTCACCAGGTGACGTCCCTTTGGTGACAAGCATTGTATTCTCTGAGCCACAATATTCATCCTTCCACGGGCTTCGATAGGTTTCTTAAACACCGTCGGTACCCACGCTTGTCACCCACTTTTTGACCCTTCTTCGGGCTTCTGGTATGTTCTAGGGGCACTCTTACTCACTCACTCTTATATAGTAGCAATATAAGTTTTTTCGACCCGTACATTTTGACGTGTCTCTCAGCCATGCAGCACCCACAGCCTGAGGATGTCTGCCCAGAATTTCCACCGCAGGTACAAAGGTTTCACCCGTATTCTCGTAATCTCCAACAACAACAGGAGATGATCGCCGACCGTCCTGTCAATCCTAGATCCGCACAACTGGGTGATCAGTTGATTAATGCGTCTGGAGCTCGGAATCCCTATGGCATTCCCGTCACGATGGACCAAAGGTTCCTTGCTAACTCGGCGAGCACTTTGTCACAACACGGTCCCCCATACCTTGGCTCTGCTTCTGTCCCACTGACCGGTATCGCTCGCCTCCCATATTTTCCGCTAGCGGGCTTTGCACAAGGAAGCAATTACATCGGCGTCCTCAACATCAAATCCTCAACACGCTCTCAACAAAGCAAGAAGCGAAAGCGGGGTGGTGGCACTTCCTCACCCCGGAAGCGCAAAGGTGAGAATAACATATCGCACAAGGAAGTGTACTGATCAATTCCATGCACATGTTGGCGCCATCGTCGGCTTCACCAAAAGCTGGCCCTCGCCCTGCAGTGGGCAGGCAAACTCAGCATCTCAATGGCATGCCATGTGATGTCGGACCCCCTACTTCTGAGACAGCACTTCCAAGTTCATCTGAAGGCCTGGAACGCGTTGCTGATGCACCATCTTCACTTGATCTCTCAGCACTCTCCGTTGCACCCATGGGCTTTCATGCTCAGCACTTCACAAAGGCATCTGAGAAGTCTGATGGACGTGCTAAGGACGTATGGATATGGTTCTGGCCTGTCGAGTCCAGGGAGTCGCGCACACCACTCGGACTCGATGAACCGATACTAACTGAACGTCCGAAGTCACCTGCTGTTGCATGCCGTCTCTACTGGCTTACCGAGACCTGGAGGGCTTATAAAATGTGTGATGGGATTGTGACGACACTTCGAAATCACCTGAAAAGGGACCATCCTAATAGCTATGAAGATTATCTACGGACCAACACACGGGAACTGCACAAACATGAGGGCAGCCATGCAGACGACTCGGAGCCATTCCACTTGACTGGCTTACTTGATCGCCTGATTCGGTGGATAGTTTCTGATGATCAGGCAAGTAACGCACTCATAGCATCCCTCTATACATTGGCTGACGCTGTGATAGTCGATCAACGTCATTGATAGCCCCGAGTTCTGCTCAATGATCCTCTATCTCGGCAGCGCAGTTGGCCTCAAAGACACAGATGTCCCACACCGGAGCAAAGCATTTGCTTTGATCAAGACTGAATATGATAGCAAATATCAAAGTATTAAGAACAATTAAGGGTGCGTTCACTTTGCTAGCTATTCCGGACATAACACTTATCATATGTATCAGGACGCACTTGGGCGTGTATCGTTGACTGCTCGCATGTGGTCAAGCCTTAATCAACGGTCATTCATGGCAGTTACAGCCCATTGGATGGCAAAAGGAAGGACCGATCAACTGGAACTTCGTTCTGCACTCGTTGCTTTTCGGGAAGTTGATGGTAGCCATGCAGGAGATTATCTGGGTCAGGTATTATTTGACATCATTCAAAACATCGGAATCGCACACAAGGTATGTACGCGCTGCACTTTTGTTCGAGAAATATGTCCGAACTCTTTATAGATTGGCCAGATCACACTTGATAACGCCTCGACCAACAGTACGATGATGGAGAAGGTTGAGGCTCCATAGCACGGACCAATCAATACAGTTCCATCATATTGGAAATCGCATCCGGTATTGTGCAGTTTCAAGGCTATTATATGAATGATAATTGATCGACGCTGGCAGGTGCTTTGCAGACGTTATCAACATTTCCGTCCAGCACATCTTGGCAGCACTTAAGAACACGTATAGCCTTTTTGAAGAGCATCTTCACTCAAACAATGTTGGCTCGAGCCTGGGCACATATGGTGATGTGCTTCGAGGGGACCCTGTAGGACGGCTCCGAAAGCTGGTCTCAGATTACCGGGTCTCCGGCCAACAACGTAGTGCGCTCCGCGCTGTGATAAGGGATGGAAACAAGGTGAATTCGTGGCCGCAGACAATGCTAGATTTTGATAGCCCGGATGCCGGAAAAAAGGGTTGTTCACTTCCCGAAGTGCAACTCCTTCGGGACTGTGAAACGCGGTGGTCATCAACTTTTCAGATGATCGCGCGCGTTCTTACATTGTATCCGGTATGAGACAATCAATACTCGAGCTACTTGGAAAATATACTGAGATTTTCCTAGGCATTGCGTCGATCCATCACAGAGGCGGATCCGGAGACTCTTCAGGCCCATCTACTGTCACCAGAGGAGTGCAAAGTCCTCCGCGATATCTATTTCATTCTACGGCTTCCGCATTGTGCTCAAGAAATCCTGTCATTGGAGCATACCCTAACAATATCCCATGCTATTCCGGTCTATGAGACGCTTATCAAAGGCTGGGAAAGTCTCAAAGGAACATTACCACATGTTTCTGGGTATATTGATGTCGGCATCAAGAAAATTCATGAATACCTTTCGCTCTTACGCATGTCGCAGATATATGCATTTTCCCTTGGTATGCAATGATTAATTGTTTTACATTACTTTCTTACAAGGTACTCAATGTGATCGGCGATACACCCACAAATGAAGCTATGGTGGATTCAGAATCACTGGACGCCCGATGAGAGTAAACAAGCACGGGGTTGGGTCATAGATGTAGTAAGTGATCTCAGTGATTGGCATTGACCTTGATGATATATTCTATTAACAGATGCTCCGATACCGTCGTACGTCGGGAAATCTGGCCGTGGTTAGATCATCGGCGTCACCCGCAGGTGGTCTTGATCACCTCCTCAGCCTAGCCAACAACCCTCTTGCACCATTTAGGGATGTCACTGAGGTTTCGAATACGCACCAGAGTGAAGGTGACGAGATCAATGCTGATCTAGACAGACGAGCTGTTGAACAAGAGCTCCGGCGTTATAAAGAGGATGGCATGTCTGACGCTGTGTCGCTCGTGGCATTTTGGGAGGTAGGAACACTTATTCTATGGGCCGCGAGATTTTCTGCTCACATGGGCTATATTACAGAAGCATGAACATGTTTACCCTGTTCTTTTCCGCATTGCGATGGATGTATTACCTGCTCAAGCAACCGCCGTGCCCTGTGAAAGGGTGTTTTCCTCTAGTAAAGAAACCTTCATGCTGCGTTGCAGCCAGCTCGATCCCACTACAATCGAGATGCTCCAGGTTTTAAAGCACTTATATCAACCAGAGACACTTAATTTCACTGCAGGCATACTCGCAATGGAGGAAGATTATGCGATAGAAGGCCCGGTGACAGAGTCAGCAGTTTTTGAGCTGCTGAAGGCCGGGAAAGTGGCAGAGTTGCATGAACTCTACAGAAATTGGGCCACAGAGTCAGACTAGTAAATAATATAAAGAAATTGCTTGCTCAATGAAACAAAACGCTGCGTTGCAGCAAATAACAGCAATGGCTAGAACAGTAGCAGTGTGCGTTGGTATGTGACTGACAGTTACGACACCTTATCAACCCTTGAAAGCTGATTGGTGGCCGTTCTCGGGCCGCACCTGCCAACTCCGTCCAACTCTCAGAGTTGCACCTGCACCTGGGTCAACTCCGATGCACGGAGTTGGGCCAGAGTTCAACGTTCAACTCGACTCGACTCAACTCAACTCTCCGGCAACACTAAAGGTTCTGACTCACAGCATGTAGGCACCCGGAAAGTCTGCGGTACTGTGTGTAATTCAAACCAGGTACAGTAGTCGTGCCACCGGTTGGCTGTGCTCAGGCTCATGTCCAGTTATTGCAAGATAACAGCAATCGTCGCCTCGCCATTGTACCTGGGTGGTTCAAGTTTGCCAATCCACTGGTATGTACTGCCAGTGTACATGTACAGGAACACCGTATTCACGTACTAGTAACCCTGATCGAACGAAATACCCAGGACCACATCCTTATACTGTCCTTCTATGGGGGCAGTGCGACCGCAAGTCTACTAGGGTTCATTGCCACATGGTGATAGGTTCTGAAGGAGTGGCGTCTTACTAGAAATTTTGGCGTATTCCCCTACATGGGAAAATGATGGAACAAGCATCGCAGCATCAAAGGTCTAGGGTACTCCAGCATATTTTGGCACACCGCAACAAGGGGCTAGAATGTGCATTAGTACTAGGGGGGCGCCTCACGTTCAAGGCGACACGCGCGCGTAGTACTCCCATACAGCAGGCAGTGTGCCGCTGGCACTTAGCCGTCTCTGAGGATGTTTCCCATCCAATCAAGTTCATTCATTTGTGTCATATGGCTTTCTTGGGACAAACATGAAGATATTCGTTTGGCTGTGGCAACTGGCAACTGTCATCTCCCACCACCCTTCTGACAGTACAATACGCAGGTAGATTCTAGATTAGAGGAGGTGCCTATCCTAGATTCGTTTAAAAGCTACATTCCTCGGATTCCATGATTGTGGGCTTCGCCACTTCTGTTATACCCTCTCGATCCGCGACGGACTACCGCAGAGACCCCTAACTTGATAGCACGTAACAATTCTTTGGCATGCAAGTGACTGACAGTCGCGGGGACTCAAATCGTCTCTTGAAACATGGTGGTGCCACAACTCATGCAGGGCGAGATGCTCGTGATGCACAACCACTGAGGAGCCTGGGGCAGCCTACGGAAGGTCATGACATGATCCACATGCTCAAGTGGCATACCTCAGACTGGTACAGAACAAATGCGTTGAGTGACGTTGACAGGTGTGCCAGTAGTTTCTCCCTAACCTGTCCCATCTCCTACTTGCTCACCCTGCTGTACTACAGTTGGTTTCACGTTAGAGTATGGACGGCTGCGGGTTTGGGTTTTTTTACGGATGCGTAAGTCCTCATACACTCCCGCCCACCTCTTCTACCTTCCTGGTTTTAACCTCTTTTTGTTTACTACCGTCACGTCAAGATATGATATACTGGTACTTGCGATCAACTTCGACTGTAGGTGACTATCAACATGATCTCACTCTAAAACGCTCTAACAATGTCGATACTAGATGGGATGGTGCTACTGTCTGGGGGGATAGCCCTGGGATTTCTCATCGTGGCTACAATTGCCGGATCCAATCTTGCAATGATTAGTGACGGGGTCCTCATCATCTGGAGCACCGCAATCGCCTATAAGTTTGTACTCACGAGCCGTGATCGTGTCATGCCGACGGTGCCGGCGGTGTTCACCCCTCAGAGCTGGGAAGATTTGGGTACGATAGTATCCCTCCTATGTGGAGATGGGCGGCACTCAAAACTTTATAGCCAACTCCCTAACTGCGTTAGTGGGTAGGTTGTTGGGACGGGCGCGTGGGATTGGAAATGGTGGACAGTCGAGGAGGGAAAGAAGGAAACGAGCCAAGAGGTGTCCAGGAACTCTGAAGTAGTCTCGTTGAAGGTACTCCAGAGGATATGATAGAGGCGCGATAGTCACTAAGTTAGCACGAGAGACAAAGGCGAATGTAGAGGTGTAGAATCGAAGCACAAAATCTGACACCTTACATTGGCTTTACCTCACTGCCTGATCAGCAGGGGAGCCTCGCTTGGGTCTTCTACTGCATGCCCACCAGCCCCAGGTCCTGATTGCCCACCATCCTTCGTGTGCGTGGTGCGTAGGGATTCAAGCGCCCAACAGTTCCGATTCGCCCGGCATGGCGAGTGTTGCCTTCACACCCTCTGTTTCGCAGGTAACTGATGATCGTACATTGTCGCTGGAAGGGGCCGTATCCATCTGGAGTAGGAGGGGAAGTGTAGATTGTGCCGTTGACATAAGCGTACCAAACAGATGGCCTACAGATTCCTCTAGTCCCTCCATGCCCCCTCCATGTCATGATGCCACGCGCCAGAATACGTCCACCAAATGTCGGCAAATTTGCCGAAAATATCTTCGTCTTGGTTTAACCCCTAAACCACGGCGTGCTCTGTTGAGTACATATCAGTTAGTCATAGTGAACTACGAAGTCTTCTCCGACGAGAGGTATGGATTCACGCTGTTGTCAATTGTGGGGATGGGGATGGAGAAACGTGTAGAGTGGATTGCCACGAGTCTGCCACGCTTTTCCGGGCTAGAAGATCCGGAATTCATTTCATCATATCTATTCGATGAAAGTTCGCTTAGCATTTCACTAGTCAACGAGTGGCAGAAGATCTTACGAGGCTTGTGACACTCTGGACGCGGGTTCGGATCATCAGAATTGTGGTATGGCATGTCTGATATGGGATATATTGTTGTAAGGTCGCTTTGGAAAGACTCCGAGTGTGAGTGGGTGAACCACCCATGCAACGGTAGGGCAGACGACTGCGATACGTACGTACTAGGGAAAAAATGCATTAATTGAGACACAGCGTATCTGCGCACCGACAAGGCTATCCACCCCTGGGTTTTAGTTAGTCAACCACCGACTGACAGAGCCACATTTCTTTGCGGCAGTGGTACGTCACAATGGGTATAAGTTCAAGTTCCGGCAATGGGTCCGGATGACTTAAGGTTTCGCACGGGTTTCCCGGGCGTTTGTTCATATATTAACCTTGTTATATGCAGGCCACCGCAGCCTCCTCATCTGGGCAGGCAAAGCTCCTGAGCTCCGCTATCGATCCTCTACAAGATACCCTTTTCAACTTGCGCAGTACTTTCACTCTCTATTCTGTCCCAACTACTCCTCAAGCCATATCGACTTCCATGAAGCATGCCGCGAGCGGCAGCTTACATCAATCACCGAGAAAGTGCGCACGTCTCGCTACGTGGTCATACCAGTAAACAAATGCTAAGTGCTACATAGATTTCACAGATGTAGGCAATGGGAAATGGCTCTGCAACATTTGCAAAGCAGACGCCATGACACTCAAGCAAGCCATGGCTCATGAAAGTTCAGCCCAGCATTCCTCAAGGGCTGAGGCTGAGGCCTCTAGCACCCGAGCTACCTCATCTGCCATGCGAAGACTCACATCCGATATGATATCAAGTCTCAGGAGAGCTGAGCAAGAGCGAAACCATTGGACGGACTTGTCTCCTAACCTCGTCTCGTTTTGGCGCCGGGGGTTAGCAGCAGCTGAACGGGGTGAAGAGGCCGAGTCCATGCATGATTATTTGGATAAACTGGAAGAAGAACTGGCGGAACAAAGTAGCCAAGGTCATTGGGGCGTCGAAGAGGAGGGGTGGGGTTGGGGTGCTCCTGCCGAAGATTGGACTCCAACACCGGATGTGTGGGAGTCGGCATGGGCCAAGCCCGTTGCGGAGGTGCCCACCAAAGTACAAAAAGTCCATCGTCGGAGAGAGGGAAGTAGCATCACTAGCATGCATCGTGAAGGCAGTATTTTCGATCAAGGTGACGCCCATGATGACCAGAACGAAGGTAACGCCACCTCATTTGTTGAGAAATACCTCCAACGCCATGCCGTTGATGCTCGTCGGGGGGAGAGAATGCGGAACTTTTACGAGGTTTGTCGCACAACTATGACTTTCAACTTTCGTTTTGTTGAGGTTTGGTGCTTTTAGATGCCTACGGAGCAGAAAATCAGGAAAATCCAGGAGGTGATACATGACCTCCGTGGACAGTGATGATAATGTCCTAGTCTTCTATGATCCCAACCTGTCGTGACAATTTTGCATTGTTGCACCATAGTTGTAAAACATGATCAGGCGCATGTTTACTCAGTATGGGCCGCCTCTAATGCAAGCCCGAGTCGGGTTCACAAGGAACGTCAGTAACCCGGACACAGCGTACTGCGGAAACACTTGGGGATCTAGTGCATGGTAGGAATAGGAAAGTGAACGAAATTCTTTAGTCATTCAGGATATGCCGGACGGGGCTGTGCGGGTTGGCCGATGTAACCGATGCACACGATAAGGCAGGCTGTACAGCACAGCACAGCTCAGCGTGTTCCACGTGATGCATGGGTAATAACCATGACACTACGCCCACTATAAGAGGCCCACAATCAGTTCCTTACGAAGCGCACACGTTACCCATACCCATACCCTATCATGAGTTCAGATCAACTCCCTCTCCCATACGGCTGGATTCAAGAACTCGACCCCAAAACTAATCATCCATTCTGGGTATGTGACATATCATTCTCCTCGCTCTTCTGCACCCATGGTTGACCGCATGCTCTACAGGTGGACACGAAAGCGGATCCGCCGCGCGCGATCTGGACTCATCCGTACGAGGATGAACAATACCTTAAAGAGCACCCAGACGTTAAGGAGAAAGTCGGCACCCTTGCTCGGCAAGAAGAATCGAAGGACACAGCCCGTCGCCACTCCTTCAATGGCCATGATAGCGCCAGCATGGTACCAGAAGGAGACCAAGCTCCGCCCGATTCTTCCAACAAAGGAAAGCAGAAACGAGGGTTCTTTGGCAAGCTCAAGGACAGGGCCATCGGTACGAAAGAAGAGCGTGAAGCATACAGGAAGGAGCAGGCGAGAGTGCGTACAACTCAATCCTCGGTGCACTTTTCTGTTTTCTTATCAGCCCGGTTATTTCTAGCTTGAAAGAGAGAGAGAGCGGCAGTATCAAGAAATGTTGAATGCGCAGCGACAACGATACGCGCAACAGCAGGCGCAACGGCAGGCCCTCTATGCTCAACAGGGACCAATCCCGGGAGGGTCTTGCCAACCACGTTACGGACCACCACCCGGAGACCCCTACTCGTATGGCCCAGCATACGGTGGTGGGTATGGTTATGGTTATGGAAGCGGTTATGGAAACGGTTATGGAGGGGGCTATGGTTATCCGCGCCAAAGACGCAACAATAATTCTGCGTTGCCTCTCCTTGGTGCCCTTGCGGGCGGTCTTATTCTAGGTGACATACTGTTCTGAATCTCTTGACCTCTTCTACAAGATGGACCGATCTGTTGTATATCTGACTGTTTTATGCGCCTCTTGGTATATCATATGATTAATGTACGATATCTTTGATCTCATACCAATCGAATCGATCTGTGGAATTGAGTTATGTAAATGCAGGAGGTGAACACCTCACCAATTTGACGCGTGAATCCGTGGCATCCGCCCCATTCCGAGCCTCTTGGTTCTCTCCTAATCAAGCGATCTCGAGAGTCGACAACAAAGTTGCCCGAGCAATGGCACGGGTTACGTCGGTTCTTCCGCCCTCCCTAGGCCCTCATATATGTATCGTTTCGTCCCCTGACCTAGTTGATATTCTCTCCTCCTTGTCCTTACCCCCGTTACCTCAAATTCTGCAATCATTTTCTCCGCTACCACAGGGTAAGACGCGCCTCATTCGAGGTACCAATACCTCAGACTCTCACATGCAACTTCTCAGTCACAACGAGGACAACATCATTGACACCAGTGCATCTCACCTCGTTCGCCTTACGCTTCTCAGACTTGGCAGAGGTCGAAGAAGGGTGCCGTGAGGACGAAGAGCAACGCGCAGGAAGGACGATAGACTGGATCAGCGCTCGTGTCTCAAGCAGATGCGCCAAGTGGTTGGACGACTGGGAACGCGTTGATGCAGCCGCAGCCGAAAACGATAGGGCCCACAGCCTAAAGACCCCTTGGTGGAACGAGTTGCGCCAATGCGTGGAAGGAGAGCACATCCCATCCAATTCTGAGGGATGGAACCATCCAGTTGCGGGTGTGTGTTCCCTGTACCAGTCCTAGTCGTGTCCTCAACTCCGTTACAGTCATATTGGCCGTGTCCACCATGCTGCCCAATCCACTGCACACTTTGGCGCAGCTACATTCTCGCCCTTTAGAACTTCCTTCATGGGTGGACAATACACATCTACGGTACTCGCTGATCGTCCACCCGGAAACATCTCCCTTGTCAGACGAAGAGTGCGTGGTCTCCCGAAGTCCGTCTTCATCTACTCACGTTCGTGAAGAGCAAACGCACTCTTCAATGCCGTCAAAAAGCAGTATGGTTTACATAGCTATCTGCTTCCGCTCGAGCTTCCCTCACCTCCGCCACCACCTGTTCCTGTTCCAATCGCACCTTTACGGCTACCGCCAATCCCGCAATCTTTGTTCAACACCCCCGATCCATCCGCCTCAAAGCCAAAACCAACTTCGACCTCTGTTCCCGTGTATGAAATGAACACGCTTCGCCTGGGTGAGCAGGACATACAACAAACCGCCAAGTTCGTTCGAGAGTTCGTTTCAATGAGTCTTGTTCCCTGGATGGAAAAAAATGTTGCGGATTGGAACGAAAATGTGACTCCAGCTTCTCATATACCAGGACCATACGTTGACTCGTTTATATGCTTCCAGTTCGCGTCGACACGAAGGCTACCTTCCCGTTTGTTTTCCTCAACTCGTCGTCTCTTTGGCTCCGGGGCGTCATCTCCTGTACCTCAGCAGACACACGCGTCATCTGTTTCCCCTGTCCCATCAGGGATTCGGTCAATGTCGCAATCTTCAATATCGAGTATCCCTGCTGGGGGACACCCTCCTCTGAGTCAGCAGAGACGACTAGCAGAATTCGCCACTATATTGGGTGACCTGAAGCTGGCACTCAGCGTGTGGGAGACGCTGAAGAAAGATGGGAAGGGCGGATCGGTAAGGTATACCATTATCCGAGGGAAAGACATGTGTGCTCAGCTGTCTCGTTTTGAAGGAAATGCTTCCACTTATCCTTTCTCCGTCCTCTGCGGTAAACCTTCATGCCTCGTACGCACTCTCCACGGTTACACCCCCCGACGTAGAAGCATCAGCTTTGGCTCAACTACGTGCACTGACATATGCTGTACGTTGGGAGGGCAGTCCCGATTTCTTGTCAAGCCCCCATGAAGGTGACAGGTGGCTGGTCTGGGCGGCCTCATCGGTGCGTGACGTAACGTGGTCGGCCGCGACTTCGCAGGATACTGATGCTTGGAGTCCAAAGGCTGAGGAGCCACCATCCGCTCTCTTGCTTGCACAAGCTGCTCATCTCAGTTCTCGGAGGCTGGCCCGCCGACGGGCCGCGCTTCTGTACCTCCTCGCTGCAAACCGGCTCGAGAAGTCTGGAATTGTGCGCGCGAGCTCAGTGTGCTGTTATATTATACATTACTTATACGATCAAGCAGAAACCGCTCACCATATACTTTCTACGCAAGGCACACGGGCTTTGTAAGGTTTCTCCTGAAAAGAGTCTGTCGCCTTCATTTTGGGACGCCGAAGGAATCGAGATGCAGGCATCGAGTCGACTTGACGGCATCCTCCCTGGTTTAGAGCACGCGTTGGGTACTTTAAAATGGACTTGATCTCGTTCAGGGACTGACGTTTCGTCGGCCAGGACGTCTCTATTATACCACGAGCGAGGTCCGGCAGGCAGTTCAATGCTTTTTGTCGCTTCTAGGGAGATCCCCAGACCCAGCACACCCGCCAGAAGACGTGTCAGAAATACCTAAAGGCCCTGGGATGGATACCGTTTACTTGGAAGATTTTCGAGTTGCTCTCCAGGTGCTCGGCTTTATTCACCTCTAGATTCAACGTCTGACTTGATAGGCAGCATCTGAAAGACACATCAGGCGCGAAATTCCATGCTGAAGACTTGACGCTCCCGGTTACCCTATTTAAACCACGTCTCACCAGAGTTCGATTGCCTGGCGATGCGGTGGGTGGAGACCCCGCAACATGGCAATTACGGGAAGATAGCTGGACTTCATTCTGGAGGACTAAGGGCAAAGAAGCTCTTCACCGCACAGGGAAGGCGACTGTCAACGGTGTGTATGTGTAATAGTCTACTTTCTCCTTCGCTGAGAAGTACGCAGAGCCGTTCTGGGTGGACCTCGTTGTCCATAATCCATTCGACGCAGAAGTGAACCTGTCAGACTTGACTGTCGTTGTAACGGGGCACTCGATGGGCTCCGAATGGACCCAAGATCTCGTTGATGTCGAGATTTTAGATGAGATCATCTTAGACCCGAAGGAAACCCGGACGGTGAACTTTGTTGGCTTGTTTAAGCATGTGCTACGAGCTAATTTTTTTTGATCAAATAAGGTCCCATTGTCAATTCTGGCAAGACAACCAATGTCCTTGCAAATCTCCCATGTCTCGTACATGTTCCTTTCTCTCCTTCCTGCGAGAGAATCTCTATCGTCGCGAGGTCGGAGACTTCAAGACACGCCACACCAACGACAAAACAAGGTATATGCGCCTGATAATGTCGTCAAGGTCGAGGTCGAAGATGCCACGCAGCGACTGGCTGCTGAGTTCTTCGATGATAACCATTTAGTGCTTTATCACGGGGAATGTAGACAAATGCGCATCTGGCTGTCGAATATCGGCACTCAGGCGATCGGCGATATCTGGCTGGTCAGTGGAGAGGATGACGAATTTTGGGTTGATGAACCTGGCGACCAAGGCCCTGGCGCGGGTCAAATGGCCCCGTTGCACCATCTACAACCTATAGGCGAAGCGCCCGGTATTGGTTCTGAGACGTTTGATTCAGACAATTCACTGCACCCTAGAATGCCCTATAGAATTCCATGGGTTTGTGTGGAGGGCTCGTCACTTGCTCCAAGTGCCAACCTTGAACTTCCCTTCGTACTCCACGCAAATAAATTGGGCGAGCAAGAGCTTTGTTTCTTACTCGCTTTCAGAGAGGTACGCGACATCTTGGTTACAGCCCATTTACAGCGTTGCGTTGACGCACTAATCCTAGGGAGATGGCCATGCCTTTCACTGCGTCAGGATAGCACGCTCCTTTGAGGTCCATCCACTACTCTCGGCGACATTAACATTTCAACCAGGGCAAATGTTAGAAAATCTCTTTACTTCAATCCTAGAGGTCCGGAACATTGCCCCTTCTATCTCAGTTTCTGTGTCCCAGATAGTGGCACTGAGCCCGACGTGGTCGTGCAAATCCCTCACAAGTCCTAAGCGGTAGGTTACGTGTCTCCAATGATTCTCATACACCGCTGAACGGGGTCCAGTGTACATCTCCTCTCGAGTCAGAGCTTTCAATCGCTATTTAGTGTGAACCCGCGAGACGACATTCCCAACCTCGATGATACATTTCACTTTATAGAAGACAAGCTTTCGCAGGTTTTAAAGGGGCAGCCCGTTGAGGAATCCCCGCCACCACCGTTAAGCATAAGGTGCAGTCATATAAACGAGGTCCAGAACTTGATCACTGCTATTGCAAGTTTAACTGACGTATATTCTTAGACCCCCAATTACTCTATCAAGACAAGTTTGACGATGTCGTTGCTCCATCAAGGTCGTCGGAATACGATTGCACGCGAATTGGTGGCTCGACATCTATTTATCGCTCCTGATCTTCACCCCTATATCTTTCCTTTATATCACCCGCTTTCATTGGACGTTCTTTTATTCTGGGATATTCCCTCCAGCGATAGATCAGGACATGTCCTCATATCGGGGGCCATCGTCGGAGCAGAGCATGGCGCACTCCATGATGTCATTCGAGAGATCCAGGAAATGAAGGTGAAACGCAGCATGTATGCGGAGACGCAGATGGAAAGGTCAAGTATCCTCGAGGCCATACGTACGAGCGAATGGAACGCCGAGATGAACCCTGTCTCATTGACCACTATCGAGCCTGGCGTCATCCATCACGACTTCTCTGAGAAGTGCGCATCATCCGCTGCGTGTTGCAAAACATTAACCTCACCATACCTCACAGATCGTGCCACGTACCCGTGACATTTATGTTGAGGAATTTCTCCATGAGTCACTCGTCCAAGTATACTCTGAAGTTGGCATCAGAAGCAACAGCCGATGACCCTTCTGCTACCAAGTGCGCCCTCCCCTTATGTATTTGCTACCGCTGCTTGACTGCCCCTACCTTGTAGAAGCCTGGCGCCGCCTTCTTGGATTGGCCGTCTCACATTCCGCGGGACACTGGGGCCCATGCAACACGTCACTCTCACCCCAACCTTACTTGTCACCGGCCCCGATTCGTACGCCCTCGGAGGCTGGCAACTGGAAGTCGAGGTTGGACAAAAGACTGATCAGAGCTGGCGGACAATCTACCGTTACTTGGAGAAGCCCTCCAAAGCTCATCGACACTGTGTCTCCGTGGTAGCTATTGCGCCGCCATGATAAGCCTTGTTTCACATATACACATTGACCCTGCATGTTCCGAGAGCCCTGCGGAACCTGTTCGCTGCTTTTAATCTCGAATATCGGACGTGTGTAAAGGGAGTATGCTTCACGCTTCAAACTGTTTGCAAACGAGTCATCATCTTGTGACGGCACAACTGTGTCAGAGTTAGAGAACTGCCAGTTCGGATTGCCAGATTCCTTGTTGGCTATTAGTTCATCACGAAGATGCCCGTATCCCACGCGAGTCTTCGTGGGTCGTGGTGGCAAACAAGTATTGGTCCAGGTGACATCTCTGTAAGTCTAATAAGGCCAGGTCTTTGAATACTCTGTGTCACGCGTGAGATGGACTGAGGCGATTGAAGAATGCACGAGATACCGCCACCATCTGAGTGATCCTACCGGTCCTCGGTTCTGGAAAACAAGCGATCCTTTGGGTAGGGAGCTACCAGAGACGTTACCTCGATCAAGGCAATCTCTCTCCACAACAGAGGCTTTGGAATTCACGCGAGGCACCAAACCGGCGAAAGGTGTCCTTTCAGTGGCAAACGAACGGGGGATCAGATGATTCAGACCGTATCAACTCCAAAAGTTCGAGCATCCGAGGGCAATAAAGCAGGTAATAAAGTATATTCTGGACACATTGCTCAACACGCGCGGGAGAGCCACATGAGTTCAGTCCCCATTTTCAAACAGGTGTTGTTGCTTGCGCCACCACGTCACCCACTGCCGGTTCTCCTTCATATTCAGAAAATATCTATGGGCTGCGGTTCTTGTTTAGGCATTCGGGCATTTACAGCTCACCTGTCTGCCGTTGAGCTTCGAACTCCACTCGGATAAACAGTATCAAAAAATTTCAAAACAGCACCGGTTAGCGGTTCCTCAACATAGGCTACGACAAGAGTGTGCCGGATAAATTAGTTAGGGTAAGGCACACAGACACACACATGCCAGGTCTATTGCACCCATTAATGGCTGGTTGACCCATCGTCATCATCCTTCTTCTTTTCCGCCGATTTGCGAAGTCTCTTCATCTTGGTGTTGAAGTATGTCTGTTGGGGCAAAACATCAACCCAATGTCGATGATCCGCAAGGGGCAGAGAGGGCTTACCCCGAGCACAAATGAAACCAAATTGAAAAACGGAACCCATAGCTGTACAAATGTCAAGGGCACGTCAGATGCGTCTCGTCAATTGCGGATTCCTGAGCATGACTACAAACCTCCGGCGAGAGGAATTTCTGAGCAAATACCAGAGACAGCGGGGAGCTGACCCACATGACCTATGTTGAGAAAATGAACAGCGGCGACAGTCAGTAAAAAGCCAACATGTATGGAGTGGAACGAGGAGAGGGGCGGAAAACAAACCTGAATAACGGGGAAAAAGCCCCCCTTCACAGTCTTCTTGACCTCGTCCCACGACTTGGCACCTCCAATAACAGACAAAGAGGCGAGATAGACTTCCCAAAAAAAAAAAAACGAGAGTCAGCGCGAAGCAAGCCGAGGTTGACCTGCGCAGTCCAAGCGAACGAACGACAGAAGTGACATACAGAAGGTCTGGACGGGAGAAATCAACAGGTTGCTGGCGACGACTTGACCGAGCTTGGCCGCGCGTCCGGTCTTACCTGCGAACGCCTTCTGGAGCTCGCCGACGAGGACGTGGTTGAGGGGAGCCGAGACGATGAGGCCGTAGAGCGCCATCTTCAAGGCGCGCGCGTCGACCTTGGCACGCGCGAGTACGTGGGTGCAGAGGGACGCATCTTTGGCGGGTTTCCGGACGGGGACGCCGGCCAGGTGAGAGCCGAGCACCTCTTGCAGGAAGCACAGTGTCCCTTTGAGTGAGTGTTCGGGTCAGGCCTCGGTAGGAACGACGTGGAATGGAATGGGAAGCGCACTCACCCGTTGTTAGCGCCTTGGTACGCAACGGATGCTGCGAAAGTTGCGCAAGATACGCCAGCAAGAGGGGATTCCTCGATACCTTGGAGGGTGATGGAGGTGCCATGGCAAGCGCAGTCTAATGCATACCTGGGCTCGTCCTTCGGGCTTCGGGGTTTCGCTTGCCAGTCGCGTGGGGAACGTCATGTGACGGTCAACGTGGTGCGTATTAATATAATCTATGTATTCTACGGGAGAGGTCTAGGACAAGCATATAGCCCTAAGGAGATCACGGTAACTCAACTACCCATGTCCCTACGCGTTTTGGTTCCCCTTCACCCATACCTTGACGTAGTCCGCAAACGAAACCATGCAAATGGTCTGCCAAATCCCAAGGCCAATACGGGGAGTCACACCACGATAGAGTCCCTTGATGCCATTTTCTTTGTAGATGTAACCAAAGGTATTGAATATGGTTAGCTTTGCCGGACGGTTAGCTGAGGCAGTTGCCTCCTTAGACATGTTTTGCATCTAACCGCCGATGAGAACACGGTGCGGCTGAGTGGGACATCGAAATACCTCGACACGAATAACCTCGATAGGCTGGTTCCAAGTAGCAAGAGCACCACCAATGGATGAAGCAAAAATTTTGTCCATAGCACCGAGAGATTGGCCCTCCTCCTTACCGCGGACCTTCCGAATCGACGTCTCCGCAAGTCGGGCAAGACCAATGCTGAACGCGACGTCAGGTTACAACAATTGACAGCAAACAGCTAGACGTACCGAGAGCCCCAGTTCGTGCACTGGCGTACAGCGACAGCATTGACACCCTTGTTGACACCACGGATGCCCTCCTTTCGTAGGATCTCGAAGAATAGTGCCCAAGTCGAAGGCGCCTTCGCCCCCGCTGCAACTTGTTTATGACGTGTGATCTCTGCCGTTTTCATACTAGTCGTGAATCCTGAGGGATATAGATTAGACCGAATCTAAGAAATGAATTGGTAGACTGACCCATAGTCGCATAAGCCTGTGCAATACCACCGCCCATGCCGCCGAGAAGGCCGCCCGTGGCGGGGCTCATTCCCATGCCCGTTGTAGCCGTCTCAATTTCCGACGCGGTGAAGAGAAGCACACCACCTTTTGTCGAAGCTTCGATCCATGCCTGAAAATAAATCAGCGGGAGGGAGAACGAGCTAGGCGCTGGAGATACGCACCCATGGAATGAGACCTTGGAAGAAACCAACGGTGCCGCCACGAGCCCAGACGGATTTTAACGCTTGAACCATCGTCTGCGTCCGATTTGCAGCCATCTGGGTTTTAATAACCTCCAGAGGTTGACCAAGAGTCGTGACCTGAGGGTACTACTGGTCAGTGGCGAAATTTACTTGATTCGCTGGTCAACTTGCCTCCTGTAATGAGAGGATAATTAGTGGAAGAACACGCGTCTCCTCGGAAGGAGCTTACAAACTAGCAAATAGGATTGGAATCATGGTATTATTAGCTATACTGAAGGGACAAAATCGTAGGACGGTACCATGTTCATGATCGCGCCTGCCGCGTCAGTGAGTGAGGCGGAGTGCAGCGACGTGAAAGGAAGAGTGCACATACCAACGGCGATGTTAGACCAATTAACGCCTTTCTGGCCTGGTTCTCTCTGGACTCCCATGATGTCTAGCTGAGGGGAACGGTGGTGGATGAGAAAAGAAGAGAGAAGCGAATCAAGGTTTGACCATTGGGGTTCGCGCCTCTTCCCTTTTTGGGGCAGAGTATGGTACGGAGTTTTGTAATTGGCCGGATATCCGGTACGGTCCCGCCCCGAACAACTCGCAATTCGCAATATAACACAGCTTCAACGGAGTGTAACAAACTGCACTGCTCATTAGGAGTAAGGGTATGCATGGTTAAGAATAACAGCAGGGTATGACATAGGTTAATGAGGCATGTCGCTCCACCGTAGCATGAAATGTGTGAAAGTACCCATTACCAGCAGGTATCCTGCAAGATCCCAGCAGGAAACCGTCTTGGGGTCGCGAGGCTGGCAACGAGTCCTTCCGGACGATTATTCCGCGTTCGACGATAGTTTCTCCGTCAGACGATCCACATCTTCCTTCAGCCTGATGGTACGAAAACCACGTGAGTTTCAGCACGATCGAGAGGAGTGAAACGGTGAAAGAATAACAATGCGGACCAAATGAATAAAAATATTAAAACAGGTTGCAAGACCAAACGCAATAAGTAGAATTGCAGGAGAGATAATTTAGCATCGAATTTGAGCAATAATAATGGGGCGCAATCCACGTAATAGAAACGGGCCCAATGAAAGTAAAAATCAGCACCAAAAAGTGCACACGACCGTGGCGCATCATCTCAGGAAGTCAAAAGACGCCCGAACTAATGATCACGACCAGGGCAAATACGGAACCAAGGAAACTCTTAAAACCGAACAACTTCACGTACCTTGTGATCTGGTCCTGGCTCTCGTCTTCACCCTGTTCGAGAAGCATTATCTCCATCTTCTTTCGCTCCAGGTCCGTCTCCGCTTCCTCGGCCTTTAGCTGCGCGGCTTCCACCTGTTCTCGGAGCGCTCGCATATCCTTATCGTGCTGGGCCTGCATATCGCGCATCTTCAGATTGTGCGCTTCATACGTGCGTTGGAGCTCTTCCTTCGTCACAGTCTCCGACGGTACGGTAGCCGCTCCGTTCCTCTTGGGTGATGCGATGGGTCCCGAGGGTGTGGCAGACGCGCGTAAGGTGAGCACCTCGCCCTCGAGGTCAGAGAGTTTTGTCACGAGGTCTGCCTTATCGACCACCAATGACTGTATTTCTGCATCATGGGCTGCACGGAGCTCCGATACCTTATCAGCGCGCCCCTTCGCGGCCTCCTCCAACTCCTTCCGGTGGTTGTCAGCCATTTCTCGCATCGATTCTTGGTTTGCCCGGAACATCTCATTGACACTGTCCAGGTCTTCCCGTGCGTTGGAAAGCTCCTTAGTCAGGCGCGCGAACTCGGCGGATTGATCAACTGCAGCCGCACTTGCAGCAGCTTGAGCGGCCTGACGAGCCTCCTCTAGTTGTACTTTCAAAGGCTCCATCTCTTGAAGTACCGTGGCAAGCGTTGCTTTCGCCTTCGCGAGATCCTCAGTGGTAGCCTTCAGCTCGAGTGACTGACTAGACAGTTGCTTTTGGGAGGCCTGCGCCTGCGTGGCGAGTTGAGCTTCGTGATCAGATTTAAGACCCTCAACAGTAGCCAGATGCGAAGAGCGAAGTTCCTCGGTAGCCGCCCCGGATTGCTCTCTGAGTGTTTGTAGGTCTTGCCCGTGGGCATCACCTGCTTCATTCTACACAATGAGAATAATTGTAGCACTCTATCACCAAGAAACCTCACCTTTGCACGCTCAAAGGCTTCTTGCAGGAGCTTCTCGTGCTCATCCTTGACGGTCTGGACTTTCGCATTATACACAGTTTCCTGGGCCTAGAAATTTACTTTATGAATATTGCATGAATGGATGTAATTCGGCCAATGCACGCACCGCGAGCTCGGCAGAAATCGTCTCAAGTTCCGCGGTCTGTTCATTTAGTCGGGCTTGGTGCGCTTCCTCAGCCTCTGCGAGCTGGCGCGCGTACTCTTCGGCGGCGGACGCGGCTGCTTCCTTTGCTGTCCCGAGATTGTTACGAAGCTCGTCGACATCGGCCTGAGAGGCGTGAAGCTGCTCTGTTAACTTCTTGCCCTCCTCTAGGACGACTGCTATCGCTTCTTCGTGTTGCGTCTTGACCTTCTCCAGGTGCTCAGCGGCAGCAGTCTCTTTTGCCGTCGCCTCTTGAATAGCCTTCTCGGTGGCCGCTGCAGCTGCTGTTACTTCGTCGCGTAGGGCATTGATTTGGGCCTTGCGTTTTTCACCCTCTTCCTCTGCGGATGCCTGTGTGTCCTTGAGTTCCAAAATTTCGACTTCAAGCTCTGTGAGCTTATTGGATGTCTCCTCTTTCTCAGCACGCAGGGAGGCGATTTCGGTAGCAAGCGCTTCAGCACGCGACGCCTCGCGTTCCAGGGCGCTAATCTTCGCTTCCGCGGCCTCCAAGGCGTCATTCTGAGCTGCTTTCAACGCAGCAGTCTCAGTCTTGATGGCTTCAAGATTCTCCCTGGCTTTGACTAGGGCTTGTTGATCTACTTCTGCGGCAGCGATGATGTCGGAATTCTTAGCATGTTCGGCACGAAGAGCTTCTAGAGTTTTCCTGCTTTCATCCACTTCAGTCTGCAAGGTCTCGGTCTGTTCCCGCAGGGTTTCGATGATGGCATTCTGTTCTGCAGCGGTCGCCTTCGCAGTTTCCAGCTATTCGTCTCAGATAAGAGACTAGTTACGACCCATCAAAGAAAATGTGCCGCACCTCATCCGAAGCTTGCCCTAATTTGTCACTCTCACCCTGCAGTGCCACCAGAGCGGCACTCGTATCTGCGAGTCCCTTCTCGGCGGTAGCTTTCGCGAGTTCCGCACCCTCGAGGTTTTGCCGGGTGGCCTCTAGATCCGCGGTGATACTGTCTAAAGTTGCCTGTAACTCGTTGACTCGAGTTTCAAGTTCAGAAATTGTACTGGTCTTGAGATCAAGGGAAGCCTTTGCTTCATCCAGCTGCAACGAAGGTCAGCGTCCTTTGCTTTCCCGTAATATAGCGAGTGCGGTACCTTGCTCTGAACCTCTACAAGACCAGCGCTGCCCTCCTTGACTCCCTTAACATCCTTAAGTGAAGAGACAGAGCCTGCGCCAGGAGTTCGCGCCGGCTTTGCCGTGGAAGAGGTCGATTGCTTCACGGCCGGTGCCAGACTGGCTCTTGGCGCCGCCTTCTTCGGAATCACGGTCTCAGAAACCGGAGCACGTGGTCGTGGTGTTGCAGCTGACTTGGCGGAGGCAGTCGAAACTGGGGAGACGAGAGATGCACGTTGTGGTGCAGCGGGTTTGGCCGCGGCTGAAGAGGTCGGTGCGGAAGGTAATTTGCCCGACGTCGAAGCGGACAGCGTGGACAAACGCGCTTGGGGGCCTGTAGGTTTCCCCGGTGCTAAAGACGTCCTACGTGTGGGGGCGGGAATGGAACCAGCGGTTGACGGTTTGGGTGGCATGGCCGCTTTGGAAGTTGGTGCAGAGGCGGACACAGGGGACTTCTTTGCAGGAGGGTTGGATGAGGGCGTAGGCTTCGCGGTAGAAGGAGTTTGAACGGTCGTGGAAGGCTTGCCAGAGACGGTGGGCGTGTCAGTGGCCTTTGAAATGGGAGGCGGAACAGCCTTCGTGACGCCCGTGCCAAACCTGCCCGAGTTCAAAATCTGCAATGCGTAGTGTGCGTGTCAGAAAAAGTGCCGGAAAGAGACAGCCAAAGCAGTAGCCGCGTCACATAGCAAAGAAATACGTAAATACCTTCTTTACCTGCGGCGTCGGGGGACCGGAAGCGCCTTTGGTTGTGGTTGTCTGAACCGTCGGAGTGGGGCGCTTCGTCGGGGACGCGATAAGCTTTTGTTTTGACGAAACCGCTGCAGGAGGGTCGTCCAAAACAGGTGGGGCTGTGACTTGTTCAGGCTGTGCCGATCGCAGCTGCTCGTGTTGTGCGGTACCTGCCTCCTCGAGGCCAGTTTCAGGCGTGTCCTGCTCGGGACGATCTGTGGGTTGGACAAGGCTAGAGCCCGTGGTGTCCTCGTGTTCAACGTCACACAGATCATGTTGGTCGTCGGCTCGACGGATATGGCCATTAGTGGGGAATGCTTGCTGTACCTCTGAGCTGGCCATTAGTTTTAGGTGTGCGGGGTACAATACGAAAGAGAAACGTGCAAGCAACCAAAGGTCGTCCTGTCAGTCCAATCAACCGTCAACAGCTTCATTGGGTCGAGGCACCAACACCAAATTGGCTCCGGCCCGCTACTACAGTAAAACATCTCGTAACTCTACAGATGGTACAACCTCCTTTTCTCTTTATCCTCTAAAAGGCATTCAAGTTAAGCGCGTTCAGCGCTGGTTCTTGGAGCGAATCATGGTTGTAACTGAGTATCGCAACCTGGAATCGGCAACAACCTTCATTAGTCGTTCCAATCCGAGTCAGATTGTCACCTACCCCAGCCGTTTCGACATTGAATTTGAAGCCTGTTAAAGCAAGTTCAAGTCTCTTACTGTGTCCTGTAGTCAGGAAGCGAACCTTCGGAAAGAGGCAGGCCGATCCAACGCGCGATAAGGCAACGATTGAAGTGGCCGTGAGCAACAACCACGACGTCTCGGGTTCCCTGGCCCTCCTCTTTCCACTTCCGGTGGTATTCACGAACCTTTCGAGAGCTCAACTCAACATAATACCACCTCGGATATCGTATCGGAGGATGTCGGAGGTGTCGGGGAACGCACCTGACGGATGACACCGTCAACGCGAGAGGTCATCTCTTCGGTCGATTCACCATTGGGGCAGCTGCGGCGATTTGAATGGGACGATCTGTGAGAACAAGGGGGATGCGGACCAACCCATCTGTCCAGATGCACCAATTGGGCTGCTTGGCCCTTATCTCGTGGGGTTTCAATCCCTCATAATCTCCGTAGTCCCACTCGCGCACATCTTCTGTGAAAACATGGTTCGGTGTTTGGGGGAGGTGGTCAGTCAAGAGGTGGAAAGTGTCATGAGCACGACGACGAGGAGATACGAGGACGGTGCACAGGTTGACTGTGTCGATGAGTTCTAAAGAAAGAACGATCAGACAGGCGAGCAAGCATCCGAATATCCATCTCGACGCACTTCCTTCGCCTACGAGGAACGAGGCCTTCGATTTGATCTGCTCTCGTCCGCGTTCGGTGAGAGGAATGTCGGTACGTCCGGTCTGATCGGAGATGCGGAGATACGACAGAGATATGAGTACGGTATGAGACAAACGCAGACTTGACGTAAGGACGAACATGACGCCTGTGCAGTCAACGATTGAAGAGAGGGAGGTGGGTCAGAGCCGAAGAATATACGTGGGTATGGTACGGGAGGGGTAAGACAGACCCGTTAAGAGACCATTCGGTCTCGCCTGTGAAATAGAGAGAGAATTGAGGTGTATGCGAGAGACAATAAGAAGTTATTTACCGTGACGAATGACGATTAGACGTGGCGTATGGGTTGACATGGTGGTCTGTTCTAAAGCGTCTACTCTCCCTATTTGTCCTTGTCCCGGCGTGGCGGTCAATCACGGCACCACGGGCACTACGCTGCAACACCACCCGCCGCTACCAACGCTACGAACCCCCAAACATATTATACAGTTCGGCCCTCTTCTCGCTTCTCTCCCATTTCCCTCTTACATCCTCTTTTAACACTCACAGGTAGCTTTCCATTTCGGTCCCCCTTTTTTTCTCCCTTATCCGGCGGCTAATTTATGATCAACCGCCCCCCTCTCACTCTACCTCTCACACTTCACTCAAGGTCACACGGACACGTCGACTTTTACCTCTGAAGTTCCTCTGTAATGCAAGCAATAAAATGTATGCTTCTCCTCCACTCGCCCGCTCTTGTGATTCAGGCTAAAGAGAGACGATAGGTGTCGTTGTTGGCGATGGTGCTGTGGGAAAGGCAAGGCGTTTGCACTCACGCCGTTCCCCCAGACCCAGCCACTAATGAACGGTTTGAACAGACGTGTCTTCTCATCTCTTATACTACCAATGCCTTCCCCGTATGTCCCGCGCTCACTTTCTTCCTCCTCCCTCCACTGGCTCATATCCCAATTTCCAGGGCGAATACATCCCAACAGGCAAGCGTATATTCGTTTGCGCGGGTTAGCATACAACTTGATGCGTCTCCTACCCAGTTTTTGACAATTATTCGGCCAACGTCATGGTGGATGGCAAGACAATTTCTCTCGGACTTTGGGATACTGCTGGTCAAGAGGATTATGATCGTCTTCGACCGTTGTCCTATCCTCAGACCGATGTCTTCCTTATCTGCTTTTCTCTCGTGAGTCCTCCCAGTTTCGAGAACGTGAAAACAAAGGTGCGGCCGTGTTGTCCCCATCCAATGACTTGATGGGTTATCTCATCGTTCGTTTCAGTGGTATCCCGAGATATCTCATCATGCACCCCAAACATCAGTCGTACTTGTCGGCACCAAGTTAGACTTGCGTGAAGACCCGGGCACCGTTGAGAAGCTCCGTGACCGGTAAGTTTTCTTGGTGATCCAGAGGTGGTTATCCCTGACAACCTCCTAAGACGCATGGCCCCCATTCAATACACTCAAGGTGCCGGTATGGCGAAGGAGATCGGTGCTGTAAAGTACTTAGAATGTTCTGCCCTGACTCAAAAGGGATTGAAGAACGTTTTTGATGAGGCAATCCGTGCCGTCCGTGCGTGCTTTAAGATATCTGCGCCCTGCTTTGTTCGGCTTATCATATCATGGACAATTAGTGAACCCCCCCAAGCTAAAGGAGAAACCGAAGAGCAGCAAGTGCGTCATCGCATGAACCGGTTCTTACATCTGGACTAGCACTTGAAACATATCATACCATTTACTCCCGTGCTCAAGGTTACGACTTTTATGGCAATTGTTCATGACCTTTGTCAACTGCCCTTTACGCATTAAATTGTGGTGGTTCGCATTACGTTGTTTTTTTCTCGTTTCGATTCGGATCCCACGTACCATTCCCGGAGGTCACTCTGTTCCCCTTTGTGTTTATAACAGATTTGTTTCCTCGTCACGTCCATTACCAGGGCGTGGCTAGTGGGATTAATGTTGGGGATACGACTGTTTCACTGGCAGCTACTTTTGTAGACAGACTGGAGAGCACTCGATGAGCATCGGGGGCCTCCGTATATGAAATTTGGATTGTTTTTACGCCGTTACGGTAAAAAGAACCTCGGACACGTGAGTCTTGTACCCTAAGTTACTGTACTTGTGCAGTGCAGTGCACCGTACGGGTTTACACCCATCATCACTGATCGTTTTGACACCGAGAACGATGTAATGCATCCATGATTGCCTGTCAGAGCCATCCCTTGTCTTTCTCACGTCGTGGCCAAGTGGTCCCCGGTTCCTTAACTTGAGTTCTTTTGACAACCGATTCTCTCACAGCCGCCCGGCTACGGTTTGGTTGTATATGAGCACAATACGTGCCGTCCTCTCCTTCCTTTTTGTCCTTCGTATCGCAACACGCTCCCTCACTCTCCTTTCCGTTTGATTCGGCCGGCTTGGATTCATCACTCTTTCATCATCAATTTCATTTTCCTCATCACTCCGTCCGTCACGGCATATTCTCCCCGGTATATCCCGTCGTCGTTCGGCTCGAGCCCACCTTTATGTTATAACCACTTTTCTTTTCTGACCTTTTTCGCGATTTTTTTGGAATCCGGTCGCGACTTCAGGCGCCACTCCTTCCCTCGTTCTTCTGCCCTTAATCTTTTTCGTCCTCAGAAATGTCTGAGGATCCACCCCGGGACCGTGGTCCTTCCACCCCGCAACATCGCATGCGCACTTCTCTCATTACCAGCGCGTCCGGTATTGCAGACAGCACCATCAGTTTCAATACCTACGCCACGGGTATCACGGAAGGATCCCTATGTCTGTCCCAGTTCCCCCCTCCACCCACGACCATTCCTTCAAGTGCTAGCCCTACCACCGAACGGTTCCTTCCCTCCCCAGCGCGCAGTACTTTTACTGTCACCGCACCCCAACGCCCCGATCCCAGCACATACCATGGACAACCATCCCCTGCGAACAGCACTTTTACGGTCATGACGCCCCCGCAACTCAATCCCATGAGTGGATCGGCCAGCTCAATCGTTCGACCAGTGCCTGTTTTCGATCAGGGCCTGCCCTCTCCTGCACAAAGCACCTTTACCGTCTCTTCACCAGTATCTGCCAACATCGCACCATTGATGCCCACCCCCGGTGCACAACCGATGTCTTCGCCCTTGAGTCATCAGTTGCCTGGTAATAGCTCTCCCTCTCGTGGACCTGGCAGGATAGATCGTGCACATAACGCAGATTCTCGTTCAACACCGCAGAGCGCGACTTTTATGCTTGCAGAGGGTAAGCTATCACCCCATGATTGGCACGAAGGCTCCTCCATTCTTTCTATGGATGCGCAAGAAGAGAGGATGCTGTCCACTTCGTTCATCACTGAGCTACTTTCCTCGACCGCATCGCTTAAATCTCCCGTTGATGCATCACCTCGTGGTTTCCATACTCCATCGCAGGCTGATGTAGGCAGCCTCGTATCTGAGATGTCTTATCCTCCATCCTCTTCGCGCCATATCGCTGGATCAAGTCGCTTCCCTCCGAGTTTGCACCCCTCGGCCTACCCGGGAAAAGGCCCTGACTCCTGTTTTAGTGGCGAGAATGATACGGTGGCCTCACTCTCATATGAGGGACAATCAGATATAGTTCAACCCGCGTTTGGCCTCACCAGGAAGGTCTCTCTTCTAGGCATGGCGCCGGCAAGGCTCCGCCACATAAGCAGTGCAACCAGCATCCCAGACTCTCTCCATCCCCGAAGTCAAGCTACGTACGGTAGCACAACGCCTCTGAACCCCCATCCGCCTTCAGCATTTTCTTCAGTAGCGGGCAAGATGCGGCCCAGTGATGTTCAATCGCCTATTCGCACACCTCAACCACAAACCCCCGAGGGGCATGAGAGCCTTGATTTTGATGCAGGTAGACGCTCGTCTAGATATCGGCGAGAATCTACCTATTCATCGAGGACGGTGAGGAGCCATGTCACTTCCCTCATATCCGCTGCCGGTCAACGCACTGTTCACGTCGCCCGTGCAACGATGGAGTGGTTGCGAATAAAGCCACTCCCCCCGCTACCAACCATCTCGAACATCTCGACGCACCAAGCACAGCAGCATCGAAGATTGGAAGGCTCATTGCCCTTACCACAACTGGCTGAACGAGCTGATCGTCTCAATGTCATGCTTGATGCAGGCCACCTCCCTCACGACAGCATCCGCACACCCTCCAGGCTGGGTTCTGATAAGGACTCGCCAATGGGCGCGCGCGCCACTGGTCTCAAATTGGCCTTGGGCAACAGAAGGCGTCAGAGCGTTAATGATCGCGACTCGCAGTCCGATTGTTCTCGTAGTCCATTGAAGCCCAAATCATGTTTCAGGCGACCAATGAGCCGGAGCTGCAGGATCAAACTTTTTTGGGGGGCTTCCGTTTTGGCCTTATTGGCACTCATTGGGATCGTGGTCGGTGTCACGGTGGGCCGCAAGCACGCACGTTCACCAAGTTGCTCTGCTAACCGCACGGGGAACACATGTAGCCTTGGTAAGTTACGCGCACCTTTTTCTTGCACCTGAATTGGTTTACCGACCACTGTAGATGCGACGTGCGTCTGCACCTCATCCAACACTGGTCAATGCAACCCCCTTGCACAGAGTCTTGTCAGCCTCGTTCCTTTTGTTAACACCCGTTTCAATTCAAATTTTACTCCCACGACCGTCGTGAACGCATTATCTTCCTCCGGGGTTTCCGCTCTCCGTAGTGACTGTGCAGCTCAGGCTCGAATGGTCGACGTTTCTCCAGCACTGGATTCACAAGCAAATCCTAATCGGACAGAGTGGGCCCAGAGTGCTTTGTTGTGGAGTTTTGTATCGTCTCAGAATGCATCCTCGGTGGGAAAGCTACGCGACTTTATCTCAAAGGCCAACTTGAACACTCTTCCGGGAGATGGTCCTGTGACCGGCCTTTCGACGTTCTCGACAACGCAGCTTGGTTTTACCTTCGATTTTGCAGCTCAGACCATTTCTGCACCAAGTGTCTCGTTCATCACGGATGGGCAACCATCAAGTGCTCAGCTCGCTGAGGTAGACAGCACGGCTCGTACTGCTTTGGATAGAATGTATTCGTTTGCTTCTGGTACGCATTCATCAAGCAAGTTGACATCTGATGGTAGTGCTGACACCTGACCGCGAACAGCGTCATCTACACTTCGGACCACCGCTATGACCAACTATTGGCAAAACGTCCTCGGGCAAGACCCGAGCAAATTTCTCACATTTGTGTCACTACTGATATCTTCCCCTATTCTTATACCATTTGATGCCAATGGGAGGGCTGGCAATACCTCAACATCCTCATTACTCACCAACTCCAGCACTGCACCATTCCCCCCACCACTTTCATGTTACCCGGGCCTTTCGCAGTCTCAATTTCAACTGATCTCCACCCTGGAGACCTCGGTCTTCGGCTTGTCACCTCCCACGACACAAGCTAACTTTGATGATTCGTGCTTCCCGGATCGGCCCATCTACGGTACACTCAATATACTTCACCTACGGCTACCCTTCCAGGACTCGCAATCTGGCCCGAAACAGGCAGCCATCCTCTCGCGCGATGCATCTTCCCGCGTCGTGGTCTATAATGGAGAAGTTCTCAGTGGCTTACCCACTTCTAATACGTCCGCTATTCCTACAACAGATCCTCGCCAGTTTGGTACGCTGGGCCACATAAACCACGTCCTCCTGGACTTTTTCCAAGCTATCCCCGACATCAACGTCTCAACGCAACTCGTGAACTATGTGCTTTCCTCTCCGGTGACCCCACCATCCAACGATTCCCCTCTGGGCAAGTCGTTGAGCACCATACCCACGTTAGAAGTAGCGGTCTTTGGGTCAGTGACACCCCCCGATGTCACAGGCGTTGTGTCGTCGTTCTCGACACCGTCAGGTGGACTGTTCTTTGGCAACGATCAATCACTAGCAGTGAGAGATTGGGCCATTGTCGCTGCACAGAAGGGTGTCACGTGGACAGAGCTTGCCAACTCTCCCGTCATTGTGAATGACAGGTCGTTTACGGACGACGCTTTCAACGCAGTGTGGGATCCCGCATTTTTGTTTTTCCATTCCACCTCAAACGCTACGGTAACCGTCGGGAATATCACCGCAGGGTTCGCGGCTGTAAATAAGTTTACGAGCACGTGACTGGTATCATCCTGTCCCTGTCCCATGTTGTTGGAACACTGTATTCGTCGTTCATCCTACCTACTGATTATTGTTATCTATATTATACTTTCGTTCGATTCCTCACAATAGCATCGTTCATATTCACTAGGTTGTATCATGATTGTTTGGAACACCATTGACAGGTACATGATGATTGAAAGCAGGTGATTGAAACAGGGGTGGCGACAATACAAAAAGCGATCGGGCGCTCATCGATTGGCATCAGCTTAGAAATTGTGGGTCAAATCTGCTGCGCACTGGGTGATACGTATTTTTCTCCCTAGGAGAGTCATGTTGTTGCAAATAAAATCCATTCACGACCGTCTTGTCATACTGCGCTCTCTGGATAGTTATTGTTTGTTTTTCAGATGAGAAGAGAAGATATTGATATTGATATTAGCTTCGACGCATGGAGATCACGCGATCACGTGTTGAGGCTAGAAGGGGATGATGTGCCATTGATTTTCTCCTTATGACATGACGCAGACGCAGAACGAAGAACGCACTGATGATCGATAATCCGTCGTTGTGTAATCTGTAGGACCGCGCCGGGTTCCAAAGCCAATGTGACAGGTAAGTATGAGCGTCGGAGATATCGCCCATGTCAGACGGGTGACTGTATGTGGTAACCATTGAAAGACATGACTGGCATTTGAGGTACGTTGCTGACTGAGGACGTGCGACGAGAGCTCAGGAACTCAGGAAAGGGGCTTTTAGTGATGAAACGAATTACCGATAGAGTACTTACTCAGTCGAGTGAGTCGAGCTCGTTATCCCTTGTCCTCCTCCTGCCCTATCCCGACTTTCTCCTAACGCTCCTAGCCATCACCTTGCTCCTCGACACCACCCGAATCCGTGTCCTCGATACCCACTTCAAGTTTTTTTTCTCCCCGAACGCTCCGCATGCCCAAAATATCAACGACCAAGCAGGACTCGGCCTCGACCTCGACTTCGGGCCCGAAAGGCTCGGGGAGCCACCCGAACGTGCTGAAGAGAAACCAAGTATGTAACGATCTCGGGCTTCGTTCCACGCTTCCTCCGAACGCGGCGCCACTCCCGCTCACCTTCCGTCCTTTTAGGCTTGTCACCAATGTCGCAGACGCAAACTGGTACGCCCCCTTTGACCATGTGCGAGCCATACGTCTGCTCACCGACATCTCTCCAGAAATGGTACTTGGGTCATATCATCGTTCCGCATCGTGACCGTCTATTTACGTTCTTTTCCGCTTGCGATTCCCTCAGCGACGCGCAGAAACCTTGCTCGACATGTGTCCGATCTCACGCACATGCTCTCTCGCACGCTCCCCGCGGCGTGGTCCTTCCAGAGCACCCGGATTGCACATTCGATGAAGGTACTGGTCGTATTTTCGATCGTCCTCCCGCAGTGCAGCCTTTCAAACCTCATGAAGTAGTGGCCAGCTCAGCCGAGGCGCATGAAGAAGCCCCAAAGACTCGCTATGAAAAGTTGGAAAACAGGATCAGTTCGTACTCGATA
>Ga0307510_10000766_pt1 | contig 33227 bp, 29 predicted proteins | sample 12_EM_MG_FD_207224 | JGI IMG/M metagenome (GOLD analysis project Ga0307510, IMG submission 207224) | Populus trichocarpa ectomycorrhiza microbial communities from riparian zone in the Pacific Northwest, United States - 12_EM | ecosystem: Host-associated > Plants > Roots > Unclassified | place... | reverse complement strand
TTCTGAAAATATCTTCTCGGTATTGAGCGATGCCAACGTAAACGGTACCGAATTGTTGAACCACTTTGGCCCGTTATTGCACCCAGTTATCCAAAACAGGTGGCAGTATTATGCTGTAACATGGGATTTTTACCACTCATTTAATGATGCTGACGACAGGAAGAAAGAGTTCTTCCCCGTTTATACCGGCTCAGATGGCCTCGTGCACATGGAAGCGCCAACTCCCGGAGCTACCCCTCCGCCAACAGACTACTATATGCCTGATGTGGCCACATCGAAATATGCCGATCCAACCGGTCCACAAACTTACTACGATGGTCATAGTGTTGATATTTTGCGCTATGCTGATGTATTGATGAGCCGCGCAGAAGCCCTGAATGAATTGAACGGGCCAAATGCTGAAAGCATATCGTTGATCAACCAGGTAAAAGCCAGGTCGCATGCACCACAGTTGAATATCGCAAATTTCAGCCAGGTGACATTACGTGATGCGATTCTGCAGGAACGCGGATGGGAGTTCTTCTATGAAGGAAAGCGGAGGGCTGACCTGCTAAGAATGGGCAAATACGATGTGATTGTAAATGCTTACCTGACAAGGACAGGACAAACTGCCCATGTGCAACTGCCACGTGATCAGTATTTTCCTTATCCTTTAAACCAGGTTACTATCAATCCTAATTTGAATAATTCTGGAAGACAACAATAATAAACCCAAATTAAATTTACGCATCAGGGTAAAGATTTCTTTGTCCTGGTGTTTTTTAGTTCGGGATTAAACAAAATGATCTGAATAATGATAAAGTTTTTGACAAAATGCATAGCTATGATCGCCGTTGCTGTAACCCTTGCAGGTTGCTCAGGTAGCGGTGTAAATATCGAAGAGATCAGGGTTGGTGTGCATAATAACAATGAATTGAAAATTCAGATCAATGTGACCACTACGCAACCGGCTGATGTATATGCTGAATACTGGAAAGTGAACGGAAAGGATGCCGGGAAATTATTGTCAACAGTTTCTCGTAATGCTGAAAAGCATTCATTGATCCTTTGCAATGTCATCGCTCAAACTGACTACGCTTACCATATCGTTACCGAAAAGAATGGCGTGAAAACTGTAAGTAAGATATACACCTTTAAGACCAATCCTTTGCCTATGTTCCTGCAGGATCAGTTTAAGGCAGACAGCGCGAAAACTGCAAAACTGCCTTCAGTTTTTAGCGACGGGTTAATGCTGATCAATAAAAGATATGCCCCGGGTATAGCCTATTTTGTTGATAAAAAAGGTGCTATCCGGTGGTATCACATGGTTGATGGTTTGGGATTTAAGGTGATTCATTTTACAAAGGAACACACCATACTTGCCATTATGGGCGGCAACGAAGAACCTACCAGCTACGGTCATGAAATTTTAGAGATCAATTTATTGGGTGATACTATTTTGCATTTAAAGAAGGGGCAAAATGATTTACCCAAAACCATCCATCACGAGGTATTGAGGAATGATAAAGGCCAACTGGTAACCATCTATGTCGATAAAAAGATTATGGACCTGGGTGCTATCGGTGGATGTAAAAAAGATACGGTGACAGGTGATGGTATCATTGTAATGGATAAAACCGGGAAAAAGATATGGAGCTGGAGCGTATTTGATGTGCTTGACCCATTAAAAGATCCGGGCCTGCTGAAAAGCAAGAAAGACTGGATGCATGCCAATAGCCTGAATTATGATAAGGATGGTAACTATATCATGTCATTTTATAACAACGGGCAGATATGGAAAATAGATGCCCATACTGGCAAACTGATCTGGAAGTTTGGTAAGGGTGGCACTATTGCCAAACCTGCAGAATGTGATTTTACCCAGGCGCATGCTGTGCATATCAATGCCCAGGGTAACCTGATGTTTTTTGATAATGGAGTGGAAAAGAAACAATCGGGTGTATTTGCATTAAAACTGGACGAAAAGGGTCAGTCCTCGCAAATAGATATGCATATCAAATTACCCAGAGAAGTATTTAACGGGAGAATGGGCAGTGCTTACATGATCAATGATACATCCGTATTGGTTTGCTGCTCAAAACGGCACATTGTGGTGCTGACCAACAGAAAGGGAAACCTGCTGTGGACAATGGAAACAGCAATGCCAACTTACAGGGCCGAGTTTATAAGGAGCAAGGATATTGCCCCATATCTGAAACCATAATATTGACAGAATAAAATTGAGGAAAATGAAAAAGAGCTATCTGTACATTATTTACATTCTAATTGTTGTGGGGATAACCCAGTTTTACACTTCGTGCAGCGAGGGTAAAGGTGAGGATAAAAACGACCCGCAATCATCTGAAGTGAAGGCTGATTCGATTGTCAGTGTTGATACCACAAAAATACCACGCGGTAAATTCGGGGATGCGGTGAAATATGGACGACAGTTATTATTGCGTACAGCCTACTACATTGGCCCGGATGGTGTGAATGGTAAATACCTGGGCAATAAAATGAACTGCACCAACTGTCACCAGGATGCAGGTACAAAACCGTTCTCATTAAACCTGGTAACGGCTTTTCGGAATTACCCATCATACCGTGCCCGCGAGGGTAGAGTGCTTTCATTAGCCGAAAGGATCAATAACTGCATTATGCACCCGCACCTGGGCAGGCCGTTGCCGTTGGATAGCAGGGAGATGATCGGCATTATGTCCTATCTAAAATGGCTGAGCGATTCGTCCAATGTGAGTAAAAGTACCAAGGGCCTTAAAAATGTCCAGATCGAGCTGCCGGATACCGCAGCATCGCCAATTGCCGGGGCACAACTTTATGCCAATGATTGTGCCCGTTGCCATGGCAATTCGGGGCAGGGTGAAATGGGGCCGGATAATATCACTTATAAATATCCGCCATTATGGGGACCGAAGGCTTATCAACCCGGCTCCAGCATGCACCGGATAGTTAAGATGGCACAATGGCTTGTTTCAAACATGCCTTATGATAAAGCCACGCACGATAAGCCATACCTGACTCCGGCTCAGGCGCTTGATTTGGCTGCGTTTATAAACGATGACAAGATACATCAGCGCCCTTTTGTAAAGGAATTTCAGTATCCAAATGCCGAAGAAAAGGCGATAGATTATGACAGGGGGCCATTTAAAGATCCGTTCTCTGTGCAGCAGCACAAATATGGCCCTTACAAGCCTATAGTAGATTACTGGAAGGGTCGGGGTGTTGATCCGACTTATTGATAAAGATATTGCCCGCCCGCACTTCAGATCAGGGGCGGATTTTTAAGAACTTTTGTTGAAGATTGATGATTGACTGATAAGGGAGCACCTCATAAGAGGTGTCTCCCTTTGTTTTTCTGCAAAAGCGTTGGCGGGGAAATGGTAACTATGCGCAAACGTTTGCAGGAAGTTTATTCTGCAGCTATGTCACTAATGTGGGCTTAATCCAGTCTTAATTGCTAACTTAGAATTCGTAACTAATTAGGGGGTGTTATTATATGTCGAGGCCGGTAACTATTAAAGAAATAGCGCGTTTGTTAAATCTTTCTGTGTCGACAGTTTCAAGAGCCCTGCACGATCATCCGAGCATTGGGGTGGTTACCAGGGAAAAGATCAAAAAGCTGGCCCGTGACATGAATTACGAGCCCAACCAAAGCGCTATATTTTTTCAAAAAGGGAAAACTTTTACCATTGGTGTTATCCTGCCTGAACTGACCGAAACTTTTTTTTCTGTTGCTATCAGCGCCATTGAGGATATTGCTTATCAAAAGAATTACTCGGTATTGTTAGGACAATCCCATGATGATGAACAGCGTGAAAGGCAACTGATCGAAAAGATGAAAAACAACCGCGTGGATGGTCTTTTGGTATCTGTAGCAAAGAATACCTCGAAGTATGATCATTTCGAAATGCTGAAGAAGTATGATATTCCCATTGTTTTCTTTGACCGGATCCCGTCCATCCCCAACGTCCATTATGTGGCTTGTAATATGGAAACGGGCACTATTGAGGCGGTTAATTACCTGCTCAAAAGAGGGCACAGGGCTATCGGGATGATCAATGGTCCGGCAACTCTGTATGCCACCAATGAGCGGAAAGAAGGCTATATCAAGGCGATGGTCAAGAACAGGCTGAAATTTGACCCTTCACTGGTAGTAAATTGTAACCTGACCGAGGAAGGCACTTGCACTGCATTGGAAGAGTTGTTAAATAGTAAAAGGAAGCCTACGGCGATTGTCACCTTTAATGATTATGTGGCGTTGTTTGCCATAAAGCATTCGCGCAGTTTGAACCTGGAGATAAATAAGGATATTGAATTTGTGAGCTACGCTAATTTGCCATTGGTAAATTATATTGAACATATTCCGATAGCTTCCGTTGAGCAATTCCCGTACCTGCAGGGGCAGAAGGCGGCGGAGATATTGCTGGACCTGCTGGCGCGCAAGGAAAATGAACTGGTGGAGCAAAGCGCCTATTATAAAAGTATCATCGAATCGCAGCTTATTGAGAACAGGAAGCATTGAGTTAACAGGCAGGCAATAATGGCTTAAAATCAGTCAAACGTTTGCGTAATTATATTAGCGCCCATTTATATAGGTTTGGTTGAAATAAACCCTGGAATGCTCAATCAAATACTTGAAAAGTTCGGAATTAATACCTCAAACCACCACATAGAAGAATATGGTTCTGGTTTGATTAATACTACTTGGAAAATAAGCGGGGAGAAAAACTATATCCTCCAGAAAATAAATACGGATGTTTTTCATCAGCCTGAAGTGATTGCCGAAAACCTGTCGCTTGTTCAGTCTTATTTAAGTGTTAAATACCCGGATTATCTTTTTGTGGCGCCTTTGTTCGCATTGAATGGTTCTTCGCTGGCTATTACTGAGGATGGCGTTTTTCGGATGTTCCCTTTTATTGACGATTCGGTCAGTATTAATGCGGTGACAAGCTATAAGCAAGCCTACGAGGCGGCAAAGCAGTTTGGAAAATTTACTTTCCTGCTGAAAGATTTTGATACGTCGCGGCTAAAGGAAACCATATTATGCTTTCACGATCTAACCCTGCGCTATAAGGAATTTGAAAAGGTATCCAACTATGCTGAACCGGAAAGACTGGAGCAAGCCGGATGGGCCATTTCAGAGATCATCAGGCATAGGGATATACTTACAACTTACCAGGAACTGAAGAGTAGCGGTAAATTGCCTGTCCGGGTGATCCATCATGATGCGAAGATCAACAATGTATTGTTTGATAATGACTGGAACGGCATATGCCTGATCGACCTGGATACTGTGATGGCAGGTTACTTTATAAGCGATGTGGGCGATATGCTCCGTACTTATTTATCCCCGGCAAATGAGGATGAGACTGATCTGTCAAAGATTATAGTAGATGAGCAGTGTTTTGATGCTATTTATAGCGGGTACCTTTCGGAAATGGGCACAGAGCTTACCGCATTTGAAAAGGAACATTTTATTTATGCCGGTAAATTCATGATCTACATGCAGGCCATCCGGTTCCTGACCGACTACCTGAACGGGGATGTATATTATCATACAGAATACACCGATCAAAACCTTAACCGGGCCAATAACCAGTTAACTTTACTGAACCAATTAATAAAACTGGAAGAAAAAATTCAGTTAGCTAATCACTCACCAATAAAAGACTAATGATGCGCAGATCTCATTTATTATTACTGACCGCTTGCCTTTTCATGTTGATCGCAGGTGTTTCCAACGCACAAACTGTTCCTTATAAAACAGGCGACAAAAGCTGGGATCCGGACAAGTTGGGGAATCAACGTGCAGTGGTTACAGTTGTGGATGAAGGTAAGGTGGCTGAAGCACAGGTGCCATGGCGCTGCCGTACCGTTACGCCGGAACAACTAATCATTGTTGTTGATGCTAAAACGGGGCAGCAGATAGCTAACGTTAAGACAAAGAATATTAGCCCGGAAGGAGGGACTGTGGATTTTGAACCGGTTTCGGGCAAAGGAACTTATTATATCTACTTTTTACCGTATGATCTTAAAAAGCCGGAGAATTATCCTAATGCTGTGTATAAGAAAGCAACAAACACTGCATCAGATGATTGGGCAAAGCTTGCAGATGCGTCACCATCTAAGGCAAGTGTTAAAGTAGATTATTTTGAATCCTATAATGCGCTGAATAGCCTGTACCCGATGGAAGTGATCGCTACCAAAGCAGAAACCGAAAAGGTAATCAATAGTGCAGGTCAGCAGCCTTATCTTATTTTCCCGGAAAGCAGGATGTATCCCATTAGTATGGATATGAACCTGCCGCAAAGGTGGGTGGTCAAGGGAAGTGGTTTAAGCATTTCGGATACTGCATCAAGAGGGGAGAATTTTGCATATCAACTGGGTATCTATGCTTTTGCAAATAAGCTGAAAAACGTAAAGCTTTCTTTCAGCGACCTGAAGGACGGGCGGGGGAATTCGATACTGGCATCATTGATAAGCTGTCTTAATACCGATGGTACAAGCGCAGAGAGCAAACCTTTAAAGAAAACAGTAGATATAGAATCCGGCCATATACAGGCAATGTGGTGTTTGGTTAATATTCCTGCAACTGCTAAGCCCGGCAAATATACCGGCACAGTAACGGTATCAACAACCGGAACATCACCAAGAGTGGTAAAAGTGGAGCTAACCATCAACGATAAATTATTGGCAGACCGCGGCGTGAACGAACCCTGGAAAGAAAACCGTCTTGCCTGGCTCAATTCAACCCTGGCACAAAAAAATGGGGTGATAGCACCATATACCTCATTAAAAGTGCAGGGTAATACCATCAGCTTACTTGGCCGCAAATTAACATTAGGCGCAAATGGTTTTCCAAGCCAGATCAGTACCTACTTTACTGAGGAGATGACTAGCATCGGTACTGTTCCGAATCATGTATTGTCACAACCTTTCCAGTTTAATGTAAAGGATAAAGCCGGTAAGGTTGAGAAATGGAGAACAGGTCAGCTTAAAATAACACAGACAGAACCGGGCACCGTAACCTGGAGCAGCACCAGCACCAACAGCGACGTCAGCATGAACGTGACCGGCCGCGTTGAGTTTGACGGCTTTATGAATTACCAGGTGAAGGTAACTGCACTGAATAATGTTAACCTGGATGATATTCAAATGGTGATCCCTTTAAGCAAGCAGGCATCACATTATATGATGGGGCTTAACCAAAAAGGAGGGAAGCTGCCTGAAAACTATGAGTGGCATTGGGATGTGGCGCATAAAAACCAGGATGGCGCATGGGTAGGTAATGTGAATGCCGGTTTGCAGTTCTCGCTCCGGGATGATAAATATGTCCGTCCGCTGAATACCAACTTCTACCTTGCCAAGCCTTTGATCCTTCCCACCTCATGGGGTAATGAGGGTAAGGGCGGTATCAATATCAACGCTAATGCCAACGGTGCTAATGTAACCAGCTACAGCGGCGGGCGCAGTATGAAAAAAGGAGAGGTGTTGTATTACAACTTTACCCTGATGATCACACCATTCCATCCTATTAATACCGTGCAGCAATGGGATATGCGTTTTTATCATAAATACAGCCCTATCGACAGTATTAAAGTTACCGGTGCTACCGTGATCAATATTCATCATGGCAATGCCATTAATCCGTATATCAATTATCCGTTCATCGCCTGGCATAAAATGAAAAGCTATATCGATTCAGCACACCAGGTGGGTTTGAAAGTGAAGATATACAATACAGTGCGGGAGCTGTCTAACAGCGCTTATGAAATTCAGCCAATGCGCAGCCTGGGGCACGAAATATATTCTCCGGGCAAAGGCGGAGGCTACTCCTGGTTGCAGGAACATTTGGGAAGCGACTATATAGGAGCCTGGTATGTGCCTGAACAAAAGGATGCTGCGATTATTAATAGTGGCGTAAGCAGGTGGCATAATTACTATGTGGAGGGAATGAACTGGCTGGTAAACAATGTAGGTATCGATGGCATTTACCTGGACGATGTGGCATTTGACCGCACCACCATGAAACGCATCAAACGCGTGCTTACCCAAAACGGGCACCCGGGTATTATCGATCTGCACTCGGCAAATCAATACAACAAAAGTGATGGCTTTAACAACAGCGCCAACCTTTACCTCGAGCATTTCCCATACCTGAACCGCCTTTGGTTTGGTGAGTATTTTGATTATGAGAAAAATGACCCGGACTTCTTTATGGTCGAGGTATCGGGTATACCGTATGGCCTGATGGGCGAAATGCTGCAGGGCGGCGGCAACCCATGGAGGGGTATGGTTTACGGCATGACCAACCGTATGCCATGGTCTGATCATGCTGATCCGCGCCCGATCTGGAAAGTATGGGATGATTTCGGTATCAAAGGAAGCAAAATGATTGGCTATTGGGTAAGTCACAGCCCGATAAAGACCAATAACAAAGATGTGCTGGCCACAGCTTATGTTAAGGGTAAAAAAGTAATGATCGCTATTGCAAGTTGGGCAGCGGACGATACTAAGATTAAGCTGAATATCGACTGGAAAGCATTGGGCATAGACCCGGCAAAGGCAACACTGACAGCGCCCGATATCACCAATTTTCAACCCGCCGGTAAGTTTGGTGTGAATGATGAAATACCTGTTTCAAAAGCCAAGGGCTGGCTGCTGATTTTAAGATGATTTGACCAATTAAACCCCGATAAGGATGAAAACATATTATTGGATAGCAACTGTTTGTTTTTGCTTGTTCTGCCTGGGGCAGTCACCGGCGATGGCGCAAAATAATGCGACGATAAAGGAGTTTGAAAAGGAGTTTAAAACGTATCCTTTTTCAGACCCTGATCCGGTTGCCAATCCAGGCCTTATTTATCCTTATTTCCGTTTTGATGGATTTACCAACAAGCCTGTCCAACAGAAATGGAAAGTGGTTGAACTAGAGAACGATTTTATTAAATTATGGGTGATGCCCCAGATAGGCGGCAAAATATGGACGGCTATTGATAAGAAAAATAACCGGCCGTTTATTTACCAGAATGATGTGATAAAATTCAGGGACATTGCTATGCGCGGGCCATGGACAAGCGGGGGCCTTGAAGCCAATTTTGGAATAATTGGTCATACACCCGGTGTATCAGACGCAGTAGATTACCTCACGAAGAAGAATGACGATGGCAGTGTAAGTTGTATAATTAGTTTGCTCGACTTGCTTACGCAAACCCGCTGGAGCATGGAGATAAGACTCCCAAAGGATAAAGCTTATTTTACCACACATGTTTTCTGGCATAATCAAACCAGCCTGGATCAACCTTATTACAGCTGGATGAATCTTGCGTTAAAAGCTGACGACGACCTGGAGTTTATCGAGCCGGGAACGCATCATTTATTTCATGATGGCAAATCATACGATTGGCCTTATGACAAGGAGCATAACCGGAACATTTCCTTTTATAAGCAAAATGATTTTGGTGGGAGCCAGTCATACCACATTACCGGAACCTATAGTAAATATTGGGGCGGATTTTGGCAGAAAGATAATTACGGCATGATTCATTATGCCAATCGTGAGGATAAGGTAGGCAAGAAGATTTGGATATGGGGAAAAGCCCGCAGTGGAGCCATCTGGGACAAATTGCTGAATGACAATGTCGGGCAATATACCGAGTTGCAAAGCGGTAGATTGTATATCCAGAATGCGCAGGAAAGTATGTACACGCCTTACAAACAGTTCAGCTTTTCGCCTTATCAAACTGATAGCTGGACCGAATACTGGTATCCATATAGCAAAACCAACGGCGTAACTATAGCCGATACGAGTGGAGTGCTGAATATCAAAAAGGGGGAGAGCTCTGCTGCTGTTTACTTCTCATCAGTAAAATATATGAAGGACACTCTAAAAGTATGGGATAGGGAAGGCAAACCGATGCTGAACAAGCCCATCAATTTAGAGCCTTTACAAAATTTAGAGGAAACTATTCATTTGAATAATGGTCAGCAGATTGGGCGTATTGTATTAGGTAGCTGTGAATGGAGTTCGAAAGACAGCACGGCTAAAGTATTGAGCAGACCAACAAAGCCATTAGAAAAATTAGATTACGATTCAGCTTATGGCCTTTATATAAAAGGCAAATACCAGGCTGATACCCGGTATTATACAGAGGCCGAAACAAGTATCAGCAAATCCCTTAAGCTTGATCCCGGACTGATCCCGGCACTTGCCGAAATGGCGATGCTTCAATACCGCAAGATGGATTATGAATCAGCTTTTGAATACGCACGCAACGCGATAAGCCTGGATACTTATAATGGCATGGCTAATTACTATTACGCTTTATCGGCACTAAAACTGGATAAAGTATACGATGCCGAAGACGGTTTTGAAGTAGCGACACTAACAGACGAATACAGAGCGGCAGCCTTAACAGAATTAAGCAAGATCAAGATCAGGCAGCACAAATTTGATGAGGCATTGAGCTATGCTTCAAAAAGCCTGGTGTATAACAGTGAAAATATTACTGCATTGCAGTTAGAATATGTATCGGCGCGGTTATTACAAAATACTAAACAAGAAAAAGCTACAAAAGAAAGAATCCTGGCAATTGATCCTTTCAACCATTTTATCCGCTTCGAAGAATACCTGGCCAATAAGTCAGCTGAAAACAAAACCGCATTTACCGGCCTGATCCGTGATGAAATGCCTCAGCAAACCTATCTTGATCTGGCTGTTTGGTATCATGACCTGAACCTGGATAATGAAAGTAAAATTATTTTAGAAACCGCACCACAAAAGAATGATGAGCTACTGTATTGGTTAGCATGGTTGCACCGGAATGATAGCGATGCGAAGCAAAGGTTGACCGAAGCACAAAATGGCAGCGCTTTGCTGGTATTTCCTTTTCGGCCTCAGAGTGCTACGGTAATAGAATGGGCCGCAAAGAATACGAATGATTGGAAGCCCGATTATTATCTCGCTTTAATATATGAAGCAGCAAAAGATCGAACAAAAGCACAACTGTCTATCAATAAAGTAAATGCCGGGCGTGATTTTGCACCATATTATGTAGTCCGCGCTCGATTGTGTGATTCGGCGGATAAGCAAAGTCAATTGAATTACCTGACAAAAGCCACAAAGATTGCACCTGACGATTTGCGGTATATTAAATACCTGACCGAATTTTTGATCGCTCAGAAACAGGATGCGCAAGCTCTAAAAACGATTGAACCATTTTACATTGCACACAAAGACAATTATATCGCAGGTATGTTGTATGTACGTTGCCTGATGGCCAATAACTGTTATAGTGCTGCTGAAAAGATCCTCGATCAATTACAGATATTGCCATATGAAGGCGCAAAAGACGGGCATAAATTATATGAGCAAACCAAACTGATCCTTGCTATAGAATTGATCAGGAAAGGGCAGTTGCCCGATGCTATGAAGAAAGTGGATGAAGCCCGTTTATGGCCCGAAAACCTTGGCGTAGGTGCGCCATACCCGGATATGGTGGACAGCAGCCTTGAAAATTCAATCGCCGACCTGATCAAACGCTCAGATCATGAAAAACCTTCGGAAAAAACATTAAATGATTACCTGGCAAGGATAAATGCGATCAATAGTATATAAGTAAATCCAATCAGTATAAATTGATGAATAAGCAATTCAAAATATGGTTTGCCCTGGTGTTTTTTGCACCTTTTTGCGCATACTCACAGGTAAAATCCACCTACGATAAAAAACAGGTTTTTGACCCGCAGTTTTTGCCCAATAACAGCAATGAAATGCGCAATGGCAATGGTTCGCCCGGTCCAAAATACTGGCAAAACCGTGCTGATTATACGATTCACGCAGCGTTGCTGGAAAAAGACAATAGGGTCAAGGGAGACGTAAGCATCAGTTATACAAACAACAGTCCCGACACTTTGAACTACTTATGGTTGCAGCTCGATCAGAATTTGTTTAAAGCAGATTCGCGTGGCACGGCTAAAACACCACCGGGCGACAGGTTCGATTCCAACGGGTTTAAAGGTGGTTATGATATTGGTAAGGTATCGGTTAGTTACGCAGGAAAAGACTATACCATAACCCCTTATATTACCGATACGCGGATGCAGGTACGCCTGCCTTTTGCATTAAAACAGCAGGGAGGTAAAATCACCATAAATATTGATTATTCATTTGCTATTCCCGAACATGGCGCTGACCGTATGGGGCGGTTATCAACCCAAAACGGAATTATTTATCAGTTGGCCCAATGGTACCCACGAATGTGCGTGTTTGATGATGTGCGCGGATGGAATACATTGCCATACCTGGGTAACGGTGAGTTTTACTGCGAATACGGTGATATGGATTACTATATCACTGCCCCGGCGGATATGATTGTTGCAGGTTCAGGTGATCTGCAAAATCCGGAGGAAGTATTGACTGCAAGGGAAGTAAAAAGATTGGCTGCTGCAGCGAAAAGTGATAGTTCGGTCAGCATAGTTGGGAAAGATGAAGTAAAGAAATCAGGCCGTAATAAAACCGGAACATTGACCTGGCATTATAAAATGAATAATACACGAGATATTGCCTGGTCGGCATCGCGGGCGTTTATGTGGGATGCGGCACGTGTTAACCTGCCATCAGGTAAAAAAGGGATGGCGATGGCTGTTTACCCTGTCGAGAGTATTGGACGCGAGCATTACGGTCGTGCAGTGCAATATTTAAAGTTCAGTATGGAATATTATTCCAAAGCCTATTATGAATATCCATGGCATAATGCCTTTGTTGTGGCCGGTGTAGCATTGGGTATGGAATATCCGGGCATTGTATTTTGTAGCTATAAAATAATAAATGATGACCTGTGGCGCGATGTGGCGCACGAGATAGGGCATAACTGGTTCCCGATGATCGTGGGCAGCGATGAGCGACGCTATGGATGGATGGACGAAGGTTTTAACACTTTTATAAACGGCTATGCCTGGGCGAATTTTAATAACGGCGAATATGCCGAGAAAAAAAGTCCGGCATTAGCATTAGCGAAAGGAATGCTGAAAGAGCAGGACCCATTGATGATTGCGCCCGATGTAAATAACGACGGGGGCATGTATTATTACAAAACAGCGCTCGCGCTGAATATTTTGCGGAATGTAGTCCTGGAGCCTGACAGGTTTGATTATGCTTTTAAGATATACATTAATCGATGGGCATATAAACACCCGCAGCCGGAAGACTTTTTCCGCACAATGAACGACGCGGCAGGAGAGGACCTGAACTGGTTTTGGAAGGAATGGTTTTATACCAACTGGAACATTGACCAGGCGATAACGGATGTAAAATACACAAACAATGACCCCTCATCAGGCGCTTTGATAACAGTAGAAAACCTTCGGGAGATGGCTTTGCCGGTAACTGCGAGGATTACAGAGCAAAACGGGCAGACCCACATTATAAAGCTGCCAGTAGAGATTTGGCAGAATGGGCCAAAATGGGTATTTAAATATAATTCGACCTCAAAGATCGTGAAAGTAGTATTAGACCCTGATGATCAGTTGCCTGATGTGGATAGAGGTAACAATGTGTACCAGGGGAATTAACCCAATATATTATCATACCGGAAAACGACAAATAGCGTATTTGCAATAGGTTAATAATCAGTGCGATAGTATGCCTGGTATTTTTATAAAAATGCAACTATTTGATTATTAGGCGTTCACTGGTGCTCACAAGCGTTCATGTAGTGTGAACGTGAACAGCTTAACGGATAGTTCTATCTGATAATGGCCCTTTATCTGCTTATCTAAAGCCTTCGTCTGTAAAAAGCAGCTAAACGCCGATTGGTAAAGGCCGTTGCTGCGATACCGCTTATATTTGGATAAGTTTATAAATTATGATGAAGTCCAAATCAATATGGTCACGCCGTGAATTCCTTACCACTGTAACCGGGGCGGGCACTGCGATGATGCTGAGTCCGCTGGCATCGTGGGCTATCGATGATATCGACCCACGGGTGGCCGGTATCGTAGCCGCTACGATTGGCATTGACACGCACAATCATATCGACGTCCCCCTTACGGCGACCGAGATATCCGGTCCGAACATCGACCTTGCCGGCGATATGAAACAATCGGGCTTATCGGCCATTTGCATGACATTCGCTGTCGATTATCAACAGCTACGCAATCCCGGAGATGCTTACGACCGGTTCAAAAACGGATTGGCTTCAATGGATAAACAACTGGCCCGTAATGGTATGAAGCGTTCTTTGAACATGGCAGATCTTCGCGCCGCTCACGGGAAGCACCAGCCGACCGTCATCCAATCGGTTGAAGGAGGCCATTTTCTCGAAGGGAATTTGGAGCGGCTCGGGGAGGCTTATGACCGGGGCCTGCGGCACTTCGGACTCCTGCATGACAGCGACGCGTCCGTGCCGTTAGGCGACGTGTATACTAACCCCGCACGTTGGGATGGGCTGACCCGCTTTGGGGCGGACGTCATCAGGGAATGTAACAGGCTGGGCATTCTTATCGACCTTGCGCACGCCAACGCGGAAACCGTGGCCGCTGCGCTCAAATTGGCGGAGCATCCCGTGATCATCTCTCACACCGGCCTCGATTCACGGTTAGGTCAGAACCCGTCTATGGCCCGCATGATGCGGCCACGACTCATCAGCAAAGAGCAGGCAAAAATTGTTGCCGATACAGGTGGCGCGATTGGCGTATGGACACACTTAGCCGATACCCCTTTGGAGTATGCCCAGAATATTCGGGCACTGGTCGACATTATTGGAATAGACCATGTGTGCATTGGTACCGATACGAAGATGACCCCTTCTTATAGACCCGGCGGCTTCGGTCCGGGGCCTGGTCAACCTGGCTCCAAATCAGGCGGTGATCCCGACAGTCGCCATGACAGTCCTCCTGCCGATAAGCCCCATGATGGGCCAGGCAATGGTCAAAACCGCGGCAGAATAGGCGAGCGTACAAACCAGGCCTGGCAGGACCAGAAGTTCGGTTTTTATTACAGCGTCGTTGATGCTTTGTTAAAAACGGGCTTTGCTGCGGATGAAATCGGCAAAGTAGGAGGTGGCAACTTCTGCCGCATTTTCGATGCAGCTACAGGCCACTCCTGATGTTCGGCATATCGCCCATTCAAACGTGAACATATCAACAGTGTAAGCCCGGGATTGTAATTCAATTCAATCACGGATTATAAAGTCAGAGGACTAACAGATTGACAACTTTTTCTTTTCTCGTGATATCTCGTGTTCAATTTTCCTATTTCAGGAAATATCGAGGTTCCACGTATTTTATAGAGTATATAAATATCTGATATATAGATATTTATAAGTGGTACGAAAATGGATTGGTAAAAGTAAATTGATTCATAATTTAAACCATCCAGACCATGAAAACAAACAAACGAATTTTTGCCGGGATTACCGGACCCCTTGTCCTGTTTGCTGCCACAGGCTTCGCCCAGAGCGTTTCGACCCCGGATAATAAAAACGCCGAAGCGATCCGACCCTTCCATGTGACCATTCCTCAAAAAAAACTCGATGATCTTAAACGCCGGATTTTAGCAACGGAGTGGCCCGAACGCGAGACTGTTAACGATCAATCGCAGGGCGTGCAGCTTGCCACTATGCAGGCACTGGCGAAATACTGGGCAACAGAATATGACTGGTACAAATGCGAAGCGAAACTGAAGGCCTTGCCGCAATTCGTCACCACTATCGATGGGCTGGACATTCATTTCATCCACGTTCGTTCTAAAAATAAAAATGCTCTGCCGATCATCATCACGCACGGGTGGCCGGGCTCTATTATTGAACAGATGAAGATCATTGCCCCGCTCACTGATCCTGCTGCCTATGGTGGAAAGGCAGAAGATGCTTTTGATGTCGTTATTCCGTCACTGCCGGGTTATGGTTTTTCGGGCAAGCCGACCAGTACCGGCTGGGACCCGCAACACATCGCAAGAGCATGGATAGTATTGATGAAACGCCTTGGCTACACGAAATTTGTAGCGCAAGGCGGCGATTGGGGCAATGCTGTTACCGAGCAAATGGCGCTGCAGGCACCACCCGAATTGATTGGCATTCATACTAATATGCCTGCCACAGTTCCGGCCGACGTTGCAAAAGCACTCCAGTTCAACGACCCGCCACCATCCAGCCTCTCAGTTGATGAAAAACATGCGTGGGATCAACTCGACTTTTTTTACAAGCACGGCCTGGGCTATGCCAACGAGATGGCGAACCGTCCACAAACGTTGTATGGGATACAGGATTCGCCTGTCGGCATGGCGGCCTGGATGCTTGATCACGACGGTGTCAGCCTTGCGCTTATGACACGCGTTTTCAACGGTCAGTCTGAAGGCCTGACCCGGGACGATATCCTTGACAATATTACACTTTATTGGTTAACAGGCACTTCCATTTCTTCGGCCCGTCTCTATTGGGAAAGCAAGCTTGCCTTTTTTGCTCCGAAGGGTATCACCATCCCGGTTGCGGTGACTGCCTTTCCCGACGAGCTTTATCAAGCCCCCAAAAGCTGGACAGAAAAGGCGTATCCTAAACTCATCCATTACAACAAGGCCGACAAAGGCGGGCACTTCGCTGCATGGGAACAGCCTAAAATTTTTGTTGATGAAATGCGGGCAAGTTTCAAATCACTTCGTTGATTTTTGCAATGTAAGATTATCGGATCGAAGAAAAGGGACGCCATACAGCTATAGCGTCCCTTTTTTAGTTTTTTATTGGGCCTGTAATTTATATAACAACATCAGACAACAACGACTATTTTCCCACCAGCAGCATTGCTATCCATTAATTGATGAGCCGCCACAATTTCATCCAGGCGAAATATGCGCCCTATGCTGAGCTTTATTAAGCCAGCTTCTACATCTATGATAAATTGCTGAAAGCTGGGTTGATCTACCCTGATTTGGCCGCTATCATAAACGGTGAGATTGACGGTAGCCGGAATGAAGTCCATAGGTATAAAATTTGCAACAGACCATTGTTCAGATAACATATCGGTCATGCAGACGGTTCCTCCGGGTGCAGCGCAGGCAAGCGAATCCTTCAATGTAGAAGTGCCGACGAGTTCTAACACCTTATTCGCACCGCCTGGGAAGGCCTGTTTTAATTTAACAGATAAATTACCATCGTCGATCAATACATGATCTGCGCCATTCTGTAGCAGCAAAGCTTTCTTTTCAGGATTCCTGGTTGTTGCAATAACCATGAGACCACTTATTTTGGCAAGCTGTGTAGCCAGCATCCCTATGGAAGAAGTCCCACCCCTGATCAGCAGGGTCTCATTTTTTTGTATTTTCAACGCGAGATGGAGTGAACCGTAGGTTGTCTGAAACATTTCAGGTATGGCGCCAAGTTGCTCCCAGGCTAACTCGCTGTCAAATGGGTAAAGGATAGATTTTGGCAGTACGGTATACTCTGCATAGCTGCCGTCAAAAGCCCTGCCCATTTCTCCCATAAAGGCAGCAACCTTTTGCCCCGGTTTAAACTCTCCGGTAGGATCATTCTCCACTTCCCCCACACATTCAATACCCAGTACTCTTGGAAATTTGACATCCGGCGATAAGCCTTTGCGCGTCATCAGCTCCGACCTGTTTAGTCCGAAGGCTTTTACTTTAACTAGTACCTGGCCTGGTTCAGCCTTAGGCAATGGTCTTTCTTCGATCTTAAAATTCTCAGGGCCACCGGGGCTTTCTAATACTGCTGCTTTCATAATCTGTTTTTATAGTTTATAGAAATAGTCTAATCGTACCAAATACTCAATTAGCCGGGATAGCGCCTATTTGTTGCAATAGTCCAAGCAAATCCGGCTGTCCATACTCTTCGACAATTTGTCCGCTGGCCAGGTGATAAAAATTTATCGCCTGAACCTCAATTTCCCTTTTCGTTGGAGGCATACCGAAAAAAGCACCAAGATGCGTCCCACGCATGGTAAAGCGGGCAGCAACTTTATCATCTTCGGTTACCATCTCATCCAACGTCCACTGGATATCCGGGAAGCCCGATCGCATCATACCGATAATGGCAAGATAACCGGCAGGGCCGCGCATCGGCTCGGGACGTCCCGGCACATAAAATACGGCATCAGCGGAAATCAGTTGTTCAGCCAATACTTCACTAGCCGTATTAATGAACTCTACAAAACGGCGCATAACGGCTTTATTGTTTTCAGTTATCATGTGTGGTGTTTTTTTAATGTCCGTTATAATGGTCTTATTTTATTTACATTGTTAAACATATAACGATAGATCTTCCACTCCTCCTCGTCTTTACGAAGCACAAAAAAATCCCTGCTTGTTTTAGCTGATTGCTCTCCTGTGAGCAAATCTGTTGTTGTGGCTATTGCCAAAGACTGTACAAATGCAAATCGGTCGTCCACTGCAATGTCTTTCACGCTGTAATCAATGTGAAAGCTCACTTTTTTAAAAAAGCTACCGGTTGTTGTTCTTCGCAGATCGTGCCCTGAAAGGGTTTTCATCTTATTTGGCATAAACAGACTGTCTTTTGCGTAAAATGAAGAGATCAGATGTGTGTTTGCAGTATTTAATGCCTCAGCATAGGCAGTGATAAATCTTTCAACGGTTTGCTTTTCTTCTTGTGTATTCATTGAAAGCAAAGGTCACTTGTTCCCGATAAAACGACCAATAAGATACCTTAAGAAATACCCTTAATATAGTTTAAGGGTTAACTCTTGTAAGCAAGATTTTTTCGGATACTACTTAGGAATTCAGGAGTAATGCCCAGGTAGGAAGCGATCTGCGTATTGGGCAGGCGATTAGAAAGGTTGGGATATTGTTTCAGGAAGAATTCATATCGTTCTTCGGCTGTCGAACTTATGTTTTGCAGCACCCTGTTTTGTAGTTCGATATATTTTTGCTCAATGATGATCCGGAAGTTGCGGTCGAACTTGTGATAGTTGATGTATAAGTTTAAAAGATCATCATGTTTAATCTGTAACACAACAGTTGGTTCGACAGCCTCAATATCAAGCTGACTTAGTTTTTCAGAATAAAAGCTGCTTAAATCGGTAATCCAGTCGTTTTCCGCAGCAAATTGAATATTATGTTCTTTGCCGTTTTTATCAACAGCATACATTTTCAGGCAGCCGGAAACCACAAACGTAAAATGCCGGCATACATCGCCCTCCTGCAAAATGAATTGACGGCGTTTAATTTTACGCTCGGTAAAGCATGCTGACAGTTCATTCTGCTCTTCGGTATTAAGTGAAAAGTAATTCTTGAAATACTTTATTAAATGTTGTATTGATGTATTTTCGCTATTCAAGATCTTAATATTCTGTAGTACTTTGATAAAGATAGTAAAAAGCAAAAATTACCTGACGGCTTTGCGAAAAGCTCTATTAATTATTTGAAAAACTTAACTATTTGTTTGATTGTTATTAACGGTATGCTTTTTATATTCCGATATTTATATTCGGTATTTTAGTGTAATTTTATATCAAACCAATTCATTCGCTTATGATCACCATTACAGTCAACGGGCAGCGTCATGATCTGGATGCAGACCCCAATATGCCTTTGCTTTGGGCCATCAGGGACATACTTGGCCTTACAGGTACAAAATACGGCTGCGGTGCAGCACAGTGCGGTGCATGTACGGTTCACCTCAATGGCGAAGCTGTCCGTTCATGCGTTACTAAGGTAAGCCGCGCAGCAGGTCAGCAGATAGTCACTATTGAGGGTCTTTCTGCCAATAACAATCATCCTTTGCAACGGGCATGGAACGAATTGAATGTGCCCCAATGCGGATATTGTCAATCGGGTCAGTTAATGTCGGCAGCAGTGCTGCTGCGCGAAAACCCCAACCCGACAGACCAGGATATTGACGATGCCATGTCGGGTAACATTTGCCGCTGCGGAACCTATCAACGTATCAGGGCAGCAATTCATAAAGCGGCAGAGTTACAAAGTGCAGGTGCGAAATTATAAACAGGCGTCAAACTAAAACAGCAGCATGAAAAAAATTATTTATTTAGGCATTGTCCTGTTTTCTGTTAGCCTGATGGTGCTATCGTTCAGGACCGATTCCGCAAATCGCAAGGAGCTTGCAGCCCCGGCTAAAGACAGTGTTGGGTCTGTCAAAGCATTTATGTCGGTGTATAAAGTGTTGATGAGTCCGCGGTGCATGAATTGCCATCCATCGGGCGATGTGCCTTTGCAGGGCGAAGATAGCCATTTGCATACCATGAATGTAAAACGTGGTGTTGATGGGCATGGGCTTTATGCTGCCCGCTGCAGCAATTGCCATCAGCCTGCAAATACCCCGGGCGTGCACATGCCGCCGGGAAATCCGAAATGGGCGCTTCCACCTGCAAAAATGCCGATGGTATTCCAGGGCCGTACACCGCGCCAGCTGGCATTGCAACTGCTTGATCCAAAACAAAACGGTGGACGTACCAAAGCGCAACTGATCGATCACATGGCTAAAGATGATCTTGTAGGCTGGGCCTGGCATCCTGGTGACGGGCGTAAATTACCGCCGGTTAACAGGGCCGCTCTTGTTGCGCAAGTACGTTTATGGATCGCTAAAGGTGCCTACGCACCTGCTGCCAAAGCGAAATAGAAAGGATTGAAAGCTATGAGTGAGATATCGAGGCGTCATTTTATAAAAACTACAAGTACAGCAGGTGTTGCGCTTTGGCTTGGAATTTCCCATAAAGGTTATGCAAGTACAACAGCGAATGCAGCAACAGCTAAAAACTTTACGCCTTTAATTCTTGTTGAATCCGATGGTAATATCACCATTTATAATACCAAGCCTGAAATGGGCCAGGGGACTTTCCAGTCCATGCCGGCTATGATCGCTGAAGAGTTTGAAGTATCATTAGACCAGGTCACTATAAAAAGCACCAACGGCGAAAAGGAATTTGGAAACAGGCAACGCGCCGGGGGCAGTTCTTCTATCAGGACAACCTACACGGATATGCGAAAAGTAGGGGCCGCTGCAAAAGCGGTTTTCATTACAGCTGCAAGTACACGGTGGCAGGTTGATCCCGGGCTTTGTTATGCGGAGAACGGTAAGGTGATCAACAGATCAAACCAAAAAATACTTTCTTATGGTGAGTTGGTAGAAGAAGCATCGAAACTCGAAATGCCTAAAGAGCCTAAGCTTAAAGACCCTAAAGATTTTAAGATATTGGGCAAAGTGGCCAAACGCCCTGATATACCGTTGAAAACCTGCGGCAAAGCGGAGTTTGGTATTGATGTACAGTTGCCCGGCATGGTGTATGCCACGGTTGAAAGGTGCCCTGTCATAGGAGGCACTTTAAAAAGTTTTGATGCCAGCGAAGCGCTCAAAGTTCCGGGAGTAGAAAAGGTGGTTGAGGTTGAACGGCTCGTAGGCAGGTATTCTTTCACTGGTGTTGCCGTTATTGCAAACTCTTATTGGAATGCTCTGCAAGGTCGTAAGAAACTCAAGATCCAATGGGACACCAAAGGATTCGAAACATTTAATTCATCCGACTACGAGAACAACCTGCGCAAGCTCGCCAGCCAGGACGGGATAATTGATAAAAATATCGGTGCTATTCACACGGTTAAGGTATCACCTGCAAACACAGTAGAGGCATTTTACGAAACGCCCATGATTGCCCATCATACCATGGAGCCAATGAGCTGTGTAGCGCAGGTACAAGGTGATAAAGCAGAAATATGGACATCAACACAGGTGCCGAGTTCTATTGTAGGAAACGGGCCTAATGATGTACCCAAGCTTGCGGGTTTTGCGCCGGATAATGTTAAATTACATTCAATGTTTATAGGCGGTGGTTTTGGCCGCAGGCTGTATTATGACTATATCATAGAGGCTTTGAATGTGGCCAAACATACCGGTAAACCGGTAAAGGTGGTCTGGTCAAGAGAAGATACTACTACACAAGGACCTTTCAGGCCGATGACATTTTCTCAACTCAGCGGCAGTTTTTCTGATGACGGAAAGCTGGTTGTATTCAGGCACAAGGTGATCAGTCCTTCTTACCAGGACTCCGTGCGAAAGGATTTTGATAAGACCAAAGTTGACGGCACGATGGTAGAGGGCATTGCTGAACAGGATTATGAGATACCTAATATCAAAACCTCTTATGTGAGGGCCGACTATCATGTTCCCATGGCAGCCTGGAGATCAGTGACCAGCTCGACCGTTGCTTTTGCCCATGAATGTTTTATAGATGAGCTGGCATACAAAGCAGGCAAAGACCCGCTTGATTTCCGGCTGAGTTTGTTAACCAAATCTTCGGATACCAAAAGGGTTTTTGAAAAGCTCAGGGAACTATCGAATTGGGATAAGCCGCTACCAAAAGGCAAAGGCAGAGGAGTGGCACAATGGAAGTTTTTTGCGGGGCTGTGTGCGCAAGTAGTCGAGGTAAGCTACGACCAGGCGCAAAAAACTATAAAAGTAGATAAAGTAATAGCCGTGATTGATTTGGGAGAAATAGTTAACCCGGATAATGTGAAGAACCAGGTTGAAGGCGCTATTGTTATGGCGCTTACTGCGGCCATCAAGCCGGGGATCACCCTTAAAGACGGGAAGGTTGTTGAAAGTAATTTTTATGACAATCCTGTTCTGCGGATAAATGAAATGCCGCAGGTTGAGGTGCATATATTAGCCGAAGGCGGAAAAATAAAAGGCGTTGGAGAGCCTGGTTTACCGCCGTTTGCTCCGGCTTTAGCCAACGCAATTTTTGCTGCTACAGGAACACGAATACGTAAAATGCCTTTTGATTTAAAGATCGGTTAAAAAAGCTCAATCCACCAAAATATCTGCGAATATGGAAACGAAAGCAATATCCAGAAGAAATTTCATCAGAGTATCCGGTGTTGCCGGATCAGCTCTTTGTTTAGGCTTCTATTTTCCGGCCAACGCGAAAAAGGAAGAAATGATCAATGCATCCGGCGCAGCGGAATCGGGTGTAGAGATGAATGCATGGATCCGAATTGACACGGGTGGCAAGGTGACAATTACCGATCACCGTGCAGAAATGGGCCAGGGCTCCTACCAATCAGTACCCCAGATCATCGCCGAGGAATTAGAGGTGGATCTGAACAATATCAATATCATTTTTGCCCAGGGTGACAATAAAAAATACGGAAGCCAGATCACAGGCGGAAGCTCGACCATACGCGGCTCTTACAAAAAATTGTTAACACTGAGTGCATCGGCACGCGAAATGCTCATTGCGGCTGCTGCCGGCAAATGGGGCGTTCCTGCTTCAGAATGTTATGCCGAATCAGGTGATATCATTCATAAGCCTTCCGGCAAAAAGTTCCACTATGGAGAACTTGTTGTGGCCGCATCAAAATTGGAAGCTCCGAAAAATGTACAGCTAAAAAAACGTTCAGAATATAAACTGATCGGTAAGCCACTGCACCGCCAGGATACTCCTTTAAAAACCAATGGCGGAGCAATATTTGGTTTAGATAAAAAATTGCCGGGAATGCTCTACGCAGCGGTTGAACGGAGTCCGAGGCAGCGGGGTAAAATAAAGGGCTTTGATGATACGGCTGCAAAAAAAATCCCCGGTGTTAAACATGTTTTTAAGGTGCAGATGGCGGTTTTCAATACCAATCGCGAAGGAGTTGCCGTAGTGGCAGATTCTACCTGGGCAGCTATACAGGGGAAAAAGGCATTGCGTGTACAATGGGATGATAGCGGCTTTGATCATGTGAATACGGCGGATATCTTCAAAAAGCATGAAGAGTTGCTGAAAACACAGGAGGGCTTATCCGTTAAAACCCAGGGTGATTCGGATGGTGTTCTTAAGCAGGCCTCAAAAAGCATTGATGTGATATACCAGACACCCTACCAATCGCATAGTTCGATGGAACCGCTCAACTGCGTTGCCCATTACCAGGGTGATAAAGTAGAGATATGGGGGCCTATACAGGCACCCGACTGGATCCAGGCAGATATCAGCGGCCGGCTCAAGATCCCGCAGGAAAAGGTGATCGTCAACATGACTTTTCTTGGCGGGGGGTTTGGGAGAAAGGCATTTATGGATTATCCTCATGAAGCGGTAATGATTTCAAAGGAGATCGGTGGACCTGTGCAGGTGGTTTGGACACGCGAGGATGACATGACCCAGGGGCCTTACCGTGCCGGGGTTTCCTACCGTGCCCAGGGTGCGATAACCAATGGCGAGATCAGTGCTATAAAATTCAAAATGGCAGGACAAAATATCGACCATTGGCAGAGCGACAAAAGAGATAAGCCGAACGACAGTACCTCCGAGGGCTTTTTGAAACCTTATTTTGACAGCATTAAAAACATCAGCTTTGCAGACGTACCTTATGAAATGCCGCTCCCCAACATGTGGTGGCGCTCGGTTTATGCTTCAACCAACGGCTTTGCCTATGAGAGTTTTTTAAATGAAATGGCTGTGTTAGCCGGCAAAGATCAACTCGACTTTCGCAGGCAATATTTAAAGGACGACCGGTGCCAGCGGCTGATTGATAAAATGGAAGAGGTGTCGGGCTGGAAATCAAGGGAGAAAAATAGCGGTTTCGGTGTAGCTATAACAGAATGTTTTAGCAGTACTGTGGGCCAGGTGGTGAAAGTTTCAAGAGGGAATAACGGTAAAGTCAAAATTGACAAGGTTTGGGCCGTGATGGATTGCGGCTGGTACGTTAACCCAGATATTATCAAAGCACAGGTAGAAGGTTCCGTTGTTATGGCTTTGGGTGCGGCTACTATTCATGAAATTACCTTTAAAGACGGATTAGTGGAGCAAACGAACTTCTATAACTACCTGATGCCCCGTATGAGTGATGTGCCACCTGTTGAAGTGCATATTATGGACAACGATGCCGATGCCGGTGGTGTTGGAGAGCCCGGCTTACCGGCATTTACTCCGGCCCTCACAGACGCCATTTTTGACTTAACTGGAAAACGCATCAGGAAGCTTCCTTTTAATTTAAATACAGTTTAATCAATATATAAGCAGTAATATAAAGAAATGCGTTTCTGTAACGGAAACGCATTTCTTTATTCAATGGCTGTAGTAGGGATTTGAGGCTTGTCCTGTGATTAATAACCATCAACCTCAATAATAGCATCTGCAAAAGCTTTTGGCGCTTCCTGCGGTAAATTGTGCCCGACACCATTACCTATAATCCGATTCGCATACTTACCGGAGAATTTGTTTGCATAGGCGCTCGGTTGAGGGTGCGGTGCACCGTTTGCGTCACCTTCAAGGGTGATGGTGGGCACGATAATAACCGGGCCTTTGGCAAGCCGACCTTCCAGCTCATCATATTTCAGCTCGCCCTGTGCAAGGCCCTGCCGCCAGCGATAATTGTGAATGACAATAGCAACATGGTCCGGATTATCAAGTGCTGCGGCTGAACGGTCGAAGGTAGCATCGTCGAAGTTCCATTTTGGTGAAGCGAGCCGCCAGATCAATTTGGCGAAATCATGCCGGTATTTGTCGTAGCCGGCTTTGCCGCGATCGGTTGCGAAGTAGAACTGGTACCACCATTGTAACTCTGCCGCAGGTGGAAGCGGCAACTGGCCGGCTGCCTGGCTGCCAATCAGGTAGCCGCTAACGGAGATCAGGGCTTTGCATCGTTCCGGCCAAAGGGCCGCGATAATATCGGCTGTGCGTGCTCCCCAGTCGAATCCGGCGAGAATTGCCTTTTCTATCTTGAGCGTATCCATTAAGGCGATAATATCAGACGCGAGAGCAGCGGGTTGGCCGTTCCTGAAGGTTTCATCTGAAAGAAAGCGCGTGGTACCATAACCACGCAGATATGGAATGATCACCCTGTATCCCTTTGCTGCCAACAAAGGAGCGACATCGGCAAAACTGTAAATATCATAAGGCCATCCATGCAGAAGGATCACCGGAGGGCCATTGGAAGGGCCCGCTTCGGCGTAACCAACGTTCAGAACACCTGCGTTGATCTGTTTTGTAGTTTCAAATGATGTATTCGTCAACTTAGGTAGGGTCATATCCGCCGGGCTTGTTTTTCCGGGTTGTGCATCTGCTGAGCCGATCATGAAGAGGGGCCCGGATGCGATTGTCATGGCCGCAGCGCCTAAAAAGCGACGGCGGTCATAGTTAAGTTGTTCTGACATGTGCTTAATTTTAAGATTCCAATTTAATGTTTTGGGACCAACTTAAATTAAATTGGTTTCCACTTTGATGTTGCCGTGAGTCGCTTTAGAATACGGACAGGTCCGGTGTCCGGCATCCGCAAGAGCCTGTGCAACTTCGCGGTCTACACCGGGCAGGCTAATATTGAGGCGGGCACTGAGGTAGTAACCATCCTTGTCAGACATGTGCAAATCCACTTCAGCATCAACTGCTCCATCAGCCGGGAACCTAACCTTCATTTTGGCAGCCTCAATCTTCATTGCGCTAAAGAAACAGGCCGACCAGCCCGCTGCCAACAACTGTTCCGGATTAGTACCATTGCCTGGTGTGCCGGGAACCGAAAGTTTAATGTCCAGGCGTCCATCAGAAGTGCGGGACGAACCGCCATCACGACCACCTGTGGTGTGGGTTTTGGCTGTATATATTACATCACTGATTTGAGAATCCACATGTGGATCGCTGGTTTGATAATTTTCCATTTGTTTTATTTTTTAAAATGTTAGTGTTCTGTCTGTTATAAGTGTGTTTTTAATATATAGAATGCCTTTTTGAATTCTCGGTGCCGGCCTGTCATTTACCATGAGCTGCCTCAGAAACGTCCTTCCATTCCTCAAAGCCGGCCAAACGTTTCTCATAATTTTGCTTAACCAAAGAATAGGCTACTTTTCCCAGAAGTAATCTCAATGGAGGGTTTGGAGAATCCACGAGTTTAATAATAGCGTCAACAGTGGCCTCAGGCTTGCCCCATGCTTCGGGCGGAATGCTTTCGGAGAAAGCCTTTTTCAATGGGGCGTAAGTGTCTGTCTGGATTGTTTGAACGGCAGAAGCACCCGCCCAGTCGGTTGAAAATCCGTTTGGCTCTATCAAAGTAAGCTTGATGCCAAAATCAGCCACCTCAGCAGCCAGTGTTTCAGTCAGACCTTCGACAGCAAATTTGGACGCATTATATAATCCCAATACGGGCAATGCTACCAGGCCTAGCATACTGGACACCTGTATGATGCGTCCTTTTTTTTGCTCTCTCATGATCGGAAGGACTGCCTGCGTTACCCAGAGCACTCCAAAAAAATTGGTGTCGATTTGGTCTCTTGCTTCCTGCTCGGATGTTTCTTCTATCGCCCCGAATAATCCGTAGCCTGCATTGTTAATTAGTACATCAATTCTTCCGAAATATTCTTCAGCTTGTCTGACAGCTTCAAAGCATTCCTCGCGGCTATTCACATCCAGCTTTATAGGAAACACAGAATTGCCGTACTTCTCTACCAGGTAGTTGAGATGATCAATGTCTCTTGCAGTAGCAGCAACTTTACCCCCGCGCTTTAAAAATGCTTCAGCCCAAAATTTGCCAAATCCCCGGGATGCACCAGTTATAAAAAACACTTTTGGCGTGGGGGATGATTTCTTGCTGATGTTCTTTTCCATTTTATTAAGATTTACTTTGTCACATATTCGCCTGATCTGGCCCAATGAAAATGAGTGTATTACCCGGGAGCATAGCGAAGAATAATACCGTTAATAAATGAATTAGCTTTTTCATGATGATCTGTTTGAGTAATTAATGATCTTATTCAAAATCTGCTGAGATAGTAGTTTCTTTCCATTTCTCCAGTTCCTGTGTCATGGTTTTTAGTTTTTCTGAGGCCCGGTTGTAGGCATCCTGCCCCAGGTAAAGATGAACCGGCGGGTTCTCGCTTTCAGCAAGCCTGATCAATATCTCCGATGCCTTGTCCGGGTCGCCGGGTTGCTTGCCGTTGGCTGCCAGGTAACGTTCCTGGGTATTTTTTACTGCTTCATAACCCTCTATTTTGCTGGTGGTTAGTGCCAGTGAATCTTTGGTTAAAAAACCTGTCCGGAAACCTGATGGCTCGACCACAGTTACTTTAATATTGAACTCTTTTAAATCCAGTGCCATCACTTCAGAAAAAGCAGCAACAGCGGCCTTTGTGGCCGAGTAAACTGACCAGCCGGGTGCACCCACAAAACCAGCCACCGAACCAATGTTGATGATATAGCCCGATCTCTGGCTTCGCATTACCGGCAGCACGCTTTTTACCACATCTATGGCGGCGAGTACATTCACATTAAAAATGTTCCTGATATCGTGCTCAGCTATTTCTTCTACTGTTCCGGCCATACCATAACCTGCATTGTTCACCACCACATCGATCCTTCCGAATGCGGCCAGGGTTTGTTGTATGGATTCGTCAATACAATCCATATTATTCAGATCGACAGCCAGGGGAAGAAACCGGTCCTTATCTATTAACCCGACAGCCTGGTTTAGCATATGTGCGTCGCGGGAAGTTGCAGCAACACGGTGACCTGCGTCAAGTAATTTTTTTACAAGCGTCAGCCCTAATCCCTGGGAGGCCCCGGTTACATACCATACTTTTGAAGTGTTCATTATATTATATTTTTTTTATGTCCTTAGTTCAGATATGATCTCATTTTTTAGGCATAAAATATGCCGTCCGGGTATTTTCGGTTTAAAAAATGCCTGTTGATAATGGTCTACAGTTGTGTCCTTACCCCTGGTTTAAGAATTTTTAAGCGGTCGGCAATTCCCAGGACGCCGAAGGACTGCTGCAGCATTTGGCCGGTTTCAGTATAGTGCGACCAACCTTCAAAATGTACCGGGATAATAGTTGCACCGGGGAAAGCAAAAGCAGTATCGATTGCATCATTTGTACCCATCGTTACATTGAAAGGCCCGCGCGGCTTGGCAGCACCAGCAAAAATGAATACATATTGGGGGGCAAATTTTTTTGCAATCTCTTTTATCCCATCGTAGAAAACAGTATCGCCAGTGATATATATCTGCGTTTCTTTATTTGCTACTATAAAACCGGTCACGTCGCCCGTAATGTGCTCAACTCCAGCCGGGCCATGCCGGGCTGGAGTTGATGTAATTGTGACCTGGTCATTTAAAGCAACACTTTCCCAGGTTGATAAGCCAATGGCATTTCCCTGCAGCCTTTCCCCGCCAATTTTTGTCGTAAATGTTTTGGGAACGGATTTTAAAAACTCCCTGCCCGCATGGTCCAGGTTATCTCCGTGCTGGTCGTGGCTCAATAATACAGCGTCTATCTTACCTATATCATTAATGGCTGGCCCCTCAGTTTTCCAATAAGCAGGTTTGTTGTTGATCATAAACGTTTCACCCGGCGGATCAAGAGTTGGATCAGTCATCAGCCTTAAGCCTCCAAATTCCAGAATAAGGGTAGGACCTCCGATATAAATAGCACTGATTACATTTTTCATTGCCTTAAGTTTCAAATGATCAAACGATATTACAGTTACCTGCCGTTGTTTTGTTAATACCTTTCCGCGTAGTCAAGTAAGGTATCAACTGCTAAAACTGATGAGGCTGGATTTTGTCCTGTGATCAGCAAGCCTTCACGGGTTACAAAGGGCCTCCAGTCTTCTCCTTTTTGAAACTTGGCACCTCTTTCTTTTAGCATGTCTTCCAGAAGAAAAGGCACGACATCCGTTAGTTGTGCCGTCTCTTCTTCCGTATTGGCAAAGGCGGTTACCCTTTTTCCTTCAATAAGCCATTGGCCATCAGGTGTCCTTGCATATTTTAAAGCCACCGGCGCGTGGCAAACCAGCGTGACAGGCTTTCCAGCGTAGTAAAAAGCTTCAATAAGCTTTGCTGAATCCTTATCTTCAGCCAGATCCCACATCGGGCCATGACCACCCGGATAGAAGATAGCATCAAAATCTTTTTCCGAAACCGTGCTCAGCTTTACTGTATTGCTTAGCTTGTCCTGTGTTGCTTTATCGCTGTAATACCTCTTTGTAGCCTCCGTTTTATTCTCCGGCAAATCGCTTTTAGGATCGATTGGAGCCTGACCGCCTTTGGGCGAAGCGATGACAATCTCCTTTCCAAGATCATGGAACTTGTAATAGGGAGCAGCGAATTCCTCAATCCATAGGCCTGTTTTCTTGCCGGTGTTGCCCAACTCGCTATGCGAGGTAACAACGAATAGAATTTTGTTGATTTTCATAGTTTTTACATTTATGGTTAAATGGCTATTTGATTAAATTCTTATTCAAAATATGAGGTAGTTCCGTTGACTATAGACTTCATCTATCTAATGCCGTCAGGAAAGTGACTTCGGGTTTATCATTTTCAACCCTGCCTTTTAGGAATTCAAAAAATTTTTCGGCGTGAGCGAGGGTCTTGTGCTGCTGAAAAGCCTCCCCGCTGTGATAAATCTCATAGAAAACCAGGGTTTGAGGCGAATCATTCCGTGTATGGATCAGGAATAATTCACAACCTGTTTCCTTGCGGGTTTCGGCAGCCAGTGCAATCGTCGCCTTTTTAACTTCTTCTTCAAAACCAGGAATCATAGTGATATTGGCAATTAGGATTAATTTTTCCACGTCTAATATTATTTAAGGTGATTTTCTATTTATTATTATCGGAGGAGCCGCTCTCCTCAACATCAGTGATCATCTTATTGACGATTACCCAGCGGTTATCAATTTTATGAAACGACAGGAACTCATCGTAATTAAAATCATACATTTTAACATGCACTTTGGCAACTGCTATGGAGTTGATCACATCGATCGAGATAATCGTTCCTTTAAAAGGCTTGCCGGAATCTTTGACGCTTTGGCGATTCTTTACACCATCAAGGTATTGATCGAGAGTTTTGGCATAAGGCTGGCCCTTCACATCCCCGAACAATAAGGTGCCGGGATAGTAGACTGGCTTCAGGGTATTGATATCGCCTTCGTAAATTCCTTTGAAGTAATAATTTTCAAGCACCTGGCTAATTGCTAGTGAATCTTGAGTTGTTTCCATTTTCTTTGAGTTTTGTGCTTTTAATACCAGCAAGCTGCAGGACAAAAAAGCGGTAAATAAAAGCGTTTTCATTTTAGTTCAAATTATGCCCGGCTCCTAAACCACCATCTACATTGATAACGGCGCCGTTAATAAAGTTACTTTTGGCGACTGTATAAACCATTTCTGCGATATCTTCCACTTCGCCCACACGGTTCAGCAAATGTAAGCCTGCGCTTTGGTCAGCATCATTACCATGCATGGGGGTACGGATCGTCCCGGGGGCAATCGTATTCACCCTGATGTTATCCTTGCCGAACTCGGCAGCCAGCTGTATGGTAAGCGCATGTATTGCGCCCTTTGATGCCATTTGTGCGGTAATGGGCACTCCTCCGAGGGCATGGTTGACCAGGGGTGTGCCGATGTTGATCACTACACCATCATGCTGTTTCAGCATTTGAGGAATAATGGCCTGGGTGGTGAAATAAGTACCCTTCAGGTTGGTATTCAAAAAACGGTCAAGGTAAGCTTCGTCCACTTCGAGGAAAGGTTTGGTTTCAAATATGCCGGCATTGTTTACCAGAACATCTGCGGAGCCAAATTTCTCCATGGCGGTTGCTAAAAGTTTTTCACCAGTGCTTTTATGTTTCACATTGCCGGCTACCATAGCCAGGTTTTCGCCTCCGCCTAATTCCTCGTAAACCTGTTTCAATTTTTCAGCAGTTGATGAATTGATCACTACGTTATCGCCTTTTTCTAAAAAATGGCGGGCTATTTCTTTACCAATGCCTGATGAGGCGCCGGTAACTATTATTGTTTGTTTTTTCATTTTTTTATTTCCTGTTACTTTTTTTCGGCAGTTATGCCTTTTTCTCTTAGAACTGATGTTTGCTCACCTGCATACCCCCAATTATCGAGGTCGATTTCCTGTATAACTACGTGGGTCAGGTGCGGATCTTTGTTAAGGGTGCTGGTAATCAGATCGGTTACCCCTTTAATAAGGGTTTGCTTTTGTTCTCTTGTAACTCCTTCGCGGGTTACCTCTATTTTTACGTATGGCATTGCATTAATTTTTATGCTAAAATGGCTTATCAGGCAGCTTTAGCGGTTACTTTTACATTAAGGTCAAAATCATTATAGATCAGATTGTCACCCAAATCCTTAAAGAAATTGCCGGAACGGAACTTCATGTTATAATCAGTACGGTCGATTGCCAATTTTCCTGTTGCAGTTAATGTATCGCCATTTGCGTTGATTACCGCATCAAAACCTATTGGATTGGTTATCCCTTTTATAGTAAGGTTACCTTCAACGTGACTACCTACTACTCCGGTGATTTCTAACGTGGCTTCGGGATATTTTTCGATAGAAAAGAAATCATCAGATGCCAGATGAGCTGCGAATTGGGCATTAAGGGCAAGGTCGGTTATGTCCAGAATTTTGATGGAAGTGGTGTCGATAATGAACTTACCGCTGGTAAGTTTACCGTCTTTCAAAACAATTTCACCTGCTTTAAAGCCTATGGTGCCATTGTGTGCACCAGTCACCTTTCTACCCACCCAGTTAATCTTACTTTGGGTGCTTACAATTTCAAATTTTTGAGTTTCCATTGTGTTTTTTGTTTCTAATTATAAGACAAAGTACGTGACGATTTTCCGGGTACAGGTGTGATCTAAATCACAATTACCATTACTCATATTTTATGTGATGTAGATCACATTTACCATAGTATGGCCCAGCCCGTGTTTCTTTCCGGGTACTTCGTCATAGATAAGCTTCCATTGTATGCTCTGAAGCAGTTCATTTTTATTATGAACACTCGCATTGCTGATACGTAACGTAAAATTTACAATGTTCATAAGCTACTTTTTGATTGAGCGACATTTTCGTTAACCCACTATCGTGCCAGTGTTAATTAACTGAAAGTCAATTTTTTATATAAATAACAGCAAGTGTAAAATCTTCATATATCATAAATCACGGAGATTGACCTTGATATGTCGTGGTAAAGAATAGATTCTGCTAATGTTCGGTAAAAAAGGGTTGAAACTTTTTTAATTTTTAAAAAATATTTTACAACTTTATGTAAAGTTAGTACCCCACATTCAGTCAATAGATTATCTACCTGGACATTACCTTTTTCTGTTTTTCACTTTTAAATATTAAATAATAACCACAGTATTTAGGGTTAAACTGCTTAGCCCGGATTTACTATCCGTATGTTAAGCTTAATTGGAATGCTGTTTTTTGTATACCTGGTTAAAACATTATGATATTATGAAAAGACGACTCACTTTTATAATATTCATTT
>Ga0307510_10000765_pt1 | contig 33236 bp, 45 predicted proteins | sample 12_EM_MG_FD_207224 | JGI IMG/M metagenome (GOLD analysis project Ga0307510, IMG submission 207224) | Populus trichocarpa ectomycorrhiza microbial communities from riparian zone in the Pacific Northwest, United States - 12_EM | ecosystem: Host-associated > Plants > Roots > Unclassified | place... | reverse complement strand
AGAGATGGCGGATGCTCATCTCATTACAGGACTTCTTGAATGACTTCATCCAGGTCAATGTTGGTTCGATGGAACTAACAGCTAACCACAACATTCGTCAATTCGTTACTGTCTGCACCGACTTTGAGAAGCGGACCAAGTTGATCAAACACCTCGACCAGATCAGCCAAGAAAGTGCCAAAGTCCTTATCTTCGTGGGCACCAAACGAGTTGCGGATGATATAACCAAGTACTTACGTACGGATGGGTGGCCAGCCCTTGCCATCCATGGCGACAAGGAACAGTAAGTATCCCCACTTCGATATGGGTAGACCAACGTGCTGAATCCGTATACAGACGCGAACGTGACTGGGTTTTGGGTGAATTCAAGTCGGGACGGTCTCCGATTCTGATCGCGACGGACGTTGCATCCCGTGGCCTCGGTGTGTATTCTCTTTCACGACAAGCGCTGAGACAATCTGTTGTGGTTTCTCGGGTGTGCTACTCACTAGATCCCTCACGTTTGCGTGCACGTATACGGCTGGGGCATCGTTCGCGTTGATGTGATCGCGATGGGTGAAAGTTTCTATTCCCGTTTCTAGGGCTCGTTTCCAGGACTTGGGCAGGCTTTCACATAAGACCTGGAGAAGATCGGTGGTTTTTGCTAACGTCTCCCTCTGACCTCTATCATGATCTCCCGCGACCTCCGTCCCATTGGAAGGTTGCGGGCTTTGTTTCTGATTCGGAAGTGGTTACGGACTCGACGGCATTACAGTACTCCCGATGTTTTCTTGGTTGAAGCTCCTCCCGTCCATCCGCCCGGATTCGCTGTATCTCGACGAGATGCATTCCCTGGACCCGAGAACGGTTGCACCCTGTGCCTCCTGTGTTGTCGAAGCGCTTGTGTCATCTGATGTTTAGTACTCATATTGATCATATCGATTGCACCCTTCCAATATGCGTCGTGGATTCCCTGTGCTGTACCCCTAACTCAACATTGCCTTCCTGACGAAAGATGTCAAGGATGTAGGCTACGTCATCGTCAGTATTTCTATTATTCCCTCGTTTCCTTTGGCTTACAAACGTTCGCAGAACTATGATTTCCCGAACAACTGCGAGGACTATATCCACAGGATTGGTCGTACCGGGGTAGGTTTCTTCGTATCGACGATTCAATTTCAATGATACCAAAAAAACTCTAGCGTGCTGGAATGAAAGGAACCTCTTACACGTACTTCACGACGGACAACGCAAAGCAAGCTCGGGAGTTGATTGGGATCCTGCGTGAATCCAAGTCAGAAATTCCTCCAGAGCTGGAACAAATGGCTATGTTTTCCGGTGGTGGGGGTGGCAGAAGTTTGTTCTCGTATTATCCATCTCTTCATTTTTACCAATCGTTGTTCAGGTCGTTACGGCGCCGGCGGTCGCGGTGGTGGTGGCGGTGGTGGTGGAGGCGGACGAGGCCGTGGGGGCGGCGGAGGTGGTGGTGGCCGCTACAATAGTGGATACAGCAGTGGCGGCGGTGGAGGATACGGTGGTGGGGGAGGAGGACGCGACCGGTGGTGAACGGATGAGATCGACTGCTATGATCCGCCTTATTTTACGTAACTGGTCTCAGTTTGGGTCTGTCTTATAGATCAGCGCTCAGCGCCAGCCTTAATATCACCTTAGATCTCTCGTTCACCATCAACACCACCTGGCAGATGTCCAAGTTGCAAAAACAGGTCCTAGCTGCGGGAGGCATCCAGCTCAATGTTTTCTCCCCGCTGCCAGATCCAGGAACGGGCCGGGTTGCAGTTTTATTCCTGCTTCATGGCCGATTGTCCAAAGCCGATGACCTTGAAGCTACTGCGACAAATCTGGTAGAGAAAAGTGAAACCAGAAGACGATCGACCTCAGATGGCCCAGGGGGCACACTGGGCCTTGTGGTTGTTACCTTCGTGAGCAAAACCTCCCGGGCTGACGAGAGAACTTTGAAAGCAAGGTGGCTGACGCCCATGGTGTGCACAGGACCTGAGAAACCATGGTGCCAGAGTAATCAACCCTCAAGGAAACAAACAATGGAGTCACCAAGAGAAGGAAAACAATTCTCAGCATGCGTAAGTACCCCAATGTCTTCGGTGGTGGAGTGAGTGACAGGCAACATTGACAGATACTTAGAATCGACATGTTCAGCATAATTTGTAGGTGAAGGTTGCTCGAGGCAATAACGGTCGGTGAATTTTGGTCATCACAGCAGGAACTTACAGGGACATTTCGTTCCTCGTTGACTTCATACCCTCGTATCTGTACCCACACGGGGAACAAATAATCGAGCGATGGATGTTGGCTGGCATCAGTCTTGGAGGGCACGCGACGTGGTATGCTCTCCAACATGGTAAGTGCAGGCCGAATTCGCGACTTCTAGCACAAGAGATCAAACGAGACTCTGGTTTATAGAGCCACGTCTGAGTGTTGGCATCCCCATCGTTGGATGCCCGGATTATCTGGCCCTAATGCAGGACAGGGCAAAGGCAAGCGGCTTGCAGTTTGGGCCACCGATCCTCCCGGATTCGTTGCTTGGGCTTATTGAAAGAGAGAGTCCCGTAAATACCACGGGCAGGAACCCATTCTTCGGCAAAAAGATCTTGGTGCTCGCAGGCGGTAAGGATGAATTGGTTCCGTGGGTGTTTTCGGAATCATTCGTCGAACGGATTGAAGTCGGGGAGGAAGGGGTCAAAAAGGCTGTGGTGTATCCAGATGTCGGCCATGCATTCACCGCAACTATGGAAGAGGAAGTGGCAGACTTCGTGTGGGAGGAGGGATGCCGTCAGTAAATCAAGGAAAGTCCGGCAACCTGGTGTACCCAACCATCGGTGGTATATAATCCATATACGTTTTCGAGTGGTATTTATGACAACAGGCCACCGAGCCAGCAATTCTACAAATTTTGGTTCCTTTCCACCCCTTGTATCTCCACCCCCCAGAATCTTATTCTCCCTTTTCGTCCATGCCGGTACCGTCTGACTTTCCACGGTTTAAAGAACAAACCATAATGGACTTTGATCCTAACACTCACCCCGTCCGCATCACCACCGGAGGAAAGATAAAGACTTGGGTTCAGTTTGCCCTCGACTTTCTCGACGTGCGTCGGTTTTCCTTTGAAACGCTTTCCCCGCTCAACCCTCGTAGGAGAATGAGGAACGCTCGTTGACCTTTCACACCTTGCCTCCCCCTGGGACCCCTCCCAGCACAAAGACATCTGCCACCACTATACCTCGCCTCGTCACTGTGGTCGAAATAGTCAAACGCGAACATCTAGAACGACTCAAGGCGAGGAGGAGCGCCTCCCTCGCCGGTGTACACCAGTACAACGAGGTCTGTGCGCTCCAGGATCTCCCTTCGCCGCCGGTACCCTCCCTGGATGTAACGGAATTAATTTCCGCCTCAAAGTCTGTTGCTTCCCCCAGTCCCCACCGAAGGTCTCGTTAACCGTGTGCGTAGCGTCAAAATCGAGAAAACGGTTTTTATGAAAGTCACGCTTTCGAGGAAAAAACTACAGCATCTCGTCGATCGTGGTGCAACGTGAGCGGTGAACCGGTCCGTCGTGGGCCACTCCCATACTAACCAAGCACTATAGATACCAGCCACCATTAGTCCGTACGTTATCAAAATCGGCAAAGGCGAGGGCAAGGGACAAAAGGAAAAAAGCGGCTGCGATTGTCGAATCTATGGCCGTGGAGGTGTAGGCCCTCAGAACAGAGTACCTAAACGGACAACAAATCTATCTATGCCGGCGTCCCTTCTACGCGCAGACATTTCCTCCGAGCTTCTCGGCGAACTTATGGACCAGCCTCTTCATTTCCCCGCGCTGTCCCATAACCGTGAGTTGTAATACCTCGGAAGCGTTTTGGATATCACAGCAGTGGAGCTCGTATCTCCCAAACGCCCAGTTCAAGATGTAAACCTGATTTTCTGGGAGGAGGCGAACGAAACCCTTCACCCGCCAAACGCTTTCCTTCGATAATGACCCCAAAGCATCCAACAGCAATGATCGGTCCAATCCCCTGGTGTCGTGCGCTCCATTTAGCTGGGCCTCCGAGTGACTGTGTCCTTCTTCGCCGCACCCCTCTGGTCCACAATGGCGGTGAACCGGTCCTTCCGTACCCTTCAGGACTGTGAACGTTTGCACTTCCCGATCATGGTCCGAGACGGCCATTGGCAAGGGTTCGTGGAAAAGTTTTGAGTCCAAACCAAACAAAAGGTTCAGATCGATGCCTGTCGTTCTGGATGCTTTGACCTTTGGTGTTAGGTCGTTGAGGGTATGGAGATGGTCAAAGACAATGTCTAGTTGACGTTCCGAAACTTCTTCCCACTTGTTCTGACACAGGGTTGAACCGCTGCGGTGACTTCTGGGTTCAAGGACTCACGACGACAAGGAGGTCTGTGTAGCTGGCTTGCATTCTGGCCGTAGGAGACGTATCCTCGTACCCCATGAAGTTTTCAGCATCTATGACGGTGATTATTGCGTCCATCTTAAAATCACCGCCAGTCTCCCGTTCCAGCTCTCGCAATTGAAACGCAAGTGTGGCTGGGAATGCAGAGCCGGAACACTCGATGATAATCCGATCTGGTCGGAGGGTATCTACAGTGAATTGTGTGAGATTTGTGAGCCAGTAATACCAACAGACTTTACCCCGAATCTCTAGCAACGCCGATTTCATCTGCCCGACGAGCACACAACACCTGAGCCAAATTAAGCTGCGAGTGCCTCAAGAGCCGTGGGGGTGGTGTTTTACTCACATGCATCCGTTTAGAATCTCGCTCACGGCGGACAGGTTGCTTTGTTTCGCAAGCTGACTATCCACTGAAGGCAGCAACGGCACCCTGGGTAAGTTTCCACTCTAATCGGCGTTGTCTGGCATTTGTTAAACTTACCTTGGACATCCCCGAATTCGTTTTTCAGTAAAACGACCTTGTAATCTCGAGGCAATTGGGGGAGACACTTGAGAATCAAACTCGTTTTTCCAGCACCTAAGATGAGGATAGATGAGCGTCGCGTACTCAATCAACTTGGCTCTGGCTTATCGGTACCCAGGAATCCAGTGAAGACCGTCACAACAATCGGAGCCATTAGGTTGTTTCCCACGCTTTTTTCTTCCTCTTGCTCAAAACGACCACATGTGCATGTGAGTGTTCGCATCGGTTACAGCCAAATTTACATGATGGCACTCTTCGTAATTTGCGTTCGATTGCCCGAGATTCTGTACCAAAAGACGCTACAGCCTAAGTGTCCTGGGATCTCGGGTGTGAGACAACCTTACCAACTGCGCGCTGATTGCTACCGGAGTATCACCATTTCTGCCGAGTCCCGCTCACCCCCTTTCCTCCAGGCACACGTATTCGTATACGGGGTTGACACAGACGAGGGTTTCCTAAAAGATCCACCAACAGATCCATTCTCGATCGATGTGCATGATCAGAGTCCGTGTTGTGTAGTATATATCGTTTGTACAACAAGCGCATGGAAAACAGTAGCCGATTACATTAGAAGCAGAGGGTTTATGAAACAACCAACTGTACGGAGACCTGACACGACCAAGTCGTTCCCCCTAGTACCTGTCATTGCTCTCGTAGCTAGGAGGTCCAGGTTGTTGTGAAGGAGTAATACTTGCCCTCACCGCGGCGTAGGGGTCAGCATATTGCATCGTTCTGCTCACCCTGTTGGGTTCGGGCGGTGAATATGGATTCGAGTAGCCGGAGGGAACGGGGTCAGAGAAGGCCCCGTAAACGTCCATTGACGGTCGAGAGGTGGGCGAGGTGTAACCTCCAGGTTGAGGGACGGGGGCGGGGGTGGGACTATCGGGGAAAGAGATCGGCGGTATTGAAGGGGCAGTAGACGAATATCTGTTTACTTCGGGACGAGCTTGGTCGATGGTCGAATCTCGATGGCCAACTGGACGGTTATACGCGGAATCTCCGTCGGCAGCGTCGTCGTAATCATCCTCAACCTCGGTGGGTCGCGCGAACGGCGGATCACGCGGTCGCGAAGACTTGCCAGATCTCCAATCCAGGACGGTCATTACGAAAGATGCGGTCCAGAAAATGAAACCGAGCCAGAAAAAGATGGCTCCAGCTCGTTTGGTGTTACACCAGTTGGGCAATCCGTCTTTGAAACCGTCGTCACGATCTCCAGCGTGGGGGTCTTTCTCGGGATCTTTACACCCTGGCTGCGTCCAGGCAGAAATTGTCGTAATGAAGCTAGAGTAAGGGGGGTTTAGAACGCGGACGAGTTGGACAACGGTGAGGCGTACGCAATCAAGAAATTCAAGACGGTTCCGCTCCCGTTCAGGATAAAACCAACGCGGACCTCTTTCAGCGCCCGCGCAAGGCGCGCCAGTTTGTCGTATTTCTCGTACACCACCGGGACAAGTAACATGAACAACGAGAGGAAAATGCTGGACACTGATACAAAGATAGCGAACCCCGACAAACCAGCTACAGGTGGTCCGGTCCGCACGGTTAGCGAGCGGCATACTGGGAGCGGAACCGGGGCGTGACGTACATGGACCAACGTTCCATTTGGCTTGGAAACTGGCCACGCTTGCGAAACAGGCCATAGCGATAAAGTTAAGGAACACTTGAGAGACATGAAACACAATCATTGGTTTGGAGACAATCATCTAAGGAATAGGACCATGAGCCAGGGAGCTAGACGCGACGGATGACGGTTGCATTGTTGAAATGTAAGTAGGAAGAGAACTCACATCGTCTTCAAAAGAGACTATGCCTTGATTTCCACTTCCAATTCCGGAAAACGAGGTAGATTTGTTGGATGGTTTCAAGCGGTCGACGAGACCGGTGATGGTGTCTGAGAAACCCATACTCTATGTGGGTTCGGAGAGGATTGAATATCGTGGAGTATCTGGAGGGAGAGAGAGAGAGAGAAGGAGAGGGAGATGAGGGGTTGCTGCTGCGTAGCCAGCGCGGTCGTCGATGCGCTGCAGATTGCAGACGTTCAACTTTCCCACACTGCCTGACTGCCACCTCCCATGTCAGACTCAAAGTATTTATTATCATTCTCATCCCTCTCTTCGCTGCTGACTGCGACCTCTCAAAATCTTCTTCTAGTGACCCAGGATCTTCCCCGAGAGAGTTTACAGTTAGCCTCTCGTCCTCCCACTCTCACACACCCTTGACATCACCCACAGGTTCGGGCGGTGGTCCTTGGTCTGCTGATTGGAACCCTGCTGTGTTATACAAATCTCTACTTCGGTCTTCAGACCGGTTGGATCAGCATGTCTGTCTGAACCCCGTACATGCTCATCCTGCCACTCAGGTGTTTCTACAGGATGTCTTTGCAATCAGCGCTCATTGGTTATTTACTCTCGCGAATCTTTGCCCCTTCGGTCACTGCCCAAGAGAACGTCGTTATTCAAACCACAGCTGTCGCTACGGGTACTATGGCTCTCGCCGCTGGTTTCGTCGGAATAATTCCTGCCCTCGGCCTTTTGAACGTTGCTCAGGATGGCACTCCCCCTATTCACCTGTCCTGGACCACAGCCCTTGCGTGGTCTTTTGCTGTTGCGTACTATGGGTTCGCGTTTCTTTCCCGCTCATACCTTTGCACCTCTAATGACCAACTTACGTTTAGGATCATCGTGTCTCCACCTATTAGAAGACAAGTTGTATGTGTTCTTACTAAACTAGCTTCTCGAAAACCAATCCCGGATAGATTATCAAAGAAAAACTTCCCTTCCCCTCGGGGACAGCCACCGCCCAGCTTATTGCCCTCCTCCACAAACTCCCACCGCCAACGGAACCAAATGAAAACCCAGGAGAATATTCCCCGCTCAACACGGATGAGGAACATCCTGAGGACCAGAGCCCGACCGCCGGTGAATCGCATGATCAGGTGTCCTCGCACCTCTCTCAAAGTTGGAGGTCGCTCACGTGGAGTTTGATGTTCTCCGCTTTGGTCACGGTGTGTCAAGATTTGTCTACCCACCTTGATTCTGTAGACTAATATACGTAGCTTGTTGCCTATTTCTTCCCCGTTCTGTTCTCCATACCACTCTTTGGTACCTACCTTGCTAGAGAATGGTTGTGGACGTTTTCTCCCAGCTTATCTTATATCGGACAAGGTACGCTGAGTAACAGCCACCTCAACTTATATCTGATTCCATCCAAGGGATCATCATGGGATTCCCAACTACAATTAGCATGACCTTGGTAAGTGCGGGGTTCAATCCATTCCTTCTACAAACTCAGGTGGGCCCCAGGGGATGATCGTTGGGTGGGCCATCCTGTCTCCGCTTGCCAAGTTCGAAGGTTGGGCTCCCGGGCCAGTCGGAGACATGTCTACTGGCTCTCGTGGGTGGATTCTCTGGGTGTCACTCGCCATCATGTGCGCAGATAGCATCGTGTCTCTCATACCCGTGGTTGCGGAGTCCGTCATCTCCGCTGCCCGAGGTTGGACTCCACTCGAAACACAGAACAACACAGATGACCTTGAAGTCGAAACCCCTGAGCGGCTAGTCCCTCCACAATGGGTTTACTGGGGGCTCGGTGCGAGCGTTATTTTGGGTTCGATCGTCTTGCGGACAATATTTGGCAGTGAAGGTATCAATCCTTGGGCGTCTTTGCTGGGGTACGCCATCGGTGGATTACTGAGCATACTCGCGTGAGTCCTGGACATACGCGATGATGTCTCGTCATGGTACCAACCCAAACCAGCGTACGAGCGCTCGGGGAAACAGATCTCAATCCGGTCAGCGGACTGGGGAAAATATCCCAATTGGTCTTTGCGGTCGTCCAACCCTCAAATGTCGTGGCAAATCTCATTGCGGGAGGTACGCCCCCGCCATAACGGCCCTTTTGTCAATCACTGACACCCTCTTCAAGGAGTGGCAGAAGCTGGTGCTCAACAGTAAGTTAGTGGGCAAACGTTGGGCCACCTGCTCACGGCGTATGCATCTGCAGGGCTGGTGATCTGATGCAAGATCTGAAAACCGGTCATTTGATTGGGGCGTCCCCCAGGGCACAGTTTTACGGTCAACTCATTGGTTCCACTTTCTCTATCTTCGCGACCACAACCGCGTACAACATTTATACCAAGGTATACGAGATACCGGGACCTTCATTCCCAGCACCCACAGCATATATCTGGTTAAATCTCGCTCGTTTGCTCCGTGAGGGTTCCCGGCTATCATTCAACTGCTACTGTACTCACTCTGTGGAATAGGGGATGGAAACCTTCCCGAGAAGAGCGGCTCTTTCATGATCATCTTTGCAATTGTCTTTGGTCTTGTCTCTGCCGTGAAGGCGCGCTGTGCACAGGGACAGTCGAAGGTTACGAAATACATACCCTCTGGGGTTGCATTCTCCATCGGCTTCTTGAACACCCCATCGTTTACCTTGGCAAGGCTGATGGGTGGAGTGATTGAAGCGGCATGGAGAACTCGTCGGAAGTCCAAGGGAAGGGGTAATGACATCACACTGATCGTGATAGCGAGTGGTTTCGTGCTGGGCGAGGGTCTTGTCAGTGTCGTCGCGCTCATCTTGCGGAGCTGGGGCATCGGTGTTTCTAGCTGTTGGGGGTGCGGCCACGGAATGTGCTCTGGTTGTCCTGGTAGTTAATAATGAAACAAATTTAATATCGCCGGAAGAAAATACGCAGAAGTTTCATTATGTCCCATGATCCCACTGCGACTTCTGCGGATATTCACCGGATGTCCAAGGGGTGGGACAACGTTTGGACAGCATATCCGAACGATCGGTGGGGGTGAAGACAAAGAAATCTACCCCTAAGTAAAAGTCTTGCCAAACGTGAAAGAATCTTAGGAGACAACTCGCGCACGTCCAGCAGCATCGGGGGTTGCAGCAGCAGGACTACTTGAGTTGGAGATGAATCGACGACGATTTAGATGGAACCCGCTCTATTCCTGGTCACTGGAAAAGCAACCGTGGCATGTCTTCTCTTGATACCAGGCTTGCGACTTTCAAACCTGGTAGCCTGCAGGCCCAGTTGCCAGCTACCGCAGGGAAACCACTCAAACACTTGAGCCGTCCTACGACGATGCACTGCGAGCTTCGTAACTGATCTTCAATTTGTAGTAGAAGTTCTAGGCGCCCCTAATGCCACAGCCAGTAATCGGCAAGGAATTCTGCTGTGATGTTTGCGGTGGGGCAGTGCAAAGGATGTCCGTAATGTGTCGAGCCTTATCCAAGGGCCTCGCGACGTTAACATGTACAGTGGCCATCGGTTGGCAAGTCCGGGGGGGCACGGGCAGTAAACACAATAGGAGTCTGTCGCTTCGGGGTGAATGTCGTGGGCCTTTGTGAGAGAGCACACTGCACGCAAGTCATGTAGTGAATTTATTGTATACTGGCGTCCACATCTGAGATACCTCAATGTGAGGAAGGAAGCAAACTATTACACGGAGTAGGGGCACCCTTGTGACGACGAGGCAAAGGGGGGAAAGCGATGGACAGGGGGTTTGGAAATACGACTGGTGAAGCGAAGGGCATCGTAATGGAAGAGAAAACATGGGCATTTTACAAAGAAAACTCGTCGAGGGATTGGGGCGGAGTTGACGCCTGTTAAGTAGACTATGCGCCCCTGAACCTCGTCCTTGTGTTCTTGATTCTTTCGCTGCTAACAGCTGGGCGGTAATCGAAATCTGTAGAATATCTGGGAGACATGAATTAATGTACAGTGACAGGTGGCGTGGACTGGCAAGTACCTCTCCGTCTCGGGGGCAAGGAAAGGTCGGGGCAGTTTCGCGGTGCGCAACTTGACGGCGAACCAGAAGAGACAGAAGACAAAGAGGAGCAATGCTGCTCGTTTCAAGGGGGATGGAGAGGGTGGGTTGAAACGAGGGTCGCTCGTCTGCAAAACGGTGGGACCAGAAGCCTGTCGGGGGAGTCTCGACTTTGGATCCTCCTCCTCGTGCTCGATTTCGAGCTGTGCGGGTGGTCTTGTGGGAAGTTGGACGTAGTCGTTGTTTGGCATCGTCGTCGTTGTTAGTTATGCGCAGCCGCTGGGATTCTCTGAGATTCTCTGGGATTACTAAACGGATCGGTCAGTCGGCTACCACATGGTGCGCTTCAAGGTAGGCAGGAGACCCAACGACAGCTCAAAGGTCTCTCCGTTGACCAGTTTCTCTTGCAGAATCGGTGGATTTTAGTCGAATTTTTATCGTTGCCTTATCCCAGCCAACAGTCGACCGTTCTCGATTCCAAGCAGATATATGCCGCGTTGAAGCAAAGCGTAATCGTAAATTTCGGTGATACAGGCTGGGGAGCCGTCGGCAGTTCACTAAACGGTACGACCCCCGTATCTGCTGTTAGGAATACTGACAGAACGGACGCAGTCAAGTACTTCTCCCCTACCACGAATATCTGCATCATTCGAGTGGCAAGGGATCCGTATCGCGTCGCTTGGGGTGCAGTCACCTATCTTTCTTCGATAGACGGTCAGAGATACATTCCAAACGTCGTTCACGTTTCCGGTCAGCCAATCCTCTCCTGCTCGCCTGCAGTCTTTCATTCCGGTGGTTAGGGACGATCAAACACGCCCAGCTCGCCGCCATCAGACACAACAGAGAAGTCGTCGCACGCTACAGAGCGCGTTCGGACATCGGTTGTTAGTGTTCTCGCACCTTCCAACGAGGGACCTCACTGACTAAAAGGACACACAGCGGATACGTACGAGGAATATCTGGCAAAGAGTGCGGCAGAGATAGAATCCTTGCAAGATTAGAGTACACACGAGCGATCGTTCTTCAAATTTTGATCATCATGACCCCCAGCGTCGCACCCAAAATCATTTCATCCCCACCGCCTTTCGTCTCCCCAGACGAACACAAAACTCTCACTTCGACAACCCCGGAGTCCTTCTCTTCCATCCCACCTATTCTACGCCTTGAAGAGCCCAACGTTTCCGTTTCGTTCGATCCCCCTCTTCCGGGTTTTGGACCGGATGATTGCAAGCATGGGACGCTCTACGTCATAGAAAGGTGCGCACAACGGTGTCAGTCACCCTTTTGTCGCCCATCTCATTCGTTTCTAGCGTCCTAGCGTTCGTCTCGACCACTGGACGGGGCTTCCAGGTCGAATATCCCTCAATAACCCTCCATGCTGTCTCCCGTACCGAATCTAGACCATCCATCTATTGCCAACTCGACGAAACGCCTACCGGAGACCAGGTCGAGAACGGTGAAGATGACTCTCCGATGAGAGAATTAAAAATCGTTCCCGAACGCGTGGAAGCTCGTAAGTTCTCTTTGATTTCCGCGAGGTCAAGTTGCCCTGGGGGCTTATCGGCTCACTTTCGCAGTTGAACAAATATTCGAGTCGATGTCCGGTTGTGCAGCTCTACACCCAGACCCCGAGGACGAGGTCGACGGAAACGATGATGCTTTCGTTGATCCCTCCAACTTTGAAGTCTTCAACGGCGATGCTGATCAGGAGCTCAGCCAAGTCGGTAGGGTGCGCCGCGATTTTGTCAACAGTAACCGTTTCGCGCCTTACTAGGAGAGGTCACTGACGTAGGCTGCCCTCGAACACCTCGAATCGGTAATTTACGACCCATTTGGGGGGGAGGTGGGAGGGGAATCGTAGCCCGAGACTGCATGTGTGTATGAGGGAGAGAGAGAGAGAGAGAGAGAGAGAGAGAGAGAGAAAGAAAGAAAGAAAGAAAGAAAGAAAGAGAGAAGTAGTCTAGCAGCCTGTTAACGTCAAGTCGATCACCCAGTCTTGTCGTCGTCCTCCACTACGAATAGTTTGCCTCCGCATCGCCCATGTCCGACTCAGCCTTCGTCTCCCATCTTGTCTCGCAGACTCGGGCAAACATCGACTTCCTGCAGACCCAGGGATATCTCACCATAGAGGACGCTGCCAGCATCCAATCCAAACTTGCTACAGCAACCATCAAGACATCCGAACAGTCTACCGAAAGGTCTACCAATCTGCCAATCTCCACCCCTCAGCCCCACACCCCTGCGCCGAGTTACCAACCTAACCCTATAAACTCTCCACAACCCCTGCAGCCCCCGCAGCCCACCCCGAGTTATCCCAGAGCGAAAGCTTTATGGGGCTACAACGAGGATGGAAAGGTACGGAACTTTGGAGAGGTCATCCAGCATTTAGCTGCTCACCCCTATTCCCAAGGAACAAAACGACTTGACCATGTCTGCCGGAGACATCATAGACGTCGTTGAGGAGACAAATGCGGACTGGTGGACTGGTCGCAACGGGGGAAAAAGGGGTCTCTTCCCCTCTAATTATGTTCAGAAGCTCCCTCCTGGGCCGTCGTCGCAACCGTACCAAGAAAAGTCCTATGGTGCTCCAGGATATACTGACTATGGCAACCACCTCCCACCACAACAGATGAACTCTGACGTCAACACAACCGCAGTCAACTCTGTTGGTTTACAGCCAGAAGAAGGGCAAGACAAAAAGAAGAAGTTTGGCAAATTCGGCAACACCGTTCGTTCCTTTCCTCTTTCATTCTGACCGTCCTTGCTGAGCTCTTCGTATGGTAACAGATGGCCCATTCAGCTGCTGGAGGATTAGGTGCGCCCTTTTGGCATCCGTCTATGCATCCCCATGCTGACTTGCAAAGGTTTCGGTGCTGGTGCTGCCGTCGGCAGCGGCATCATTAATGCGATATTCTGATTCTGTCGCTGGTGTTCGACAGACAGAGGGCTTCTTCTCCATGTCGAAACGAAACACACTACTGTTACGCATATATCTGGACTACTATATACAATATTAAACACGTATGTATTATGCTTGCGGAAAACCACAGAACTTAGCCACCTCCGTCCTGCTTGCGTTGCAAAAGCGCCTGCATCATTTCGAGACTAATCCCAGATGGTATTTGTTGGTGCTGTTGAGCAACCTGGTTGTCGGCCCCGGACGGGAGTGTCGGCCCTGGCAAATCGCCAACGTTTCCTGTAACTGGCGGCCCAGCGTTCCTCCCAGCCCCACCGAATCTGGCGTGCATAGCTCTGATCATCGCCATCTGGTCACGACTGATGTTATGTAGTCTCGGGACGAGTTCTGGTGGAATAGATGTCGCCGATAGTTGTGGTTGTGGTTGAGCCGGCTGTTGTAATGTCTGTTGTCCTGATTGTTGTGCTAGTTGCTGTGGGACGGATCCTGCCTTGGGCATTTCAGTGAATCCCGTCAGAGGGAACACAGCTCCCATAAGCATCCCCTTGAGAGCGATCATAATCATCGTTTTGCGCACCCCCGCCCCGTTAGGGAGCGGCCAGCTAGTCACAGCATACTTTTGGTTCAGTTAGTATCGATCAATGTAAGGCCAGAAACAGGCTGACCATCGATTTCTCCGCGAGCGAGTTGATAAGTCGACTCAACAAAACCTCGTTGTTCGGTGGTGTTTCCGGTCGCCGTTGCGCCGTGACCTTGCAGAGGATTCCGTTGTTTTGATTGGCCCATTGATAGAACTCTTGTGGGGTAACAGTTTTCTCCTGCGCGGCAGATATTTGTACTTTAGGCGGCCAGGTGGCGATGTGCCTTTGTTCACCAGTCATCTGCGGGCTGACGGTTGAGAAAGGATACATTACTCACGGTTCTGTGTTCTGCTGAAAGTCGACAGTTACATAGATCATAGTCTCTTGTGTACCGTTCGCAGTCACCGAGGAAAAAACGCCGTGCCACTGACGCCGTGGACCGGGCCGGGGGATCACGCCCGGGTTGTTCACCACGGGCAACTGGATGGTGCCACCTGCGAGTGGATGAGGGAGAGTAAAAGTGAGAAAGTGGGATCAAGTACCTTGCTGGGCGAGGCTTTGCTGGCTCTGTTGCTGCATTAAACGACGGATCTGAGCCATATCCTCTGTAGGATACGGTTCCTTAGCGGGGGCCATAGAATTTGGAACATTTTGGTTCTGGAGTTCCGTTGTCGTTGTCGAAGAAGGGAGTAAAGGTTGGACAGGTTCTGAAGCGGGGGGGACGGGGTTGGAGGGATTAGGATCAGTGGCCGGAGTAGTCGTGGAGGTGGGGGTGGCAACCCCCGGGGGAGGGGGCTGCGATGAGTGGCCTGGAGCGGTGCCAGTGGATGCGGGGAGTTTTTTCTGGCCAGGGAGGATGGTGCCAAGCCGTCTATAAAGTTCGAGTTTCTTCCCGAGGTCAGTTCTCATGGAAAGGAGGACTTCTGGAGGGCTGGCATCGGCCTGAGCTTTTTGTATGACAGCCCATTCTTGTTTGATCTCCGCCTGGAGTTTGAGGTATTTTTCCATGAACTCTTGTTGTTTAGCCGGGGGCATGGTCGTGAGAGAGATGGGGTTAGGGGCGTTTGCGGGGTTGGTTGTAGGAGCTGTAGATTCGGAGGCGGGAGGAGGATCGCTAGGAGGTGTGCTGGACGCAGGTTTGGCGGCTGTATCCTGACGAGGTCGTTTTGGGTCTGGGGTGGCAGTGGTAGGTTCGGTCTGGCGCTTAAGGCCTGGGGGCCGTGGGTTCAGCGATCGCCTGGGCGAGGTTCGCAATGCACGAACCTTTCGGAGGAAAGCCAGAAAGCATGACTGTGTGGTTCGGCGCGACGTCGAACCAGGGAGTGGTGGCATCTGTGGAGTTTGTCTTAATTGAAGTGAGCAAGTTGATTTGAAAGGTCGTTGGAAGATACGAACGGAGAGGAAGATCTCCTTAAAACGAGGAATGGGTCGAATGGTCACGATGCTATAGTTGATTTGTCGCTGTAGGGAAGGGTGAGAAAGCAGAAACGCGGGAAGGGAGGGGGGAGAGATACCAGTTTAAATTCGTCTGGGAGAGTGGCCCATGTAAGCTGATCAAATTTGGAGTTTGCATTCCAAGCTGGATGCAACGACCCATCCGGAGGGGCAGCAGCGAGGTGAACGATGTGCGAGATGAGAGTCGCGGGCGGTTTATTCGGTTGTTGTATCTGGGATTGACCGAGGGGGACGCCGATAGATTGGCGTAACTTGTCGAACATCTACGAGGGTTAGCCTCGAGAAAAGAAAGGATAATTGAGGGCCGGGGACAGATACCTCGAGCGCAGCGACGATGCCTTCGAGAACAGCCATGCCGCCGGAACTGGAACCAATGCCAGTTTGGCCGATAGAGAGCCTTACCGGTTCTTCCTTCATCTCCTTGTTCATGGGAAGAGATGGCTGGAAGAAACGCTGACAGAGAAGGGGCGAAGGACGAGAGGATGTGAGACCGTATGTGATGAAACCGATCCTGAACTAGGGGGGGTGGGGTGAGTGGCAGGGATTGGGAGCTCACTTGAGACGTTTACCTGGTTGGCGTTGGAAGTGAGTTCAGCAAGACGTTGGATTATTGGGGTCAGATAATCTGAGAATATCCTCGCCCACTCTGTAGCGACCGCGAGAGAAGAATCGACGACGCATATTGTGCCGAGGACAGTCGACGGGGTCGAAGCAGCAGACATGCTCGTCGATCGACGCCTCACCCTCCCCTCCTCCTCCTCCCTCTTCTCCCCCCACCCTCGCGCTAGGCAATCTTTCTCGAAAATTCAAGCTCTAATCTCTTGTTTCTTTAGATTCTTCTTTCTCTCTTTCACTTTCTTTCCAACCCCCTCCTTCGTCTGCCTGTGCCAACACTTCCCCGTCCGACAATGCCTCGCCCGTCCACTCGGTCCACTCGTTCAATAAATAATCGCCCTCCTTCCTCTCCCCCACCACAACTTCCACCATCCCCAGAGGAAGAGGCCTATCTTGCAAACCTCACCCTTTTGCGCCGTAGCTGGAAATGGGCCGTCTTCTCCCAATTCTACTTCACATTCGCCCAGCTGTTCGCAACGAATAATGTTCCCATCTCTGTAAGTAAACTCAACGCGTGTTGCCCCCTCCTCGCCAACTCGTAATCCCCCACCTTTACCCTAGGCCATCGAAGACGACCTTGCTCGCTCTACTCGCGTCCACACCCCACGCGTCATGTACAGGTTGCTCTATGCTCTTACCCAAGACAGGAAGATCACGTCTGTAGATCTGTTCCTCTTTCTCACGACTATCTGACTCCCGCATTCCAGAGTCGACAACTGGCAGTCTTCGCTCCGCAGGCAATATGCTCGTCGCGACCCTACCTCGAATCCCATAGGTTTCGAGCCCAAAAAGCTCAACCAAAAGTACATCCTCGAGCCCGAAGACCCCCAGCAATCTGCCTCTGTTTCTGTTGAACCAGAGCAGCCTGATTCGCGTGCCATATCAGAAGAAAATGTCCAGCAACGGCCAAAGGACGAGCCAAACGATGACGGTCCCCCGGAGGCAGATTCAGCTCCGGATCCAGATGCGCCAGAGCTCAGGGATTGGCATAGCCTTCCTATGCTTTCCAAACTTGATTCCATAAACCTTCTCATCGAATGGATGTTCCACAATCCCCATAGGATACGATCTATCATGAGGGACGATGACGAGACCGCTCAATGGGTCAGTTTCTCGTTCTCAACCCACAAATATTCCCATGAAACCCAATATCTCTTAGCGTATAGAACCTATTGGGTATGATGTTAAGAGGAACGCATACTGGTTAATCGGTGGTAACATCCAAACTTCTATGGCTACCCATTCCTCCATTCATTTTCACACAGCTGACCGGTTATGGATACAACGTTCCACTTACAACCCCAAGAACCTCAAGAGAAAACGGCTTCCCGCCCCGAAGCTGCCTACAACCAAAGGGACCCGCAGGCCGGTCGGGAAGCGTCGAAAGCTCCTCCAAGATGACTCCTCCGACTCGCCTGGTAATTTTTCCGATCCACCGCCCAGGGAGATCGTCACTTCTGGTCCTCGGGCCGCTAAACTCAAAGCAAACAAGAAGCTTGACGCGCAAGCCAAAGCTCTTGCCGAGTTTCAGCGCGAAAACGCTATCGCAACTAGGTCCACCCGGACAACACGACGAGGCATAACTGATGATGACCCAGCATCGTCTGCCTTGCGACCACCCCGCGGCACAAGAGTCAGCAGCCGGCTCAGAAGGGCCAACCTTGATCCCGAGGAAGAATGGCAATCAATTCCAGACGAGTGGCTGACGGAAGACAACTCAGAGCCTCTCCCAAGGAGATCCTCCCGAAATGCGAAACCCAGCAGGCTGTCGCCAGACGACACTGACTCGGTGCCCGACCTGAAGGATCCGAAACCTATCAAGACCGGGTTGGAATCCGACGAAAGCGTCAGCGACCTTACTGACCTGTCTTCTGACCGTGAAGATAACTCCCACGAAGATCCTGTCAGTACAGAAGAAAACGATGGGGACGGGAACCAGTGCGACAGTGACGCTTCCTTGGAAAAGAGGCGTGACGATACCAAACTGGATGACAATCCGGAAGAGTTTATCGAATGGGAGATGGTCTGACCACTCATTTGACCTCTCCATGCAAGGATTGTGCTCACTCAATCCCATAGATTTGTTCTACTCTCTCCGAGTGGGAGCACATCCCTGAGCGTTTTGAGAATGCTACCCACTACTCCGAGAAGGCACTTTACAAACTCCTCAAGAACCACATAATGCCTGCTGTTGTGGCCGATTTAAGGGTGAGTAGAACCACCGGTATGTGCCGCTTCGTGCCGTTATAAAACTGTGTTTAGGAAATTGAGCGCAAAAAACAAGAAGCGGAACGGAAGAGGCTTCTCGAGGAAGCTGTCACGCATCGCAAACGTTCGTCCCGGATTGCAATGAAGGAAAGCGAAAAGGAAGAAGCCAGACTTACGTCCCAAAGAAAGGCCGAAGATGCCGAAAAGATTTCACGCGCGAAACGGCTGGAAATGAGACAACAACGAGAAGAGGCTGAGAGAGAACGGAAGGAACGTGAACAGCGGCGCCGAGATCGTGGCCCAAGAACTCGCGCCAATACTGGCGGACGGTAAGATCGAATATCCCTGTACAATGATCCCAACTCATAAGGCTGCATCACAGCAGTCATGCATCACGTGAGACATCAACGGCCAGCACCTCTCGGATTTCCAACGATCAGCGGAGCGATTGGGAGCTAAATTGTGAGGTCTGCTTGAAACACACGCGCAACCAGGTTAGGACTATATTTTCCTCCTGCTCTTCCCAATCCAACCGGTCCTTGATTAGGACGATGGCGTTCCGATTATGTGTTGTGGTTCATGTAATATTTGGCAACACATCCCCTGCCACGAAGAGAGGGACCGCCGAGATGGTAGACCCCCGCGCGATTGGGAAAGAGAGGAGTTTTATTGCTCTCGCTGTCGCCCAAAGTCCTCTGCAAATGGTCGTCGGACGAGTAAAACTCTCCCTCCTTCCACTCCACAGCAAACCAAGGTGCAGCTTCAATGGGATCACGGTAGATCTGTTGCCAGGCCTTCCGGACCGGCGCAACCCCCTTATATTGGAGTGCCTTTGGATCGGCATGATTATTACCAAATGCCCCCAACCTCTGGGATGACAAACGGATACTCGTATCCTCATACGGTGTACAACGGTCACCCGTCAAGTCTGCCAACCTCCGTGGATCATCAGTATTCAAACATATCCTTCTCCCACTATCAACCTCATCAGCGAGGATTTACATCGAGGCACCCCCAGCCGCCTATATACAACTCGACTCATTACCCGAATGCGCATAACTTGCAACCCACACATAACATTAGTCCCATTTATCCAACCTATACCAACGGAGCAGGCAACCCCGCCATGTTGGGCTACCATACCCAGCCGGGGTTTGGCGGACGTTATCGGACGTCTGCGTCAACACTCCCCTTACAGGTCAGTCAAAGCTGGTGGTCCTTGTATCCCGAAACCTGACAGGTCTGGGTGTAGAACGGCATTGGCACTTCACAAAACTGGAGTTTTTCGCCTTCGAATGTCCCGGGTAGTACTCACGTCACAACTTCCCCGGCGTACGAGACTGGGCATGATCCTAGACTGTGTGGACCTCCACACCAAGCTGTTCAATCCCAGTATGTGCCCGTGATGGGCCCCAGCCATTCGGGTACGAATATGACGGGCGGACCTCATGCCATGTGATGGTTTCAATTCGTTCCTTCCGTGGCTGCACCCGCTATTTAAGTAGATCTTTTATATAAACCTTGGATACTGTATTGTTCGATATTGTACCGCTAATCAACCCTAACGAATCTGTCTATACATCTTGAAAGGCGCAGTTGCCCATGGGAAAGGATCGTTGGTACCGTCGAGATCTGGTTCTTTCCTATAGGAAGGAATGAGTGTCGGCAAGAGAGAAAGAGACGTCAACAAACTCCTCGGGACCCAATATCTTCAAGCCGCGAATGTGGGTATCTTTTCCGTTCATATGGTTTGTGAGGACGATGACTTGAAGAACGTAGGCATGAACAGCTTTGCTGGGACGGGAAATTGGGTCAACTGGTGTCGGAGCGGGAGGCCACTCACAATCCCTCTCCATCGTCACGAGCCTCGGAAGAGATGTCGAAGGTGATCCAACCATCTGGCTTTTCGAACGTTACTACCCGGACGTCTTGGAGGTCGGCGGGACCGGTTCCAGCCCGGATACACATGGTTGAAGGCGTGTATGAGTCATCTAGTGGGAAGCAGAGAAATATGGACAGCTTTTGGATTGCAACTTTGGACGGGAATTCAACGGTGACGAAATGAGGCTGCGGACCATCCGAGCTATTGTTGTGCTTATTTTAGTAACAACGTGTATAAGAAAGGCAGAAGCTACACGGAGGCTCACTGCCAAAAGGTCTCGGGATCGTCGTCGTTCAGGCATTCGGCACCAAAACCAAACTTGTAGGACGAGACGGACCATTTTCCTAAAGGGCCAATATCTGGCCACGGTAGGGAGGGTGCCTTGCGTCCTGGGCGGACGATCGTGTCAACGTGTCAGCATGGACCGGATGGATACAGGAAGGATACATACCCATGTGGACGAGAGGACCATCGTTGATGCTGTTTGGAACGATGCTAGCCCCCCCGTTCGTGACAGCAGCGATTTGATGTTGTTGCTCTGAGCCGGGGGGATTGGGATCAACCACCTGCGTTTGTAAGTCCTCCGGTGTCACAGAAGTTGCAGCCATGCTAGTAGACGATGTTCGGTTGGACTCGATTATCGACTCGAGTGTTTCTCGAGTGCCCCCCGCACCTGTTTATCATTAGGCCGGGGAGTTCGTGACGATGGAATACAGAAACTCGCCGGCGGTTGAGGTACAACCTCGGTAGTGGAGAATGGAGGTAATTATGATCAACTGGGCGCATCGATCACTACTAGATTAGATCGACGAACTGATGTCTCACCACCACGGACACGGTGGATGCGGTGATCATACCGACGAGCACGAGTTACCGGGGAATGTACTGGGATATCAAGACAATCTGTACAACCAGATAGATCGCGCCCACGTTGTCGCCCTCAACGCTGGTGCTTCAGGTGGGACGGTGATCAAGCCTTGGTCAGAAAGAAATGATGAAGCGTCGGTGTGTTCTATTTACTCGAATCGTATGTAACTCGCTGATATAAAATGGTTCTTAGTACCTCGAATCCGACGCTGACGATCAGCTGTATGTTTTGAGTGACTTCCTCCTGCAGGGTCGCCACTAAAGATAGATACAAGGATTCTGCGGGTGCCCTTCACGGGGTCCGTCAAACTTCGCGCGCTGTTGCTCAAAGCCGGTCCTGGTGAAAAAACGCCTGCAAAGGTTTCGTTGGTGTGTAGGGCCGTCGATTATGTAAGGGTGAGACCTAACGCAGGACTACAGTTTGCGAACGAAAACACCATCGACTTTGAAGACATTGTAGATAGGGCTCCGACTCAGGAGTTCGATGTACCTCAAGGGAGGGAGGTCGGAGAGTATCAAGTTAGGTACCCCCCCCACAAAGTTTTTCACTCGAACCGAGTTTCAAGGGGTTCTTCAGGGCTGCAAAATTCACGAATATTTCTTGCATAACGGTCTTTTTCCCAGCCTCACAAGGGGCCGACGAAACTCGCATATATTATCTCGGGTTTCTGGGTCAATGGAACGAGGTGAGTGTGGTACTGCGGTTGGTGATAGGGGGGCCCGGTATAATGATGGCGATCTGTGCTATTGTAATAGAGAAAGGCGGACCCGATTATCACTGTGTATGAGGCACAAGCCAATCCTGCGGACCACGAGAAGATACAAGGGATGATAGGAGGGATGCACATGCCCCAGCCGTAGTCTATAACTCTATCGGAGAATTGGATATTTCATGATGGTACTTATAATTATAATAAGCGTGTCAGGAGCTTTACGGAACATCCTTCTTGTTTCTAATGCCCCCCTCGAAGTCTTGTATCCCTTGCCGGTAATCTCTCTTGAATTTTACTTCGCAATCTCGCTCATATTTCCGCCTCTTCAGTTCCAGAAAAGTGGTCCGTTTCATCCGCAAGCCTCCCCACAACCTCGTTCAACACTGATCCTCGCTCAGAAATGTGACACCGAGTCGCCGGTCTGCGGTCCGTGTCGCCGGTCAAGAGCGAACCTCGAGTGTTTCTATGACCCCGCAAACCCGGGCCCCCACCCTCTGCCTTTGCGAAGAGGCGAAGCGTGTCTCCCGTGTCGGTGCGTCAGTCCGTGTGTTTTGACCCCCCTCTCTCTCCGTTGACATTGTTCTTCCAGCCGTAAGAAAAAGGTGAACACTACTCATTCCAAGTCTCACACCCCCTGTTTATACGATGTGCCGCCACAGCGATGTGATGGCTTGCGGCCCACATGTTCTACCTGTGCGCGCTCCAGGACGCATCCTGACTGTATCTACGAAGACCCATCTCCCAATTCATCACAAAATCCCCCTTCACCACCTTGTAATCCTATTGTCCCCACAAGAGCTCAGGACGGAACACCGGGCACGCCGGTCGAGGCCGGCGATCCAATAAATTTCGGAGAACTCCCCCCGTCAATGGGGGGGGAGGCAACAGCTGTCCAGCTTCCCCCTCCGATGTCCATTAAAAACTTCAAACCATTGTTATTTACCGATTACGAAGATCCACTGCTTTACGCTCTCTCCGATATATCGTTGGAAGACATGAATATGAGCTTGTAGGCTTTTCTTCCTTCCGATCACAGAAATGCTCTGAACCAACCGCAGCCGCCTTCTGTTTTTTACTCACCGAATACAATTTGGTCTTTACTTCCCTCCGGCCAAACAACAAGCTATCATCCTGGGGGATGTCTCGGGCATCGTAGTTCATCCCTTCTTCATATATTTTGCACAACTAGCGGGCTGCCATTTCTACCAAGAACGCCGGGGAGAGTTCTTTCTCTTGCATCTCGAAGCCATGTATCTAGACATGGTATGGGAGTCGTTCAAAGATATGGCTGAAGACAACGATTCATTTACCGCTGCTCAAGCCTATCAGCTGATGTCTTTGGCGTACCTCTATTGCCAGCACGCGTACCTCGGCCGAAAGTTCTTCCAGAGATCTATCACCTTGTTCAGAACGCACTGGATAGACTTTTCGACCCCTCCTCTGCCGGACCTAACGGAATCACTTCAAGAACGGGTAGCCTTCTTGGGAGAAGCAATCTACATCGAAATCGATTGCGTTTTTTTATTTGGCCTCGCGCAAGAGTTTACGTTAGACCTAGAGCATGGCTTCCGCCATGAACTACTGGTGTGTTCCCAGTCATCTCGGTGTTCAAACACCTTACGTGATTCTTCAAAGGCTGCCTACCCACAGATGTTTGAGAGGTGAACAACAAACTATGGTTTTCGAACCCCCCGGTCTTTGACGCTACACCCATCACAGTGACACCGTATGGTTAAGGTGTAAGACGATGATGCTCGCTAGAGATGCCAGGACGCTGCTCGGATCTCCTATAGTATCTGGTCTGCTCCTATCTCCTTGTGTCATCTGTCCTTTCTGACTTAGTCTGAAAGGTGATTGTGCCACTAGGCTCCTTTCTTGTCGAACGCAGCTTTCGGATTTACAAACTCACCTCCCCAAACTGTATATGGTTGATGGAGACCACGAGACCTGTGCATCTGTGCGACTATGCATCATAATAACCTTGGTTACACAAGCAGAACTGTACGATGACATCTGTCACAATTCGCTCCTTTCGGCCATGGAAAGAGTACAATATCGTTCACATTGCAAGGAGCGCTTGTCTGAGGTGGTAGCCATCACAGCTGAGTTATCGCCCGATGATTATTATTACCTCGATCCTTACCTAGGGGTAGGTGCATCCGTTTTGCGCGTCCTTTCTAGACCGATTGACCCAGGGGTTGGTGACAAGGTTTGCTGGAATCGTGCCATCAATTTATTAGTCGAGGAACAGCCTGATGGATTCCAACAAACCTCGGACGTTCATATGACCTTGGTTTCGTCCACACAGAGGGCCTCGTCATTTACTGTAGAGATGTTAGACACTCAGCTAAGCGTGCTCCGCCTGGCGAGAAGGTCAGTGGGCATGAGTGTCTGTCTGGTACCCAGTGGGCCAAAGACGTTGTGCGACCAGTTGATGGATTACAGAGGGAGGAATAACCTCCATAGTTTGGGGCGGTTTACAGAGGTATGATTTACGGTGGTCTAGAAGTACGTTGTACATGTGGTATGGTAGTGTCCGTAGGTTATGCCTAATGAGTGTGTGTGTCCAATGTGTGTCCGTAACGAAGAACGCAAAAGGCGTGTAATCAAATGGTTGGTGGGCTGGAGGAGGGACTATTCACCTTCCCATTCTCGGAATCCTTGACCGCCAAAGTTGCGGAAGAACTGGGCTGGACACCTTGATCCTCGTTCCCGTGCATTCCAACGACCCCAACTCCCCGAAGGAAGAAACAGAGGAGTGCCGCTGGGGATCCTTAGGCGTGAGAAAGTCACGGAAAAAACAAGAGAGTTACGTACCAACAACACCAAATCCAAAGCCTCCCCACTCAGCGGCCCTATATGCAAGAAGTTGCGCTCGATGTGTACGGGAATCAAAACCATCTTCGTCCCTCACACCCAAATCGGCTGATTCTGCCGTCCGAACGTGATTATAGATCAAGGTCGTTATTGCCAGACCAAACGACGTTCCCAGCTAGATGCCGTATAGTGTGGGCGAATGGAATCGTGAATGTACAGGTGCATTACCTGAGTCATCGTCTGGAACAAAGCGCCAGCGACGGATTGTTCCTGGGGCGAGGCTACCTTTGCGATAAACAGGGTACCTGCTGAGAATACAAAATCCGCTCCAAAAACCGAAAGAATGGCGCTGGGCAGTCCGTACGCCCAGTAGGTCTGGGAAGGCTTAAGCACAGCGAAGAATATGTTCGCGGAAGCGGTGAGACTGGTCCCAAGCACTGCAAGAGGGTAATCATCAGGCGGGATAATCGGAAAGCAATACGATAAATATTACACATCAGGTATATGAGATCCACCCTCCCAACCACGAGTGCGACAATAACGTTGCTATTCGTTAGCAGTCAACCACTGCTTGGTGAGCGCAGATCGGCAGGTTTAACAGGACGACATACCACACGACCCCGGTAACAAACATTGGTAACAATCTGAGCATCGTTTGCACGGGACTGAGCCGTAAGTACTCCTGGTAGAAGAGTTGGACCCAAAAGTTAAAGGACATGAAAGAGCACCAGTTGAGGAAGGCGATCATTTGTATCACTGCGAATCTGCCATTGGCGCGGGTCCAGAGAGAAAGACGCATTATGGGTGGGGAGAGGCACCGTCTTGCAGGAAATCGTTCGTTGTTGAGACGTTTCTCCAGGTAGTGTTGCCAGAAGAGGAAGGCGACGATCGAAAGCACACCAAGGACCATGAGTACAATAATGTCTGAGGCAATCTTTAGCGTTCGATATACAGCGCGATAGTGCGAATTGCATACACGGAGTAGCCCACCCTTGGGGGGCAATGCTTCCGTCGCTGAGGATGAAAATAATGAACGTGAGACCTGCAGTGACGAGGAAGGCGCCGATGTAGTCAACTCTCTTATCGACTTCTGTTGATGGCTGGTCAGGGTCGATGGAGAAGGCACCTCCGACCATACAGAGGACATTGAGGCCGGTGGAGAGGAAAAATACGGAACGCCATGTGGGACTTGTAAAGGGGGGTGACTTAGGCAAGGGTGGGGAGGTTTTGAAAAAAAGCAACTGACTCGGAGAGTTGGGTGAGAACAGCACCAAGGGTATTACCCACAGCGGCCCCCAGGGGAGCACCAGCAGCAAAAGTGGAAAACGCGACGGACCTCATCTTCGAGGGAGGGAAGGCGTGCGCAAGAATACCAAGCTAGGGTTGGGAAGGTGGGTTGCTGCGCGGGTGGTGACATGATGGGAGGGACGCACACAAGCTGGGATTGTCGCAGCTGCACCGCAACCCTGAATACCTCTCAGAATATCGATTGTGACTTCATCTGGAGGGAGGAATGAGGGGCCTGAGGGATGGGTGGGAGCGGGACATACTTTTAGCAAAACCACAGCCGAGAGAGAACGCGGCCTGGACAAACGACCCAAGCATGAAGGCTTTCTTCCGACCGTAAAGATCTGCAAGACGGCCAAAGAAGAGGAGCAGGCAGCCGGAGCTGAGGGCAAATGCAGAGACAAGCCACTGAAGTTTATCGGGTGAGATTCTAAGGTCGTGACCGACAGAGGGCAGAGCAATGGCCATGGACGTATTTGTCGCAGCCTTTTGGATGGCTTCAGGTCAGTTATTTGGTTTATTGGCATAATAAACCTACGTTTACGATCATCGCAGCGGTACATGACGCGATGAGTGCGATAGAACGGAGGAGAGAAGTGGTATGCTGTAACGGTTTTACCGAGACAGCACCCTCACCTGCGACCTGGGCCATGGCTGGGGTATAGGATGTGGAGGATAAGGAGGAAGGGAGGCTGGTTCGTTATCCAGCCTTGAAATACTTTTGATCTCAGTGTCGATCCTCGTGGCCCTGTATAAATAAAGACAAACATCCGGAAAAGGATAATTTTTCCCATCCCTTTGACTGTGATCGCCCTCTCGCCTGCGCGAGGCACAAGCAACGGCGACGACCACCCCTGCCACCGACATCCACCGCTCCGCCCGCCCTTGTCCTTCCGACCTCGCTACCATCGTCGACGTCTCCGATAGCGTTTCCTCTTCCGAGGCCTTTTTCTCCCACTTTTCCTTCCCTCTCGTCCTCACAAGACCGCTCCAATGCGCGAGTCAAACTTCGCCTTCCCTGCCCAGAACAGGGCCTCGGTCTGCATATCCTCGCAACTCTACGACAGGCGTGGTATGTACTCTCTCAATATTCCCCACATTCAGCCCGTATCAATCCTCTGATTTCTTCCCATCGACCAGCACTCGACACCAACTCGTCCCTGCCACTCTTCAACTCTCTCACACATCTCGCTTATTTGACTTCCACTTCTCCAAGAATACGAGAAATCATGACCATGGACGGTGGCCTAGAGCGTCTCGTTCATATCCTTCACGATTACTGCATTTCTCCCACCCCTCCAGAGAATCCTGCTTTCATCTACGGACTATCCCCTCCCAATTCCCATCCACCCAAACCAGCCCCGTGTCTCAATCCAAAGTCTTTCGACAAGCAAGCCGCATATCGTTTCTCTCTCGCTTTTCAATGCGTCGTCAACATCGGTGTCAGGGGAAGCGAACCTATCCGGAGCCGTGTTGTCCAAGCCGGCACTTTGGACGTCGTCGGCTGTATCCTCGAGGCCTGGCTTGCAAGTAAAGGCTTTGCCATCGGACCTAGCTCTAGTGCAAGCGGTATGCCCCGCGAAACCCGAGAACAACGGCTCGCCCGACGCCAAGCCCAGGCCGAACAACGCCAGAGAGATCAGGCTGCCCAGCTATCTCGCGCCCTCCAACGTCAGATTGTCGACGACGACTTCGGCCGCTATGACCGTTCCACCCCCGCTGTAATCGACACCTACGTCGCTCAAGTAAGTCTTCGTTCCGCACAGCTACCCAGTAAATGATTACTCATCACCCCACTCACAAAGGATGAGCCCATGACTGATGCAACCCAGGATCCGCCTTCATCTGCTGCCTCAGTCGATTCTACAACCTCCGCCGAAACCTCTTTCGGGAGCACACCAGTTCGTTCAATCACCCCCGTAGGAACAGTCACCGTTTCCGCCCGCGAACGCAGTGGAACAATAATTGCCCGACCCCGTTGGGATTCAACCCTCGCTCCACCAACACGGAGGGCAGAAGCCTCGGGATCTACCTCCACTGACAACTCGCGGCCAGAAACAGAGACCGAGGACGACGGAGATGTCGACATGGACCGTGACCGGGCAGACACCTCTCCCGAACGTGCGGGAAATCCTCCCCAGACTTCACCACATACAAGGCGTGCAGTCGGTATCGTTACCGACTCCCCTCCCACTACTACCACCGGGGTATCCCTCGAAGTAAACGCCGACGCTCACATCATTATCAACAACGGCCCGACTCATGGCCTTAATGAAGTCGGAGTCGAGGATGGCATCGTTTCCCTTGAGCCCAACGATGACTTCGCCATGGGTGCTCCTCCTGGCGCTCCAGGCGCTATCGAGGGTGCTGCGCCCACGACAACGCCGGCCGATCTCGAAACAAGACCGAGGCCGGGCCAACCAGACGTGACTCCTAGGGCTGTCACTACGGATTTGCCACCAATAATACCGGTCACAACTGTTCCTCGAGGCACCCTGGACCTTCCTCGGCATCTAAACAACACCCAGATCCCCGCTAGGTTTCGTGCTCCTAGGACTACTCATGGACAAGGCGTGCAACACGAGAGACATCCCGAAGGCCCTTACCGGGATGAGGATGTCCTTCTCAGTCTTCAACTCCTAGCTTACCTCAGCAAATACCCCCATGTCCGGCAGCATTTCTACAAGACACGACCCTCGTTCCACCCAGCGACCCAGATATTGGCGAACAAGGCCGGCCCCTCCATTACCGTGAATAACGCAGTCACATCGCCTTCGAGTACCAAGGAAACCAACCCCATCTTCAAGGCTTTCGCATCTGCCACGGGTAGAGGAAAGGAGAAGGAGAAGGCTACGGCGAGCGCCGGCCCTACACAAGGATCCACGATGAGGGAGACGAATGTGTTTTCTCTGGTTGAAAGATTCACATTCCGGCCTAGCTCTTCGGAAAGCGAGTTACCGAACCCTCCGCCGACCTTACCCGCGGAAATTCAATATTGGGCTGGAGTGATAATGAGAAATGCCTGCCGCAAGGATGAAAGTCGCGGAGGAATCAGACAATGTGCAAACAGTACGTGTTCCCATGTTCATTCTCGGCTCAATTTATCTAACTTCATTGCTCAGTGCTCTGTGGTCGTTGGGAAACTTTCCCCCGTGAGTTTGCCAAATGCAGACGTTGCCGTAAGGCCAAGTATTGTGGGAAGGATTGCCAAAGTACCGCTTGGAGCGAGGGGCACAGGTTCTGGTGTAGCGCCAAGGACCCCGAAGATGATGGCGATCATCACCACCACGGGGAGCGAAGGACCGGTGGTGGGACGATTGGAGATGGTCGGGCGCCTCCAATAACGACAACCACCTCGGGTGGCACAATCACTGGCAGGACGGAGCGACGGGCAGACAGAGACCGACAGAGAACAGTCGTCGGCACAGCAATTAACGGAGATACTGTCCAGGGGACTGGGACTTTTCGAAACAATGCCGGAACAGACGTGAACAACACACTCGCTGCTCTGAATTCGCGACCGCCGGTTCAGAACGGGCAAGCCGAGTATCTGCGGTTGCTCAATAACCCACGCCAACAACAACCCAGCGCCGAATCCTCGACAACTTCTGCGAACATCCGCCGACGAGCAGAGACCCTCGCTGCTCCACAACTTTCGCAAAGAATGACGACGGTCCCTGGCAACACAGACCCGATTGGACAACAAAGGCCGTTTCTGCATGTACCTCAAGCTGATGGGCAGCTGGGATCACGTCCTGGGGCTGGTCCATCCAGACGCGGTCATTCGCCTGCGTCTAACCAGGACGCTGACATGCTTGGATGATTTTGGACATTGACTCGACGTTGACACATTGAGATATCTTCTATGCATTCCGGTGGCTCATACCTACGCTTATGGTCAACTTTCCTGTCTTATCCAGTCATGATTCATTTTTTCTCCCCCACATATATTCCTGCATTTCTAGGTCGTCGCATCACAGTCTTTCATCTCTCTCCCTCTCTCCTTCCCTTCCGATGTTCCGATTTCCCTACCGTTACTATCAGTACAGTAATATCTAGGTGCACAATGTTTTCTAGCCTTGAAAATTCAGGTCACGTGTTACGGATGAGATTTTACCGAGCGTGACGCGGGGTGTTGAGAGTTTGCCAGCGTACTTCCACCTTACCTCGCCCTACCTCCCCACCCTACGACTAATCTTATATTTCATCCTTCGTTCTAATGGTCCGGTTACCCACATACTGGTCACATACTTCACTGGCTGACGGTAGTTGACGCGTCCTGCAGGCTTCTCAGGCAACTTTCAAAAGCATCAAGGCTGTCATACCGCTCCTCGACCGCGTCTTGGTTCAGAGGTTCAAGCCTGACACTGTAGGGTAGTCCTGTGTGGCACGCGTGGAGGTACTGACCTTGCTTGGTTTCGCATTAGAAAACTGCTTCCGGCATCTTCCTCCCTCAATCGTCAACAACCGGCCCATTGCCCGAGGCCACCGTGATTGCCGTTGGACCTGGTACGCCAGACAAGGACGGGAAAATTGTTCCCACTACTGTTAAAACCGGAGACAAGGTTCTCCTGCCAGGATGGGGTGGAAACTCGATCAAACTCGGTGAAGAGGTGAGTGCCCAGGATTCGTCGAAACCCGGTCAAGCACCAGAAATTGAACTTTGGCAAAGGAATACTTCCTCTTCAGGGACTCTGAGATTTTGGCCAAGATCCAGGAGTAGGTAGGAATTGGGGATACGTACTCGCGCTCGATCCGCTTCTCAATACGCATACACCCTACATCACCGCTCAGCAAATAATTAACGAACAGAAATCGTGTGTGAAGTGATATATATACTTATGTCCATGGTTAGGGCACACGCACACACACAAGTTATGGAATACAATCTGGGCTCTAAGAGATGAAATAGAGTTCGTGACCAAGGGGTCACTTTAAGAACAAGCCGGGGAGCGGGCAGTAAGGTAAAACATTCAAGTCGTAAGATGAGAAGAAAGAAGGCAGAAGAAGATACTATACATGGCAGAAGTGGATATAACGAGGCAGACAAATGGAGTCGGAGGTGGGTGCGTTAGAAGATTCAGACACAAGAGCTCCCTCCTTTCACGTCATACCCATCCTTCGGTGGCGATCCTGGGTGGGAACTTGCATGGAGTAAGAATTGTGGGATTCGCTGGTGGATCCTGCGTTCGGTTGATCGTTAGCGTTGTTGGATTCGGCATAGTCCTCACTGCCATTTGCCAGGGAAAGTAAGGTGCGCTTGCTGTATGTCGGTTCCAGCGTTGTAGACGGTAATCGCTTGAATGATGGACGGGCGTTGCCGTCACCGCTATCAGACTCCGAAGAAGTAGACGAGGCGCGTATCTCGGCGGCTGAAGAGGAGGGGCGACGTTGCACGATTGGTGGGACACAGGAGGATGTAGACAGCGAGGGGGGGATAGTAGAGTCGTTGACCCTGCCGTGGTAAAAGGCGCCGGAGGTGGTGCCATGACGTTTTCTGGGCAGGTTCAGATTGATGTTGGTCTTCCTGGCCAAGACCGCTCGTTCATAACTCTGGAGATCGTCCGGACCCATGTGAGAATGCAAGTGGCTCCTGTGGTTGTTGGCGGCAGCAGGGTTGTTGTTGTTGCGACCTTCGTTGTGGGCATGGTAATGATGGCCTATAGGTCCTACGTCTGAAGCAACGGGTGGAGTTTTGACGCTCGGGAGGCTGGCCACGCGGGAGAGCTTCTTTCCTGGGGCGGGTTTTGGGGCTTCGAGCTGCCCGTGGACGTTGTTGGGAGTAGGGGTGGCAAGCGGAAAAGATGCACTGTTTGAGTTGGGGCCGGTGAGAGGTGTGCGGATGTACTGCTTCCAGAATTCGCGGAGGTCGCGGAATTCAGCTTCCCTCGGGGTCATACCGGACCCACTGATTGATCCGGAAGTGGAGGACAGTTGGTCAGGTATATTGGTCTTCCCGATGTTCATTAGAACGTCCTCGCCGACGATGCTCTCTCCGTTATGGTTGGAGAAGAACGGTGTACCGTCCGAAGTGATACCGGCAACGACATTTGGATCGTCAAGGCTCATGAGACCAAAGGCAGAGGAGAAACGTTCCTGATTATCCGATTTGCGGGTGTCGCCATGGGTAGATGGATTATCGGATATGCCTTGGGGGATGGTAGGCGAGTCATAGAAAGAGGAATGATCAGACGAATGACCGAGCTCGGAGGTAGAAGCAGAATCGCTGTCGTCAACGGAATCGTGACGATTGAACCTGAAGTCGCAAAGGTCCGAGGAGGCGGAGAAGTGTTGAGGAATAGAGAGCGGATAACCATGCTGAGAATGGGGCCGGTTGCTGTTGTTGACGTGATATCCAAAGTCGTTATGATCGAGGCGATCCTGCCTAGCGGTGGAGGCGCCCCAGGTGGCGGTGGAAAGGGAGAAGCGAGTATGATCATGGGTGGTAGGCTGGTTAGTGGTCTGGACGGGATCGGTATTCGGGTTGTAGCGGACGGGCTGCGGGTGAGTGGAAGGTTGCTGGTTTGGATTATTAATTACGCCGGAACGGTAGAGGAGCTCTGCCTGAGCCCGATAACGAGCGGAATAGTCGGGGTCTGAGGGGTGGGGGTCGGAAGACGGGTAGAGGGTGTTTGCGGCAAAGGAGAAATCGGGTTGGTGAGAGATAGCGGTGGAAGCGGCGGAGGTATGGTGGTAGATTGGAGCGCCGCTGAGACCGGGTAGGGTGATGGAGGCGTTGTGTGGGTTGTTGAGGAGGTACTCCTCTGAAGGAAGGATATGGTCGAGAGAGAAAGTTGGGTTATGGTTTACCTGCTTATCGTTGGGGAGAGGAGGGGCAGGATGACCGGGCCCGATGGGGGCGGTCTGACGGTGGAATTTTATAAAAGTACAACGACACTTTCGAGAGATACATTTAGCTGGGTGGATTGTCGGAGTGTGTTCGTTTCGACTAGAAGGAAATATATAGGAGCACTCACAGCAGGGGTTGGAGCCGTCGCAGGGAAGGTTTGTGATCACGCACTGGTCGCAAGCCTGCTTCGAGGTGGTGGCGCGTGTCGCAGAGGTGGAACCTTTGCGCCTGTTGTTTGGGGCACTTGTGGGTTTCTCTGAGGAGTGACACTTGTTTACATGCCTGGAAAGCAGATCGCTCCTGGCGAACTGGTCTCCGCAATG
>Ga0307510_10000764_pt1 | contig 33237 bp, 16 predicted proteins | sample 12_EM_MG_FD_207224 | JGI IMG/M metagenome (GOLD analysis project Ga0307510, IMG submission 207224) | Populus trichocarpa ectomycorrhiza microbial communities from riparian zone in the Pacific Northwest, United States - 12_EM | ecosystem: Host-associated > Plants > Roots > Unclassified | place... | reverse complement strand
ATCACCATTCTCAAGGCCGATGAGCTGCGCAAACAGGGCGTGACCACCACCGCCGAACTGGTGCAGCGCATCACCGGCAGCCAGTCGATCAACAACAGCGCAGGCTCCGTGGGCGCGGCGACTGGCGGCGCCTCGTTCGCCGACATGCGCGGCATCGGCGCGAACAAGACGCTGGTGCTGCTCAACGGTCGACGTCTGGCCAACAACGCCTTGTCCGGCACCAACTCGGCCGGCGGCGCGGTGGATCTGAACATGATCCCGTTTGCCGCCATCGAACGCGTGGAAGTGTTGCGTGACGGCGCGTCGGCGCTGTACGGCACTGACGCCATCGGCGGTGTGATCAACTTCATCACCAAGAAATCCCTGACCGACGGCCAGTTGACCCTCGGCGGCGAAACCCCGACCCACAGCGGCGGCGGCCAAACCAAAGACATGAGCGCCAGTTGGGGCTACGGCGACCTGGAAGAGGACCGCTTCAACGTCCTCGGCGTGTTCAACTACAACAAGCAGCAGAACCTCGACGCCAACGATCGCTCTTTTGCCACTGACTATGCCCCCGGTCGCGGTCTCGATCAGACTTCCGGCACCGCATTTCCCGGTAACTACAGCCAGAACGGCAACGCCACCAACCCGTTGGCCAACAGCAATTGCAACGGCCCCAACCTGATCGCCCGCGACGGCTTGTGCCGCTTCAGCACCCGCGAATACATCGATCTGGTGCCGCAGACCGAAAAAACCTCGTTCTTCGGCAAGACCACCGGCAAGCTCGGCGACGATCACAACGTCAATCTCGAATACTTCTGGTCGCGCAACAACAACGCCACGGCGATCGGCCCTGCGCCACTGACCGGCCTGAGCCTCGATTCTTCGTCGCCCTACTATCCAGGCAACGGCATCACCCCGGCGCCAACCGATTTCGCCCTCGACCCGACCCAACCGGTGGACGTCAACTGGCGTGAAACCGCTGCCGGCCCGCGGGAATCGAAAGACCAGAACACCAGCCAGCGCTTCCTGCTCAGTTTCGATGGTCTGGTCGCCGGCTGGGATTACAACGTCGGCGCCTCGTACAACCAGAACAAAATCGTCTCCAGCGTCACCAGCGGTTTTGTCAGCGATCAGGCGATGATCAATGGTCTGGCCAGCGGTCTGCTCAACCCGTTCGGCCCGCAATCCGCTGTCGGTCAACAGTACATCGACAATGCCGCATACCACGGCGCCTATTCCACTGCTGTGGGCCGTGTAGCCGGTTTCGATGGTCGTATCAGCCGTGAAATCGGCGACTGGTTCGGCGCTGGCCCGTCCGGTCTGGCGCTGGGTGGCGAGTACCGCAAGGAGAAATTCCATCAGGACTTCGAGTCGTTCGCCGGCGACATCCAGAGCCTCGGCATCGACCCGGCCGGCAGCGTTGAAGGCGACCGCAGCGTCAAAGCTGCCTACGCGGAAATCAACGTGCCGGTGCTCGACAGCCTCGAACTGTCCGCCGCCGTGCGTCACGACAAATACAGCGACTTCGGCAGCACCACCAACCCGAAATACTCGTTCCGTTATCAGCCGTTGAAAGAGCTGGTGGTGCGTGGCGCCTACAGTGAAGGTTTCCGTGCGCCGTCGCTGTACGAGCTGTATTCGCCGCGCAGCATCACCTTCACTCAGGGCTACTACAACGACCCGGTGCTGTGTACCGGCGGCGTGGTGCAACCGGGCGGCAACGGCGGCCGCGATTGCGGTCAGCAGTTCCTCAACCAGATTGGCGGCAACGAAGATCTGGCCCCGGAGAAGGCACGTAACGTGACCCTCGGCTTCGTCTATCAGCCGATCAACAACCTCTCGGTAGGTCTGGATTTCTGGTGGATTCACATTTCCAACCAGATCCAGCCGTTCCCGGAATCCACCGTGTTTGATCAGGCCGGTTCCTACCCGGATCGCTTCGTGCGCAACGCCGACGGCACGCTCAATTACATTGTTACCGGCAACGCCAACCTCGGCATCGTCGAAACCAACGGTGTCGACGTCTCGCTGGACTACCGCTTCCCGAACACGCCGTACGGTCAGTTCGGTCTGGGCCTGCAAGGCACCTATGTTGACGAGTACGACTTCCAGAGCACCATCAAAGGCCCGTTCACCGACAAGGTCGGCGACTTCCAGGGTGACGGCGTGATCGCCCGCTGGAAGCATAACCTCACCGGCAGCTGGACCTTCGGCGCAGCGCGGGCGGCACTGACCAACCGCTTCACCACCGGTTACAACGACTACGACCGCGACACCCACGCGCGCGTGGCGTCGTATTCGGTGTGGGACCTGTCGGCCGGCTACACCTTCAACAAGGTGCTGGATGTCGATGCCGGAATGAAGAACGTGTTCGACCGCAACCCGCCGTTCTCCAACCAGGCTTACAACTTCCAGAGCGGCTATGACCCGCGCTACACCGATCCGCTGGGCCGCACCTTGTTTGCGCGCATGACGTACCACTTCTAAAGAACGAGCACCGCAAAACCCTGTGGGAGCTGGCTTGCCAGCGATGGCGTCGTATCAGTCGACATTTACTTCACTGACATACCGCTATCGCTGGCAAGCCAGCTCCCACATGGGGACCGGGTTTCTTCAAGGATTTTCAGGAGTGATTGCATGAGTTTTTTGCGCAACATGGCGGGCCTGCTTTTAGGCAGTGCGCTGCTGTGCACCGGCACCTCGGCGCTGGCCGGCGGCAGTTATGCGCTGACGGTGTACGGCGAAGCGCCGAAGTATCCGGCGAACTTCCAGCACTTTGATTTCGTCGATCCCAACGCGCCCAAGGGCGGTTCGCTCAGTCGCGCGTCGATGGAGATCGGCCAGTACAACTACATCAGCCCGTATGCCGATCAGGGCATTTCCGTGGTGCAGGTCAACGACTGGGTGTACTCGCCATTGGCGTTCCGTTCGCTCGACGAGCCGTACACCGTTTACGCACTGGTCGCGCAACAGATCGAGCGCGATCCCGATGGACTCTGGGTGCGTTTCACCCTCAATCCAAAAGCACGTTTCGCTGACGGTACGCCGATCACTGCCGAAGACGTGCGCTACACCTTCAACCTGCTGATGACCAAGGGCAGCCTGAGTTATCGGCAGCAGTACGCCGACGTGCAGGACGTGCTGATCGAAGGCCCACGGCAGGTGCGCTTCACCTTCAAGAACAATCTCAACCGCACCCTCGCACTGGACTTGGCGACGATGCGCGTGGTCCCCGAGCACTGGTGGAAAACCCGCGACTTCGCCAATGGCGGCGGCTTCGAGCCACCGCTGGGCAGCGGCCCGTACCGGGTCAGCAAGGTCGACGCCGGGCGCAGCATCAGTTTTCAACGTGATCCGGACTGGTGGGGCAAAGACCTGCCGGTCAGTCGAGGCATGTACAACTTCGACACCCTCACGGTGAATTTCTACGGCGACACCGACGTCGCCCGCCAACTGCTGCAGGCCGGCGCATTCGACTACAACCGCGAGTTCTCCTCGTCTGGTTATGTGGTCGGCTACGACAGCCCGGCACTGCGTGATGGTCGCTTGCAACAGTCGATCCTCGCCCCGGACAAACCCACCGCCGCTCAGGGCTTCGTGTTCAACCTGCAGAACCCGTTCTTCAAGGATCGCCGCGTGCGTCAGGCGATCAGCCTGCTGTGGGATTTCGAGTGGACCAACAAACAGATGATGCGCGGCTTCTACGTGCGCCAGAACAGCTTCTGGCCAAAGAGCGAAATGGCCGCCACCGCCCTGCCCGACGCTGAAGAATTGAAGATCCTCGAACCGCTACGCGGGCAAGTACCCGACGAGGTTTTCACCACAGTGTATGAAGCGCCGAAAACCGATGGCAGCGGCTACATCCGCGACAAGCAACTGCAAGCGCTGAAGCTGCTCGCCGAGGCTGGGTGGACGCCGCAACACAATCGCTTGGTCAATGCTGCGGGCGAGCCGTTGGAGTTCACTTTTCTCGACGGTCAGGGCGGCTTCGACCGCATGCTGCTGCCGTTCAAGCGCACCCTCGCGCAGATCGGCATCACCCTCAATCTGCGGCGGATCGATTCGGCGCAATACGTCAACCGCCTCAACGCCCGCGACTACGACATGATCGTCGTCGCTTTCCCGCGCAGCGGCGATCCGATCGTATCCCCCGGCCGTGAGTTGTACAGCCTCTACGCCTCGCAAAGCGCCACGCAAGTCGGCAGTTCCAACTCGATGGTGCTGGCCAACCCGGCGGTCGATCAACTGATCGACGGACTGGTTCAGGCCAACACCCGCGAGGCCATGGTGCATTACGCCCGCGCCCTCGACCGGGTGCTGCAATGGGGTTACTACATGATTCCCAACTACTACTCCAAAGGCACGCCGACGGTGTATCAGAACCGCTTCGCCATGCCGCCCGTGCAACCGGCGTACGACGAAGGCCTCAACACCTGGTGGGAGGTCTCGGCCAAGGCGCTGACCACGCAACAGATGCACACTCAGCTTGCGGGGGGCCAGTGACATGCTGCGTTATCTGAGTCGACGTTTGCTGCTGATCATCCCGACGCTGCTGTGCATTCTGGTGGTCAACTTCCTTATCGTGCAGGCCGCGCCGGGTGGGCCGGTAGAGCAAGCCATCGCCCGCTTGCAAGGCTTCGGCGGCCACAGCATGGGCGGCGGTGGCGAGGTCGCGGCGGTTGGCGGTGCAGGCCGCAGCAGCCGTGGCCTCGACCCGGCGCTGATCGAGGAGATCAAACACCATTACGGTTTCGACAAACCGCTGCACGAACGCCTGTGGCTGATGCTGAAAAACTACGCGCAACTGGATCTGGGCAGCAGTTTCTTTCGCGGCGCCAAGGTCACCGATCTGATTGTGCAGAAGTTGCCGGTGTCGCTGTCGCTGGGCTTGTGGGCGACGTTGATCACCTACCTGATTTCGATCCCGCTGGGCATTCGCAAAGCGATCAAGAACGGCAGCGCCTTCGATGTCTGGAGCAGCACGGCGATCATCATCGGCTATGCGATGCCGGCGTTCCTCTTTGCGATTCTGTTGATCGTGGTGTTCGCCGGCGGCAGCTACGTCAACTGGTTTCCGGTGCAGGGGCTGGTCTCGGATAACTTCGACAGCCTCAGCACGTTGGGCAAGGTCGGCGACTACCTCTGGCACCTGGTGTTGCCGGTGACGGCGCTGGTGATTGGCGGCTTCGCCACGCTGACGATTCTGACCAAGAACAGCTTCCTCAACGAGATCAGCCGCCAGTACGTGATCACCGCGCGGGCCAAGGGTTTGACCGAGAGGCGCGTGCTCTACGGCCATGTGTTTCGCAACGCCATGCTGTTGGTGGTGGCCGGTGTGCCGTCAGCACTGATCGAGGTGTTTTTCGCCGGCTCCCTGCTGATCGAAACCATCTTCAACCTCGATGGCCTCGGGCGCATGAGCTATGAGGCGGCGGTGTCGCGGGATTACCCGGTGGTGTTCGGTGCGCTGTTCCTGTTCACCCTCTTCGGTTTGCTGATCAAGCTGATCGGCGACCTCTGCTACACCCTGCTCGACCCGCGCATCGACTTTTCGGCGAGGACTGCCTGATGTTCACTCTTTCTCCTCTTGGCCAACGTCGCGTTGCGCAGTTCAAGGCCAACCGGCGCGGACGCTGGTCGCTGTGGCTGTTTATCGGTCTGTGCCTGATTTGTCTGGGCGGTGAGTTGATCGCCAACGACAAGCCGCTGGTGATCCGTTATCACGACGCTTTCTACTTTCCGATCCTCAGCGATTATCTGGAAACCGATTTCGGCGGCGAGCTGCCGTTTCAGCCGGATTACGCCAGCAGCTATGTTCACAAACTGATCGAGGATCAGGGCGGCTGGATGTTGTTTCCGCCGATCCCGTTCAGCTATGACACGGTCAATTACGACCTCAGCGAACCGGCGCCGAGTCCGCCGTCATCGAGCAATTGGCTGGGCACCGATGATCAGGCGCGCGATGTGTTGGCGCGGGTGATTTTCGGCACGCGGATTTCGATTCTGTTTGCGCTGATCCTTACCGGCATCAGTGCGTTTATCGGCATCGTTGCCGGGGCATTGCAGGGTTATTACGGCGGCTGGGTCGACTTGCTCGGGCAACGGGTGCTGGAGATCTGGTCGGGGCTGCCGGTGCTGTACCTGCTGATCATTTTGTCCGGGTTTGTCTCGCCGAGTTTCTGGTGGTTGCTGGGGATCATGGCGCTGTTTTCCTGGCTGGCGCTGGTTGATGTGGTGCGCGCCGAGTTCCTCCGTGGGCGCAATCTGGAATACGTCAAAGCCGCGCGAGCGCTGGGTCTAACCGACAACGAACTGATGTGCCGGCATATTCTGCCCAACGCGATGACCTCCACCCTCACCTATCTGCCATTCATTCTGACTGGTGCGATTGCAACGCTGACTGCGCTGGATTTTCTTGGCTTCGGCATGCCGGCTGGCACCGCGTCGCTGGGCGAATTGATCGGTCAGGCCAAGCGCAACCTGCAAGCGCCGTGGCTAGGGCTGACGGCGTTTTTTGCCTTGGCACTGATTCTGTCCTTGTTGGTTTTTATTGGTGAGGCTTGCCGTGATGCATTCGATCCCCGGAGCTGAGATGAACGACAATTTGATCGAGATCCGCGATCTGCGCGTGGCCTTCGCCGGGCAAGAAGTGGTGCACGGTTTGAACCTGGATATTCGCCGTGGCGAATGTCTGGCACTGGTCGGTGAATCCGGCTCGGGCAAGTCGGTGACGGCGCATTCGATTCTGCGTTTATTGCCGGGCAAGAACGTCAGCAGCAGCGGCGCGATCCGCTACAACGGCGTGGATTTACTGCACGCCAGCGAGCAGCAGATGCGCGGTTTGCGCGGCAACCGCATTGCGATGATTTTTCAGGAGCCGATGACCTCGCTGAACCCGTTGCACACGGTGGAAAAGCAAGTCAGCGAAGTACTGGAGATTCACAAAGGCCTCAAGGGCCGCGCTGCCCGCGAACGGACTCTGGAGCTGCTGGAACTGGTCGGCATTCGCCAGCCGTTGCAGCGCTTGAAAGCCTATCCACATCAACTCTCCGGTGGTCAGCGGCAACGGGTGATGATCGCCATGGCGCTGGCCAATGAGCCGGAGCTGTTGATCGCCGATGAGCCGACCACGGCGCTCGACGTGACGGTACAGCAGAAGATTCTTGAGTTGTTGATCGAGTTGCAGCAACGCCTCGGCATGTCGCTGTTGCTGATCAGCCATGACCTCAATCTAGTGCGGCGCATCGCGCAACGGGTGTGCGTGATGCGCCATGGTGAAATCGTCGAGCAGGCGGATTGCGAAGCGTTGTTTCGCGCGCCGCAGCATCCTTACAGCCGCTTGTTGATCGAGGCTGAGCCGAGCGGCGGGCCGGTGCCGAGTGGGTATGATCACAACCTGCTCGAAGTTGATGATTTGAAGGTGTGGTTTCCGTTGCCCAAGGCGTTGTTCAGCCGCCAGCAGGATTACATCAAAGCGGTGGACGGCGTGAGTTTCACCCTGCAACGGGGCAAGACTTTGGGGATTGTCGGTGAGTCAGGTTCGGGTAAATCGACGCTGGGTCAGGCGATCCTGCGGTTGGTCGAGTCCGAGGGCAATATCCGTTTTGGTAACAAGCAACTGAGCTTGCTCAATCAACGTTTGATGCGGCCGTTGCGGCGGCAGATTCAAGTGGTGTTCCAGGACCCGTTCGGCAGCCTCAGCCCACGGATGTCAGTGCAGCAGATTATTGCCGAAGGCTTGCTGACTCACGGCATCGGCACCGAGGCCGAGCGTGAGGCGGCGGTGATTCGGGTGCTGGAGGAAGTCGGCCTCGACCCGCAGAGCCGCCATCGTTATCCCCACGAGTTTTCCGGCGGCCAGCGCCAGCGTATTTCCATCGCCCGGGCGCTGGTGCTGGAACCGGCGCTGATTCTGCTCGATGAGCCGACATCGGCGCTGGATCGTACGGTGCAGAAACAGGTGGTGGAGTTGTTGCGGCAATTGCAGATCAGGCATGGGCTGACCTATTTGTTTATCAGCCATGACCTGGCGGTGGTGCATGCGTTGGCGCATGACTTGATGGTGATCAAGGATGGCAAGGTGGTTGAGCAGGGTTCGTCGCGCGAGATTTTCGCCGCGCCCAAACACCCCTACACCCAAGAGCTCTTGAACGCCTCCGGCCTGAAGCCCGACACAAAACCCTGTGGGAGCTGGCTTGCCAGCGATGGCGCCGGGTCAGTCGACATCCCCTTCGCTGACCCACCGCTATCGCTGGCAAGCCAGCTCCCACAGGTATAGAAGTGGTCCAAAAAATATTTTTCAGGCACTGCATCCAAACACCTCCGTCACGGGTAGTCCCTGTAACAGCCCTCTTCGGCTGTCAGCGGTTTACCCTTTTCGGAGATAACACTGATGAACATCACCCAGCTGATTGGCCTCACCGGTTTGCTCGCCCTGTCCTCGACGACCTTCGCCCAAAGCAGCTATCCCGACGCGATCAAAGTCCCGGACGGCCACAAGATCGCGATGGAAACCACCGGCGTCGGTGAGATCACCTACGAATGCCGGGACAAAGCCAATGCGCCCGGGCAGACCGAGTGGACCTTCGTCGGCCCGAAAGCGGTGCTCAATGATCGCAGCGGCAAGCAGGTCGGCACCTACTTTGGCCCGCCGGCTACCTGGCAGGCCAAGGACGGTTCGAAAGTCACCGGCACGCAATTGGCCGTGGCGCCGTCCAGCCCGGGCAACCTGCCCTATCAACTGGTCAAGGCCAATCCGGCCGAAGGCAAAGGCGCGATGAACGGCGTGAGTTACATCCAGCGGGTCGCGCTCAAGGGCGGCGTAGCGCCGGGCAGTGAATGCACGGCGGCGAACAAGGGCAAGCAGGAAGTGGTGAAGTATCAAGCCGATTACATTTTCTGGGCGGCGAACTGATTCCCGGATTTACCGCCTCCCCTGTAGGCCTTCGCCTGCTCGCGATAGCGGAGTGTCAGCCAACATATGCATCACTGACACACCGCTATCGCGAGCAGGCGAAGGCCTACAAGGGGAATCATGTGTTCTGGATGTTTGCGGAATGTGAGCTAGATTGCACGACATGCCTTTAGCCGAATCCGCGTTCGATTACGAAGCCCGCCTCGCTGCCTGTGCCCGTGGCGAGCGTGCGGCCCTGCGCGATTTGTATGTGCAGGAAGGCCCGCGTCTGCTCGGTGTGGCCAAGCGTCTGGTGCGCGAGACGGCGCTGGCGGAGGACATCGTTCATGAGGCGTTCATCAAGATCTGGAACGGCGCGGCGGGGTTTGACCCGGCACGCGGTTCGGCGCGGGGCTGGATGTTCACGGTGACGCGGCATCTGGCGCTGAATCTGCTACGCGATCAGGGCCGGGAAACACCATTCGACGAAGCCCACGAAGTGGCTGCAGACGATGACGGTTTCGACGCCCAAGTTCATTCGGCGCGTATCCACCGTTGCCTTGAGCAACTGGAGCCGCAACGCCGCCACTGCATCCTGCATGCCTATGTCGACGGCTACAGCCACGCGCAAATTGCCGCGCGCCTCGACACGCCGCTGGGCACGGTCAAAGCGTGGATCAAACGCAGCCTCAACGCCTTGCGGGAGTGCATGGGATGACCAGCGAATCAGCGCAAGACCGCGATGAACTGGCCGGCGAATATGTGCTCGGCACGCTTTCTTTTGAACAGCGGATCGAGGTGCAACGACGCTTGCCCAACGAACCCGAATTGCGTGCAGCGGTGGATGCCTGGGAGCGGCGCCTGCTGGAGTTGACTGATCTTGCCCCCTCGCAGCAACCGTCTGCGTTGTTGTGGCCGCGCATCGAACGCAGCCTCGACCGACTCACGGCAAAAGCGCCGTCGACTTCATGGTGGAACCTGCTGCCACTCTGGCGCGGGTTGAGTGCTATCGGATTGGCCGCCACGTTGATTTTGGGTTCGATCCTGTTGACCCAGACCACGCCGAAACCAAGCTTTCTGGTGGTGCTGGTCGCGCCGCAGGACAAGGCCCCGGGCTGGGTGATTCAGGCAAGCAATTCGCGGGAGATTCAGTTGATTCCATTGGGCGTGGTTGAGGTGCCGGCGGACAAGGCCCTGGAATTCTGGACCAAGGCTGACGGCTGGCAAGGGCCGGTTTCGCTGGGACTGGTCAAACCCGGGCAGGCCTTGTCGGTGCCGCTGGACAAGTTGCCGCCGCTGCAACCCAATCAGTTGTTCGAGCTGACACTTGAGGGTGCCAATGGCTCGCCGATCGGCAAACCGACCGGGCCGATTCAGGCGATCGGGCGTGCGGTGAAGGTGCTGTAAGGCTCTGATCTGCGGCTTCTGGCGACCATCATCGACATCGATGTTCACCATCACGGCAATGAAGTTCTCATAAAAAATCTCCGGCGTAACATCGGCTCCATACCAACCAACAACACCCCGGAGCACACCATCATGAAACGCCAAACCCTTCTCGGCATCGCTTTCTCGATCTTCGCTATCAACGCTTTCGCCGCCACCCCGGCCCACACCATGATCGCCGAAGGCGGCTCGGACAAACTGATCGAAAGCCGTTTGGCTGAAGGTGGTTCGGATCGTCTGATTGAACGTCGCGTTGCTGAAGGTGGTTCTGATCGTCTGCTTGAACGCCGCGTTGCTGAAGGTGGCTCGGATCGTCTGCTGGAACGTCGCGTTGCCGAAGGTGGCGCTGATCGTCTGCTGGAACGCCGCGTCGCCGAAGGTGGTTCGGATCGTCTGCTGGAACGCCGCGTCGCCGAAGGTGGTTCGGATCGTCTGCTCGAACGCCGCGTTGCCGAAGGTGGTTCGGATCGTCTGATCGAACGCCGCGTTGCCTGAATGCATGGCTGCAAGCGCAACAACCCAGAGAAACCCGGCTCCCTTGGCCGGGTTTTTTATGTCTGTGTGTTTTAGCCGGCCTTGGCCATGCAGCGCTTGTAGCGCTCGTCCACACGTTTGGCAAACCACGCTGTTGTCAGTTTGCGGGTGATCTTCGGACTCTGCAGTACGATCCCCGGCAACACCGCACGCGGCAGCTTTTTCCCCTCCGCTTGCTCCGCCAGTTCGAACACCCGCTGATAGAGTTTGGTCTCTTCGAATTCCAGGGTTTTGCCCTTCTCCAGTTGATCGCGAATGGTCGGGTTGCGCATGCCCAGCGACTTGCCGAGAGTGCGTACCGCCAGTTCCGTGCCGCCGGGCATGATCGAGTCGTAGCGGATCAGGTCGCCATCCAGCGCCAGTGGAATGCCCGAGGCGCGGCTCACCGCATTCTGAAACGCAGCATTGCGACTGGCGTACCAACCGGCGTTGAAGTCGGCAAACCGGTACAGCGGCTCGCGATAACTCACCGGATAACCGAGCAAATGCGCGATACCGAAATACATGCCACCACGGCGGCTGAACACTTCGCGGCGGATCGTGCCGTCCACCGGGTACGGATAATCCTTGGCGTGTTGCTCGGCAAACTCGATGCTGACCTGCATCGGCCCGCCGGTGTGCACCGGGTTGAAGCCGCCGAACAGCGTGCGGCCCATCGGCACCCGACCGATGAAGTCGTCGAAAATGCCACTGAGTTCTTTCTCACTGCGTGCCGCATTCAGGCGTTCGCTGTAGGTCTTGCCGTTGGTTGAACGCACTTGCAGAGCGCCGCTGACCAACAGGCTGGGAATATGCACTTTGGCGGCGCGGCGATCGATTTCGTCGCGGGCGATTTTGCCCAGGCCGGGCACGGAGGGGTCGGCCTGGAAGGTGGATTCCTGCTCGGCGACGGCCAGTACCGAACACAGATTCTGCGTGGTCGGGCTGATGTTTTGCGCGGCAAATGCGGCGTAGATATCGGTGGCCCAGCCTTGCCGATCGGCCGTCTTGGCCGGCATCAGCCGCACAATCTCGGCCTTCACTTCGGCAGGCGCACGCGGCACCGGCTCCTGGCTGCGCTGCCCCGCGCAACCGGCGAGCACCAGCAGTGCGGCGAGCGTGATCGGTAATCGAAAGTTGTGCATGTAACTTCATCCAGTCCGTTGTGCCGGGTTCACCATACGTTCAATGGTATGGCGCAGGCTAGGACTGCGCTGATCTGGCCCTGTTCCCTTGATGTTCATTTCCCTGCGCCGCCAAGTGCCCCGAAATAGAGCTTCCAACGGCTGATGACAAACTGATTGCAAAACGTTACTGAGAAAATCTATCATTTGCACCTGGAGTCGCATTTGCGCAAGGAGTTCCCGCGCCGCCCTTATTTTTCTCACCGGCCGTGCGCCTCCAGGTATCTACATGCCCGCTTCAGCTCGACTCGCCGTCCCGTTTCGCCCGACGCTTCTCGCCCTGCTGTGCTCCCTGACTGTCACCGCTTACGCCGCCGAAGGCGATACCAAAGCGCTGGTGCTGGACGACGTCAACGTCAATGCCCGGGCCCCGACACCCGGTGCCCTGCCTCCGGTCTACTCCGGCGGACAAGTTGCCCGCGGTGGGCAGCTCGGCGTGCTGGGCAATCAGGACATGATGGACGTGCCGTTCAGCGCCGCGTCCTACACCGAACAATTGATTCAGGATCAGCAGGCCGAAAACGTCGCCGACGTGCTGCTCAACGATTCGTCGGTACGTCAGGCCTCGGGTTTCTCCAACCAGGCGCAGGTCTTCATGATTCGCGGCCTGCCGCTGAACGGCGACGACATTTCCTATAACGGCCTGTACGGCGTGTTGCCACGGCAGATCATTTCCACCGACGCGCTGGAGCGCGTGGAAGTGTTCAAAGGCCCGAACGCCTTTATCAACGGCGTGACCCCGACCGGTTCCGGCATCGGCGGTGGCGTCAACCTGCAACCGAAGCGCGCCGGCGACGTGCCGTTGCGCCGTTACACCACCGACATCAACAGCGAAGGCCGTATCGGTCATCACTTCGACATCGGCCAGCGTTTCGGTGAAGACAACCGCTTCGGCGCCCGGATCAACCTGTCCCAGCGCGAAGGCGACACCGGTATCGATCACGAGAACCAGCGCTCGAAACTGTTCGCCATCGGCCTCGACTATCGCGGCGATGCCCTGCGCATTTCCGGCGACTTCGCCTACCAGAAAGAACGCGTCAACGGTGGCCGCAACTCGGTCAACCTCGGCACCGCCACACACATTCCGGACGCGCCGTCGGCCGATACCAACTATGCGCCGAAGTGGGGCTACACCGACATCGAAGACACCTTCGGCATGCTCCGCGCCGAGTACGACCTGAACGACAACTGGACCGCCTACGCGGCCGGCGGCGCCAAGCACACCCGCGAAGTCGGGCGCTACAACTCGACCACGCTGGTCGGCAACAGCGGCGCTACGTTCACCACCGGCTCGTTCATTCCCCATGACGAAGACAACACCAGTGTGATGGCTGGCCTCAACGGTAAACTCAACACCGGCCCGGTCAGCCACAAACTCAATTTCGGCCTGACCGGCATCTGGGCCGAACAGCGCAGCGCCTATGACTTCGACCTGACCCAGTACGCCAACAATATCTATCACCCGGTGCAAACCCCGTCGCCAGTGGGCAATTTTGCCGGCGGCGACTTGAATGATCCGGGCATCGTCGGCAAGACCTTCAACCGCAGCATTGCGATTTCCGACACCCTCGGTTTCTTCGACGATCGCCTGCTGGTCACCGCCGGCCTGCGTCGCCAACAACTGGTGGTGCAAGGTTACAACTACGCCAGTTGGGGCAGCGGCGATCGCAAGTCGAGCTACGACGAATCGATCACCACGCCGGTGTACGGCGTGGTGTTCAAACCGTGGGAACACGTGTCGTTCTACGCCAACCACATCGAAGGCTTGGCCCAGGGCCCGACCTCGCCGACCAGTTCTGGCGGATTCCGTGTGACCAACGGCAACGAAGTCTATGCACCGGCACGCTCCAAGCAGACCGAAGTCGGGGTGAAAGTCGACATGGGCACTTACGGCGCCAGCCTGGGTGTTTATCGCATCGAACAGCCGAGCGATGGTTACTGCGAAATCGACAGCGCCACTACCTGCACCTACGTGCGTGAAGGCGAGCAGGTCAACAAAGGTGTGGAAATGAACGTGTTCGGCGAGCCGATCCAGGGCCTGCGCCTGATCAGCGGCCTGACCCTGATGGACACAGAGCTGAAGAACACCCTCAACGGTGCCAACGACGGCAACCGTGCGATCGGCGTGCCGACCTTCCAGTTCAACGCTGGCGCTGACTGGGATGTACCCGGTCTGCAGGGCGTAGCGCTGAATGCGCGGATGCTGCGTACTGGCGGCCAGTACGCCGATGCGGCGAACAATCTGAGCCTGCCGACCTGGAACCGTTTCGATGCGGGTGCGCGTTATGCGTTCAAGGTGTCGGAGAAAGACGTGACCGTGCGTCTGGGTGTGGAGAACCTGGCGAACAAGAAGTACTGGGAATCGGCTCAGGGTGGGTATCTGACTCAGGGTGAGCCGCGGGTGGCGAAGCTGTCCGGCACCATTGATTTCTAAGCTTGAAAAGCCCCTCACCCTAGCCCTCTCCCGGAGGGAGAGGGGACTGACCGAGGTGTTCTTTCGAGTTACGCCGACGTGTGCCACCAAGTCGAACTCAGGTTTTGAAAGGCACCCAAATCGGCTCCCTTTCCCCCTCGCCCCCTTGGGGGAGAGGGCTGGGGTGAGGGGGCAAATTTCACTGTCACCAAAATCTCCTGCCGAACACCCGAAAAAAGGCCCCACAGCCCCACCGCTGCGGGGCCTTTCTCCGTCTGGCCGATCAACTGGCCACCCGCTCCTGCTGATCCATACTTGCTGCACAGCAAACGGAGGACAGGCCCATGAACCGCAGCGACGTCCTGATCATCGGCGCCGGCCCGACCGGGCTGGTGCTGGCCCTGTGGCTGAGCAAACTCGGCGTACGCGTGCGCATCATCGATAAAACCTCCGCGCCCGGCACCACTTCGCGAGCGTTGGCGGTGCAGGCGCGCACCCTTGAGTTGTACCGGCAACTGGACCTCGCCGACACTATTGTGCGCAACGGCCATCGGGTGGCGGCGGCGAATTTCTGGGTCAATGGCAAACCGGTCGCGCAACTGCCGCTGAACCGTATCGGCGAAGGCCTGACGCCCTACGCGTTCGTCGAAATCTTCCCGCAGGATGAACATGAACGGCTGCTGATCGAGCGTCTCGAAGACTACGGCGTCACGGTCGAACGCAACACCACGCTGGACAGTTTCGAGGAAACCGGCGATGGCCTCACCGCGCATCTGCGCCTGCCCGATGGCGAGCAGGAAATCTGCCAGGCCTGTTATCTGGCCGGCTGTGACGGCGCCCGCTCAGTCGTGCGCAAAACCCTCGACACTGGTTTCCCCGGCGGCACCTATCAGCAGATTTTCTACGTGGCAGATGTCAAGGCCAGCGGCCCGGCGATGAACGGCGAGTTGCATCTGGATCTGGATGAAGCGGACTTTCTCGCCGTGTTTCCTCTCGCTGGCGAAGGCCGCGCAAGGCTGATCGGCACCGTGCGTGACGAACGTGCGGATCGCGCCGAAACCCTGGAATTTTCTGATGTCAGCAGCCGTGCCATCGAACACCTGAAAGTGCATATCGAAGATGTCCATTGGTTCTCGACCTACCGCGTGCATCACCGCGTGGCTGAGCACTTTCGCAGTGGCCGCGCGTTTCTGCTCGGCGATGCCGCGCATGTGCACAGCCCGGCGGGCGGTCAGGGCATGAACACCGGCATCGGCGACGCGATCAATCTGGCGTGGAAACTTGCCGCAGTGCTCAGCGGCGCTGCCGAACCACGCCTGCTCGACAGCTACGAAACCGAACGCAAGGCCTTCGCCCGTCGGCTGGTGTCGACCACCGACAAAGTCTTCAGTTTCGTCACCGCCGAGGGGCGCATGGCCGATCTGCTGCGCATGCGCGTGGCACCGTTTCTGATCCCGAAAATGGCCTCGTTCGAGGCCAGTCGCGAGTTTCTTTTTCGCACCGTTTCGCAGGTCACCCTCAACTATCGCGGCATGCCTCTGAGTCAGGGCGCCGCCGGCCATGTGCACGGCGGCGACCGCTTGCCGTGGGCGCATGATGGTGAGGGAGATAATTACGAACCGCTCAGACAGCCGTGCTGGCAGGTGCATGTGTACGGTGACACCAGCGACGAAATGATTGCCTGGTGCCACGAACATCATTTGCCGCTGCATGTGTTCGACTGGCGCCCGGCGTTTGAAACGGCGGGGTTGGGGCGTAACGGTTTTTATCTGCTGCGCCCGGATACCTATGTGGCGATTGCCGAAAACAGCGCGGATCCGAAGGTGATTGAACGCTACTTCCGCGATCACGGCATCCGGCCGTTCTTTGCCTGCCTCTGACCCAAGAACACCACAAGAACCTGTGGGAGCTGGCTTGCCAGCGATGGCGTCAGCACAGTCAAAATCAATGTTGACTGATGCGCCGCTATCGCTGGCAAGCCAGCTCCCACAGGGTTGTGCGTTGGTCTTTAGATCCCGGCCAGTGCCAGATCCATCGCAAAGTAAGTGAAGATCAAATCAGCGCCTGCACGCTTGATCGCGCCCAGGCTTTCGCGCACCACACGATCCTCATCGATCGCCCCGGCCTGCGCGCCGAACTTGATCATCGCGTATTCGCCACTGACCTGATACGCCGCCAGCGGCAGGTTCGAGGCCTCACGAATGTCGCGGATGATGTCGAGGTAAGCGCCGGCCGGTTTGACCATCAGCGCATCGGCGCCTTCCTGCTCGTCGAGCAGCGATTCGCGCAGGGCTTCGCGGCGGTTCATCGGGTTCATCTGATAGCTTTTGCGATCGCCCTTCAGCGCGCTGCCACCCGCCTCGCGGAACGGGCCGTAGAGTGCCGAAGCGAATTTGGTCGAGTAGGCCATGATCGGAATCTGGGTGAACCCGGCCGCGTCGAGTGCCTGACGAATCGCCCGCACCTGACCATCCATCGCTGCCGACGGCGCGATCACGTCCGCACCGGCGCGGGCCGCTGCCACGGCTTGTTTGCCGAGGTTGATCAGGGTCTGGTCGTTGTCGACTTCATGGTTGTGCATCACGCCGCAGTGGCCGTGATCGGTGTATTCGCAGAAGCAGGTGTCGGACATCACGATCATTTCCGGCACGGCATCTTTGGCAATGCGCGACATGCGCGAGACCAGACCGTCTTCGCGCCAGGTGTCGCTGCCGTTGCTGTCCAGATGGTGGGACACGCCGAAGGTCATCACCGACTTGACGCCGGCACGGGCATAGCGCTCGATTTCGCTGGCCAGTTTGCGCTCGGGAATGCGCATCACCCCGGGCATGCTGTTGATCGGCACGAAGTCGTCGATTTCTTCTTCAACGAAAATCGGCAGGACCAGATCGTTCAGGCTGAATTCGGTTTCCTGGAACAGGCTGCGCAGGCTCGCATTGCGGCGCAGACGGCGGGGACGTGCTTCGGGGAACTGACTGGACATGAGGGCCTTTCCTGAAAACGGCAGATGAGACGAAAGTCGTAGGGGGCGAAGCTTATGCCTTGCGGGGGTTGGGGTACAAACCTGGATCAATCAAGAGTGCATTACTGGGGGTGTAACAATCTTTCAGAACACTGTAAATCCCTGTGGGAGCTGGCTTGCCAGCTCCCACAGGGTTATGTGTGTAGTCCGAAAATTACGAGGGAATGGTCAGGCCGCGAATGACTGCCGGACGCGCGAGGAAACGCTCAAGCACACGGGTGACATTCGGGAAGTTGCTGATGCCAACCAGATCACCGGCCTCATAAAATCCGATCAAATTACGCACCCACGGAAATGTGGCGATATCAGCGATGGTATAGCGCTCGCCCATGATCCAGTCACGGCCCTCGAGCCGGCCGTCGAGCACCTTGAGCAGGCGTTTGCTTTCGTCGACATAACGATCACGCGGACGCTTGTCTTCGTAATCCTTGCCGGCGAATTTGTTGAAGAAACCCAACTGGCCGAACATCGGACCGATACCACCCATCTGGAACATCAACCACTGGATGGTCTCGTAACGCAGCGCGCCTTCCTGCGCCAGCAACTGACCGCTTTTGTCGGCCAGATAAATCAGGATCGCACCGGATTCGAACAGCGGCAGCGGCTGATCATCAGGGCCGTGCGGATCGAGGATCGCCGGAATCTTGTTGTTCGGATTCAGCGACAGGAACTCGGCGGACAGTTGATCATTGCTGTCGAAAGCGACCTTGTGCGGTTCGTACGGCAGGCCGATTTCCTCAAGCATGATCGAGACTTTGACGCCGTTGGGCGTCGGCAAGGAATAGAGCTGAATCCAGTCAGGGTACTGCGCCGGCCATTTCTGGGTGATCGGGAACGCGGACAGATCGGTCATGGGAAGCATCCAGTCACAAATTAAAGCCTGATCATAATGTAGGCGCTGCGCAGGCTGCGATCTTTTGATCTTGAGGCTTTGCAGTCTGCAAAACGATCGCAGCCTTCGGAGCGCCTACATGAACCCGTAACATCCTGTCGCTAACCTGCGGCCAGACCGTTGAAGGTTGCCGTTAGAGTGCTGCGCACTCTGACGATCGAACCAAACGGCCCTCAGGGGACTCTGAGCTATGCGTTTGTTGCAGAGGAAGCCGTTCACGACAGGGAAAACACCCGGTGCTGGGAGCCCGCGGTGTAAAGGTTTGTCAGCCTTAACCGAATTTGCTGAAGAACCCTTTATTTCATGACGATCCTTATGCGATTCGCCAAACGTTTCAAACACCGCGCGTATGTGGCCCTGCCTTCCCTGCTGGCCGTCAGTGCACTGTTCCTGTCGCTTGAGTCCAGCGAAAGCCGCGCGCAACCGGTGGACGGCACCCAGACACTGGTGTTCCTGCGCCACGCAGAAAAACCCGAGGGCGGGCTCGGCCAGCTCAACTGTCAGGGCCTGAACCGCGCCATCGACCTGTCGACGCTGCTGCCGGAAAAATTCGGCAAGGCCGATTACGTGTTCGCCGCCAACCCGACGCGCAATGTCGAGGAAGGTGAGCTGGACAACTCCTACAGCTACATCCGTCCATTGATGACCATCAGCCCCGCCGCGATCAAGCTCGGCCTGCCGGTGAACATCGAGTTCTCGGCCAACGACACCAGCGATCTGGCCCGCGAACTGCTGGAAGACAAGTATCACAACTCGACGATCTACACCGCCTGGTCCCACGGCTATCTGCCGGAGCTGATCAACAAGGTGGCGGGCAAAGCGGTCGGCGAGAAACAGAACATCACCGAGGACTGGGCGGGCAACGACTTTGACTCGCTGTATGTACTGACGCTGACCTGGCACAACGGCAAGGCCAGTTTGCAAAGCCACAGCTACAAGCAGGGGCTGGATCATGGCAAGGAAACGTGTCCGACCTGAGTCATCTTCTGTCTGAACCGGCCCCATCGCTGGCAAGCCAGCTCCCACAGGGTTCCAGGGTGTACACAAATTCCATATACATCCGCAATACCTGTGGGAGCTGGCTTGCCAGCGATGGGGCCAGCAAAAGCACTATCAAACCTTCTGATTCCCCCGCTCACGCAGATACTCAAGCACCGCTCCACGCTCCCCGGCAAACTCGATCCGCCCGCCCTTCTTCTCGCGCTGAAACACATACATCGGGTCGTAATAATCGCGTAGCAGTACGCCGATCCACTCACGGAACAGCTCGACCGACCCGCTGCGCGCCTGTTCGGACAGCGCCGCTTCCATCTGCAAATACATGCGTTGATAGCGCTCGCCACCCAACCGACGTTGAATATTGTTCAGGCTGGAAATCAATCGCTCGGCATACAAAGCAAAACCCTGCTCGCCGTGAACCGCGACGAACTCGGCGTACAGGTCGATGACATAATCCTGCAGAATTCGCTCGACCCGACTCTCGAGGCTATCTTCCAGCCAGACCAGTGGTGCCGCCTGCATGCCCCGGTAGAGCGGTAATGGCAAGGCACAGCTGCCGACCACCCGACTCTCGTCTTCCAGAACAAACTGGTTGATCCCGCCTGCGCGTTTTTTCAGCACATCGACAGCCAGGCGGTTTTCGAAATCGATATTGGTCGGCTGCCCGGTGGCACGCTTGCCAAAACTCGAGCCGCGATGATTGGCGTGACCTTCCAGATCCAGACCATTGCTCAACTGCACCAGCACTTCAGTCTTGCCAGTACCGGTCATGCCGCCGAGCAGGACCAGATCGCATTCGGCCACAGCCTGATCGACTGTCTCCAGGAGGAATGTGCGCATGGCCTTGTAGCCGCCGCCGACACGCGGGTAATCGATGCCGCCCTCGTCCTTGATCCATTGCTGGACGATCTGTGAACGCAGGCCGCCGCGGAAACAATACAGATAGCCATCGGGGTGGTTACGGGCAAACTCGACCCAGCCTTGAATGCGCCGCTCTCTGACCTCGGCGGACACCAGCCGCTCGCCCAAGGCAATCGCGGCTTGCTGTCCGTGTTGTTTGTAACAGGTGCCCACCTGTTCGCGCTCACGATCGTTCATCAGCGGCAGGTTGACCACCCCGGGAAAAGCACCGTGGGAGAATTCGACCGGCGCACGGGCGTCCATCATTGGCCGGTCATTGAGGAAAATATCACGGTAATCAGTGCAGTCGCGGAGCATCAAATCACCTCGACTGCGTTCGTCTGTCGCTCAACCAGTTCGCCGATTGGCGCCAGGTTCAGGCCCAGTTCGGCGGCTACGGCGAGAAACTCTTCATTGCCTTCAGGCGTCACCGCGATCAACAGACCACCGCTGGTTTGCGGGTCGCAGAGCACGCGTTTGTGCAGTTCCTGCACGCGGCCAACCTTGCTCGCGTAGCTGTCGAAGTTGCGCAGCGTACCGCCGGGAACGCAGCCCTGATCGAGGTAGTACTCGACGCTGTCCAGACGCGGCACACGGTCATAAGCGATGCGCGCGGTGAGCTGGCTGCCATCGGCCATTTCCACCAGATGCCCGAGCAGACCAAAACCGGTGACATCGGTCATGGCGGTAACGCCGGCGAGTTTGCCGAAACGGCTGCCGGGTTTGTTCAGGGTGCACATCCAGTCGCGGGCCACGCCAACGTCGGCGGCGCGCAATTTGCCTTTTTTCTCGGCGGTGGTGAGGATGCCGATGCCCAGCGGTTTGGTCAGGTACAGCAGGCAGCCGGCGGTGGCGGTGTCGTTGCGCTTCATGTGACGCTTTTCCACCAGACCGGTGACGGCGAGACCGAAGATCGGTTCCGGCGCATCAATCGAATGCCCGCCCGCCAGTGGAATGCCCGCCGCGTCGCACACCGCGCGGCCGCCGCGAATCACTTCACGCGCCACTTCCGGCGCCAGCACATTGACCGGCCAGCCGAGAATGGCGATGGCCATCAACGGATCGCCGCCCATCGCATAGATGTCACTGATCGCATTGGTCGCGGCAATGCGGCCGAAGTCGAACGGGTCATCGACGATCGGCATGAAAAAATCCGTGGTCGAGACCACACCGCGCTCGGCATCGATCTCATAGACCGCCGCATCATCGCGCGAGGCATTGCCGACCCACAGTTTCGGGTCAAGGTTCTGCGCACCGCTGCCGGCCAGAATCACTTCCAGCACCTGCGGGGAAATCTTGCAGCCGCAGCCGGCGCCGTGGCTGTATTGGGTCAGACGAATCGGCTCGCTCATGGGGGAGTCTCAGGCTGTTGATGGGGGCGATTCTAGCAGAGCGCGACGCAGCAGTTTTTTGATCGTTCCCACGCTCCGCGTGGGAATGCAGACCGGGACGCTCCGCGTCCCTTCCGGAGCCGGAACGCGGAGCGTCCCTAGAGGCATTCCCACGCAGAGCGTGGGAACGAGCAGCTTGAGGCAAGGCAAAAAAAACCGCCCTTACGGGCGGCTAAAAGTGCTTCGACCCTAAATCAGAAGCCCAGGCTGAAGCTGATGGTCATCGCATGGTCGTTGCTGTCGTTCGACAGTTGCCCCGAGTAGCCGACGCCGAGTTTGCCGGTCGGGCTGATCTGGAAGTCGACACCGGCTTCAACGATGGCGCTGTCCTTGGCAATCGGCACGCCTTGGGTGCTGAACGAGGCGCCGCCGTCGATGAAGGTCAGGTCGGCGTCAGGCTTGGTATCACCAAACGCATGGCGCCAGCCGATGGCCGCGCGCGGGGTGAATTGCCCGCCGTTGGCCAGGGTGATGACTTTGCCGGCGCGCACGCCGAGGGTCGAGAAGGTGATGTCCTGATCGGCATCGGCCTCCAGGCGCCCTACTCCACCCTTCTCCTTGGCTTTGTCAGTGTCGTAGTTGACGTAGGCCAGACCGGCAAACGGTTCGAGGGCAATGCCGCCAGCGTCGATGGCGTAGCCGACTTCACCGAATACCTGGGCGCTGCGCGCATCGTAATTGGCCTTCAGGCGATCGTTGTAGCTGCCGACGCTGACGTTGCGTTTGGTCTCGATGTCGTGCCAGCTGTAAGCCGCGCCGAGGCGCACCGCCAAGGCGTCAAACTGCGAATTGAGATACGCCGCCAGGTGGTAGCTTTCGACGGTGGCATCCGAGCGACGATCATGCGCATCGAGGTCGCTGCGGGTGTAACCGGCGGCCATGCCCACGCGCCACTGGTCATCGAGTTGCTTGTCGGTACCGAGCATGAAGCCGCTGAGGTTACGGTCGAGTTTCGCCGCGTTGCTGTCGCCATCCGACTCGCCCCAGGCGCCGAGTGCCCGCGCCCAGCCAACCATTTCGCCGTGGCAACCGTTGCTGCTCAATTGGTTGTCACTTGGCGCCAGGGCACGGCGTGGATCATCCGCCGCGCTGCATGACGGTTGGCGCATGCGATCGTTGACCGCGTCACGCACGTAGCGCGAATCCTCGAGGATGGCGCTGGCGGTGCTGGCGTGGATCTCACCGGACAGACTGTCGAAGGCATTACGCGCACCGGCGACACTGAGGTTGACGATCTCGTTCTGCAACGCCGCACCGGCCGGGCCGTTGTTCGACAGCGCGGTGGCGGTTCTGAACTGGTTGCCAGTGGCGGCGACATCGGCGAAGGAATTGCCGTTGCGGCTGACCACCAGGTTCACCGCATTAGCGTCATACACCAGTGCGCTGTTGAGGAACGCATATTGCGGCAGGTCCGCAGCGCTGAAGGTGCCGTTTACGCCACCGCCCGCCGTAATCAGCGAATACGTGGTGTTGCCGGTGAACGGTGCCAGCGAGTTGACTTGCAAAGCGCCGCCCAGGTTTGCAGTACCACCGACGGCCAGTGGCGTCGCGGTTGGCGAACTGACGGTCAGCGCCAGCACGCCATCCGAGGCGTTGGTCAGGTTACCGGCCACGCTCAGGGTTCCGGCCTCAGCGCCGGAAGCCACCACACCATGGTTGATCACCGAACCGACACTGCCGTTACCGCTCAGCCCTGCACCGTTGGCCACGGTCACTTGCCCGCCCAACGAAGCCCGCGCCGAACGGCTGCCGACTTGCAGCACGCCTTGATCAACCGCGACGGTACCGCTGAACGGATTATCTCCGGTCAACAGTAAGGTGCCGGTGCCGCGTTTGGCCATCGCCCCGAGACCGCTGAGGACCCCGTTGAACTGACCATTGGCATTCTGCTGGAACACCAGCGTGGCGTTGTCGAGGATATTGCCTTGCAGGCTGGTGGTGTTACCGACCAGCGTACCGCCGCTGACGGTGGTGCCACCGCTGTAGGTGTTGGCACCGCTCAATACCAACGTGCCGGAATCAAGCTTTTCGATACCACCCGTGCCCACCAGTGGCGTGGAAATTTCTGCACTCGCGCCGGCATTGACCCGCACCGGTGCAAGGCTGCCGTCCGCGCCATTGACCGGCGTCAACGTCCCGCCAGCCCCCGGAACCAGGCTGTAGCCGCCGGAGAGGAATTGCAGACCGGTGAAGTTCTGATTGCCCTGCACGGTAACCGTACCTGCCTGACCGCCGAACACCGCGAACTGACCATTTGAAGCCAGGGCCTGAGTACCGCTCGGATCGGTCCAGTTAGTACCCGGCCCCCACACGCCGCTGCCGCCACCGATGCTGCCGTCCGGGTTGGTGGTGCCACCGTTCCAGAACTGCACCTCACCCGGCGTGCCTTGCACCAGCAGGTTGATCTGATTGGCGATAGCCGTTTGCAGGGTCAGATTGGCCGCCGACACCGGCAGGCTGCCATACACCAGACCGTTGTCGGTCAGGCTGCCGCCATAGCTGAACAGTTGATAAACGCCGGTGCCGAAGCCGCCGGCATTGCTGATGTTCAGCGTACCGTCGAGGGTCAGGTTGCCGGCAACATTGACCACGGTGGTCGAACTGGCCGCCGAGCCGAGGCTGAAGTCCAGATTGGTTCCCGACGACAGTGCCAGCGAACCGACTGACAAAGGCGTTGCTGTACCGCCACCGGCCAGCGTCGCACCGCTGGCCAGTTGCACGGCGCCGCCGAGTTGGCCGCCACCGCCGATGCTCGCGCCGCTGGCAACGTTGACGTTGGCGCTGTTGAGCACGCCATTGACGATCAGGTTGCCGGCCTGCACCGAGGTGTTGCCGGTGAAGGTGTTGTTGCCGGCCAGCAGAAGTTCACCAGTGCCGGTTTTGTTCAGCGTGCCGGCGCCGGTGAGGTTGCCGGTGTAGCTGCCGTCGGCGTTTTGCTCGAAGGTCAGCGTCGCGTTGTTGACGATTGCACCTTGCAGGCTGCTGGTATCGCCGCGCGTCGTGCCGCCGTTCAGGGTGGTGCCGCCGCTGTAGGTGTTGGCGCCACTGAGGACGAGATCGCCGCTACCGTTTTTTACCAGGTTGCCGGTGCCATTCAAAGCACCGATCAACGTGGTGTTCTGATTGCCGGCGAGGGTCAGTTGCGCACCGAGGTTGATGGCGTTGGCCAGTTGCAGGGCCGAGGTGCTGTCGAGGCTGCCGGTGCCGGTCACGTTGAGTGCACCGCTGCTGATTGCACTGTTGTTGCCGAGGATCAGCGTACCGCCGGCGAGTTGAGTGCCGCCGCTGTAAGTGTTGTTGCCGTTGAGGGTCAGGCTCGAAGCGCCGGCCTTGATGATGCTGCCGCTGCCACTGACCACGCCGTCGAGGGTCAGGGCGTTGGAACCCGCAACGGTCAAACCACCGTTGACGACCACGTCGTTACCCAAGGTCACGGCTGCATTACTGTCCAACGCGGTGCCGTCAGCAGCAGTCAACACGCCAGTGCCGAGCGCCGCGTTGTTGCCAACCACAATCTTGCCGCCGTTGAGCGCGGTGCCGCCGGTGTAGCCGTTGGCCGCGTTGAGCACCAGCGTACCGCTGTCGTATTTGCCCAGCGTGCCGCTGCCGTTCAGCGCGACACCAATGGTTGCCGTGGCGTTCGGGTCAACCCGCACCGTGGCATTGCCCAGCGAACCGTTGACCAGATTCAACGAGCCCGCCGCGCCGTTCACTAGGCTGTAGCCGTCGGTGACGAACTGCATGCCGGTGATGGTTTGCGCGCCGTTGACAGTCACTGTGCCGGCCGCGCCCTGGAACACCGCAAAATTGTTGGTCCAGGCCTGATTGGTGGTGCCGTTGACGTCGGTCCAGTTGGTGGTGCCGGTGCCCCAGGTGCCGCTGCCGCCCTCAACCGAACCGTTGGCCACCAGTTGATTGCCGTCCCAGAACTGCACGGTGACGCCCGGTGCGGTGACCAGCAGGTTGATCTGATTGGCCAGCGCGGTTTGCAGGGTCAAATCGCCAGGGCTGACGCTGCCCGGCAGTGTGCCGAAGAGCATGCCGTTGTCGGTCAGGCCGCCGGTGTAGTCGATCAGACGATAGACGCCGCTGCCAAAACCACCAATGTCGCTGACATTAAGGGTGCCGTCGAGGGTCAGGTTACCGCCGACGTTGACCAGCGCATTGCCGCCGCCGGACACCGGTGTACCGAGGCCAACGTCGAAGTTTGAATTGCCGTTGAACAGCAGCGAACTCACGCTCAGCGTACTGCCGGTGACGCCAGCCAGATGACCGCCATCGGCCACGGTCACGGCACCGGTCAGGGTGCCGCTGCCGCCGAGGGTGCCGCCGTTGTTGACCAGCACATTGCCGCTGGCCAGCGAACCGTTGACCTGCAAGGTACCGGCGTTGACGTTGGTGTCGCCGGTCAGATCGCTGATGCCGCTGAGGGTCAGGGTGCCGCTGCCGAGTTTGCTCAGACCGCCGTCACCGCTGAGGATGCCGGCGAAGGTGCTGCTGACGTTGCCGCCGCCCAGGCTCAACGTATTGCCAGTGCCAATCAGCGCCGTGCCGCTGCCAGTCAGGCTGGCAAGGCTTCCCGAAGCACCGAGATTAAGCGCCGCGCCACCCGCGAGATTGACCGTGGCGTTATTGCCCAATGCCGTGCCGTTCAGGGTGGTCAGGCTGCCGGACAGTACATCGAAAGTGCCGCTGAAGGTGTTGTTGCCGGACAGTGTCACGTCGGCCAGACCGTTCTTGGTCAGAGTGCCCGCACCGGCAATCACGCCGCCGAGGGTCAGGTTGTTGTTGCCGGCCAGACTCAGGTTGGCATTGACGTTGACGTTGTTCGCCAGCACCAGCGGCGCACTGGTGTCGAGGCTCGAGGCGCCGGCCACGGTCAGTGCGCCGCTGCCCAATGCCGAACCGGTGCCGAGGGTCAGCGTACCGGCGTTCAACGTGGTGCCGCCGGTGTAAGTGTTGACGCCGTTGAGCGTCAGGTTCGACGCGCCGTTCTTGATCAAGCCGCCCGCGCCGCTGACGACGCCAGCGAGGGTCAGGTTGTTGCTGCCGGTGTTGCTCAGGTTGGCGTTGAGCACGACGTTGTTGCCCAGGCTCAGCGCACTGTTGCTGTCCAGCGCGGAGGCGCCGGCTACGGTGAGATTGCCCAGACCCAGCGCCGAGTTGCTGCCGGCGGTCAGGGTGCCCGCGTTGAGGGTCACGCCACCAAGAAAATTATTGTTGCCACTCAGGCTCAGGTTGGCCGCGCCGTTTTTGCTCAGGCTGCCGGCGCCGTTGACCGTGCCGGCCAGGGTCAGATCCGCCGTGCCGCCAATGCCGAGGTTGCCCGCGAGGTTGACCGCGTTGTTCAGCGAAACCCCGGTGCTGGCATCCAGCGTGGTGCCGCCCGCTGCATTCAGCGTGCCCGAGCCGAGCGCCGAGTTCGACGCCAGAATCAGTCCGCCGGCATTCAGCGCGACCGGCCCGAGGAAGGCATTGTTGCCGCCGAGGGTCAGGTTGGCCGCGCCGGTTTTGATCAGGCCACCGGTGCCGCCAATCACGCCGTTGAGGGTCAGGGCATTGCTGCCGACGATGGTCAGGTTGCCGTTCAGCGTCGCCGCGTTGGCCAGTGTCACCGCCGCGTTGCTGTCCAGCTGCGTACCGGCATTCGCCGTCAGCGTACCGGTACCGAGCGCCGTATTGCTGCCGACGATAATCTTGCCGCCGTCCAGTTGCGTGCCGCCGGTGTAAGTGTTGGCACCGCCGAGCACCAGGGTGCCGGCGTCAAGTTTATTAAGGATGCCGCTGCCATCGATATTGGCATTGATGGTCGCCGTGACGCCCGGATCGACGCGCAACGAAGTGGTGCCGCCGGTGCCGTTGACCGCCGTGAGTTGCCCCGCCGCACCGTTGACCACGTTGTAGCCATCGGTGAGGAATTGCATGCCGGTAAACGCTTGCGTGCCGTTCACCGTCACCGTGCCGGCACTGCCCTGGAACACCGCGAAGTCGCCGGCCCACGGTTGGTTGACCAAACCGTTGGCGTCGGTCCAGTTGGTGCCGACCGCGTTCCACGTGCCGCTGCCGCCATCGACCACGCCGTTGGCGATGGTCTGGCTGCCGTCCCAGTAACGAATGTTGACGTTCGGCGCCGACACTTGAATGTTGATCTGATTGGCCACGCCGGTCTGCACCAGCAGGTCGCCGAGGCCGTAGCCGACCGGTACGCTGGCAACGTCCAGACCGAGATTGGTCAGTGCGCCGGTGTAGTTGAACAGGCGATACACGCCGACGCCGAAACCACCGGCATCGCTGACGTTGAGATTGCCATCAAGCGTGAGGTTGCCGCCGACGTTCATCAGCGACGCAGTCGACGGTGTGCCCAGTGCCACATCAACGTTGCTGCCGGCGCCGAGAGTCAGAGCACTCGCCGACAAGGTGTTGCCCGACGCCAACGCCAGATGCCCACCGTTGTTGATGTTGACCGCGCCGAGCGCCGAGCCGGTACCGGTCAGGGTGCCGCCGGTATTGACGTTGAGTTGAGCACTGCCCAGCGAACCGCTCAGGTTCACGATACCGCCATCGATCGCAGTATTGCCGGTAATGCCGTTGATGCCAGTGAGGTTCAAGGTGCCGGTACCGACTTTGACCAGGCCGCCGCTGCCGCTGAGATCGCCATCAAAGATGCTGGTGACGTTGCCGGTGCCGACCGTCAGGGTGTTGCTGCCGGTCAGTTGCACACTGCCGCTGCCGCTCAGCGCGCCGAGGCTGGCGTCACTGCCCAGATTCAGGCCGGCGCCGGCGCTGATGTTGACGCCGGAGGTGTTGCCCAATGCGTTGGTATTGAGCGTGGTGACGCTGCCCGAAATGATGTTCAGCGCGCCAGTGAAGGTGTTATTGCCGGCCAGGGTCAGGTCTGAAAGGCCGTTTTTGGTCAGGCTACCGGCGCCGTCAATGATGCCGTTCAAGCTCAAATCGTTGTTGCCGGCGACGGTCAGTCCGGCATTCAGGGTAATGGCGTTGCCGATGCCGAACGATGCGCTGTTATCCAGCGTTGCCGCGCCACCGACGAGCAATGCGCCACTGCCCAGACCGTTGGCATTGCCAAGGGTCAACGTGCCGGCGTTGAGTGTGGTGCCGCCGCTGAAGGTGTTGTTGCCATTGACGGTCAGGTTGGCTGCGCCGTCCTTGATCAACTGGCCGGTGCCACTGGTCACGCCGCCGAGGGTCAGGTTCTGCGTACCGCCCACGGTCAGCGCCGCATTCAGGGCGACATTGTTGTTGAGGCTGACCAGCGGCGAGTTGCTGTCCAGTGTCGCGGCGCCAGCGACGGTCAATGCACCGGAACCGAGCGCCGAACTGTTGCCGACGGTCAGAGTGCCGGCGTTCAGCGTGGTGCCGCCGAGGTAGTTGTTGGCGGCATTGAGAATCAGATTGGCCGCGCCGTCTTTCACCAGACTGCCAGCCCCGCTGACCAGACCGGTCAGGGTCATATCCGCTGTGCCGCCGATGTTCAAGGCACCGGCGAGTGCCACGGCATTGTTCAGGCTGACGGCGGTGTTGGCATCCAGCGTGGTGTTGGCCGCCGCGTTCAACGTGCCGGAACCCAGCGCGGTGTTGCTGCCGACGGTCAGTTTGCCGGTGTTCAACAGGGTGTTGCCAAAATAAGTGTTGGCGCCGTTGAGGGTCAGGTCGGCAGCACCGTTCTTGGTCAGTCCACCGATACCGGCGACCACGCCGCCGAGGGTCAGCGCATTGGAGCCACCCAGGGTCAGAGTGCCGGCGAGGTTGACATTGTTGGCCAAGGTCGCGGCGGTACTGGTATCGAGGGTGGTGCCGTTCGAGGCGTTGAGTGTGCCGGTGCCCAGGGCGGTGCTGGAACCGACAATCAGTGAACCGGCGTTCAGCGCCGTGGTGCCAGTGTAGGTGTTGTTGCCGTTGAGGGTCAGACTCGAAGCGCCAGTTTTGATCAGACCGTTACCGCCACTGATCACCCCGCCAAGGGTCAGCGCATTGGCGCCGCCGGCGGTGAGGTTGGCGTTGAGAATGACGTTGTTGTTGAGGGTCACGGCCGAACTGCTGTTGAGGGTGCCCGCGCCTTCCACCGACAAGGCGCCAGTGCCCAGTGCCGCGCCGTTGCCGACCGTCAAGCTGCCGGCATTCAGCGTGGTGCCGCCGCTGTAGGTATTGGTGCCATTGAGCGTGAGATTGGCGGCGCCGTTTTTCACCAGTTGGCTGGTGCCGCTGATCACGCCGCCGAGGGTCAGCGCGTTGCTGCCGCCAATGCCCAGGCTGTTGTTGAGAATGATGGCATTGTTCAGGGTCACCGTCGCATTGCTGTCGAGGGCGGCCACGCCGCCGACGGTGATGTTGCCACTGCCCAGCGCCGCGTTGGCGCCCGCCGTAATCGTACCTGCGTTCAACGCGACGGCACCGAGGAAGGTGTTGGCGCCGTTGAGAATCAGGTTGGCCGCGCCGTTTTTGGTCAGCCCGCCGCTGCCGCTGACAATCCCGCCCAGGGTCAGGTTGGCACTGCCGCCGACAGTCAGGTTGCCGCCGAGTGAGACTGCGTTGGTTAGCGCAACGGCAGTGCTGGCATCGAGGGTGGTGCCCGCCGCCGTGGTCAAGGCACCCGTGCCCAGCGCGGTGTTGGAGCCGACAATCAGCGTGCCGGCATTCAGCGCGGTACCGCCGGAAAAGGTGTTGTTGCCGCTGAGGCTGAGGTTGGCGGTGCCGTTCTTGATCAGATTACCGGCACCGCTGATGACGCCGCTCAAACCCAGCGCCTGCGTGCCGCCGATGGTCAGATCGGCCGCCAGCGCGACGGCGTTGGCGAGAGTCACCGCCGTGGTCGCATCCAGTGTGGTACCGGCCGCCGCGTTCAACGCGCCCGTACCCAGCGCGGTGTTGCTGCCAACGAACAGGCTGCCGGCATTGAGCAGCGTGTTGCCGCTGTTGGTGTTGTTGCCGCTCAAGGTCAGGCTGGCGCTGCCGGATTTGGTAATCCCACCAGTGCCGGACAACACGCCGCCGAGTGTCAGGGCATTGCTGCCGAGCACGTTGAGCGCACCGGTCATGCCGATGTTGTTGGCCAGGGTGACGTTGGTGGTGCTGTCCAGACTGGTGCCGGCGGCGGTATTCAGCGCGCCACTACCCAGCGAGTTGTTGTTGGTCACCAGCAGGGTGCCGGCGCTCAGGGTGGTGGTGCCGGTGAATCCGCTGTTGGCGCCACTGACAGTCAGGCTGCCGCTGCCGGTTTTGGTCAGGCCGCTGCTGCCGCTGATCAAACCGCCGAGGGTCAGCGCGCCAGTGCCGCCGGCGGTCAAGGTGCCGCCGAGGCTGATGGCGTTGTTCAGGCTGATCGTGCCCGGGGCGCTCAACGTTGTCGCGCCAGTGACGTTGAGGGTGCCGGTGCTCAGCGCCAGGTTGTTGCCCAACTGCACGGTGCCGCCGTTGAGCGTGGTGTTGCCCAGGTAGGTGTTGGCGGCGCTGAGGCTCAGTTGCCCGGAACCGACTTTGGTCAGGCCGCCGCTGCCGGAAATGACGCCGCTCAGGGTGGTGGCGTTGGTACCTTGCACTGTCACGCCGCCCGCGCCGAGGGAAATCAGGTTACTGACGTTCAACCCGGCATTGCTGGCCTGGAGTATCCCGCCGTTGGAGGTGATCACGCCGCTGCCGAACGTGGCGTTGTTGTTGAACTGGGCGACACCACCGTTAAGCGTGGTCGCGCCGCTGACCAATGGCCCCTGCAAGGTCCAGGTGCCGCTGTTGAGGGTCAGGTTGTTGAAGTTGACGTAGGTCGCGCTCGATGCGGTGCCGACACCCGTGGTGCCGCCGCCGACGCCGATCGGGTTTTGCAGAATCAGGCTGTTGGTGCCGCCCGCGCCACCATCGACCGTGCCGGTCGGAGCGAAGGTCAGATTGATGCCGATCAACCCGCCGAGGCCGACGCTGATCTGTACACCGTCACCGACGTTGACGCTGGAACCGGTCACCGCGGTGAAGGTGTTGGTGCTGGCCGCGCCCATCGACACGCCGCCGGTAATCGCACCGGCGTTGGTGAAGGTATTGCCGGCCGCCGATGTTTCGAACGCGATCCGGCCGTTGATCACACCGGTGCTGCTGTTGGTCATGTTGACCTGCGAGCCGCCGTAGACGCCGACCACCGGGGTGTCGGCGAGGGTGATGCCGCCGATCGACAAACCGGTCGAGGTGATGGTGCCGTTGTTGGTGATGCTGGTGGTGCCGGCAGCAGCGTTGTTCACCGCAATGCCGAGGCCGTCGATGCTGGTCAGGTTGAGCCCGAGCAACATGCCCGTGCCGCGAATGATCCCGCTGGCGTTGTTGAGCACGCTGACCGTACTCGTAGCGCCAGTGCCGATGAACGCGCCGCCGCTCAGCACCGAGACCAGGCCGAGCAGTGCCGGGTCGAGCGTGCCGGAGTTGTTCAGGGAAATGTTCACCCCGGTCAGGTCCATCACATGGCCGCCGAGGGTCGCGTTCATCTGCGCCCCGCTGTTGACGTTGACCGTCAAACCACTGGTGGCGCTGGAGAAGTTGTTGAGAAACAGCGGCAGGCTCGGCACGCCGGTGCAGGTCACCGTTGAACCCGCCGTGGAGCACGTGGCCAACGCAGGAGCGCTGACGCCGCCGAACAACAGCCCGGCGACACTCAGATGCACAGCAAGGGAAAGAGGGGAAAAGCGCGAAACGAGGGCGACACCAAACCTTGCTTCCACGGGCTACTCCTTGTCGTGGCCAAATTCTTCCTTGAGCGCGCGAAGAGCCGTGCTTATTCCACACGCGAATCAAGACTGCGACGGTCATCACAAAACCGTTGATTGGGGACAAAGCTAGTAGACGCCCGGCAATGGGGCACGGATTAAATGGTGTTAATACTTTAATACTAGAGGGGTCTGGAATAAGCGTTTCAGCCCGTATTCGTGGGCCTTCAACCTGTCGCAGAACCTGTAGGCCTTCGCCTGCTCGCGATGGCCTACAGGGGTTTACGGTGATCAGTTATACCTGATCAGTCCGTCAGTTAAATTTGCGAATTCTTCGATATTTCATGGCATTGAGAAAACTGGTACGCCTTGTGCAAACGTTTGCGTAACGTCAATCCCAACGTTTTCGTAACAAAACCGTACAAGCCCACGGAACACGGGCCTCGATCCGCAAAAAAGGACTTTGAATGGCCATTGCATGCCCTTTTCGCGCACCTTTCTCGTGCACGCTTGCTGTTTCCTTGCTACTGACCGGCGTTACCGGACTTCTCAGCCACAGCGCTCTGGCGCAACCGGCCGCCAAAGAAGAATCCGCCCAGGGCGAAGCCCTCAGCCCCGAAGCCAGCCCGCCGAAAAAAGGCGCCTACCTCTCGGACTGGTACAACCAGGACCTGATGCTGATCGGCAGCAAGGACATCAGCTTCGGCCCGCAACCGGCCGACGATATCTATCTGGAATACGAGTACTTCGGCCGCAAAGGTCCGTTCGAACTATACGGCTATGTCGACATTCCGAAGATCTTCAACATCGGCAACAGCCACGACAAAGGCGTGTGGGATCACGGCTCGCCGGTGTTCATGGAGCACGAACCGCGCATCTCCATCGACTACCTCGCC
>Ga0307510_10000763_pt1 | contig 33249 bp, 40 predicted proteins | sample 12_EM_MG_FD_207224 | JGI IMG/M metagenome (GOLD analysis project Ga0307510, IMG submission 207224) | Populus trichocarpa ectomycorrhiza microbial communities from riparian zone in the Pacific Northwest, United States - 12_EM | ecosystem: Host-associated > Plants > Roots > Unclassified | place... | reverse complement strand
ACACCTATAGCTTTGGATGCAACAACGAACGCATCCGGGTTACCCTTATTCGGCCCGGTGGAGGTGAGGTCGAACTTTGGGCGGAGGGTCCCATTGTCATTGATGAAATAGTGATAGCCCAGAAGGGAGATCTTGAACTTGTGGCAGAGCTCATTTATCAGGTTCGATTCTGATGGGTCGAAGTTGGGGCATTTCTTCCAAATGTCGAAGGCATCATTCTGAATTTTCGCGAACTCTTTTGTGCCATAGAGGCACGAGATGTCGAACAAGTCAGCAACGGCGCCAACAGAGCTACCCAATCAACCTCATCAGTTGCGCACGAATTACAGTCTTGTGAAACTCACGTATAGTTCCCTGAGGAACTGCAGGTATAGTTCTGTACCCCGACGCCCAAAGCGACATAGCGAGGCGGGGTGGACAATGGAGGAAATGGCGGCTGTAGGTTCAGGGCAGTGGTAGGGACACTGCAAGTCTTACCCCTGGGGAACGATACAGCGAGGGTCGAAGTGGCCGCTAGGAGGATAGGAAGGAGAATTTGAGCAAGCATGGTGAACGGTGCTCAAAATCGAAGGAAAGTGTTTTGGGTGAGGGGGAAGGAACGAACCTCTGAATTGTAATCAGGGGGAAATTGCCCTGCTTTATAGGAAAAAATGCTCTGGTAGGCGACAGGTGACAGCTTGGGGCCGAGACATTGGAAACGCCCAAGGGAGGAGAACGAGGGGAAACAATGAACTTGAACAGAATTGCGCGCCATCGCAGCGTTGTGATCGATTGAAATGCAGCAGAGTATATCATATCCTCGGAGATAGGCACAGGCGCGGCAAAATAAGTCTCTGTCTTATTGGGGTAATGTTCTTGTCACAAATCGGAATCGAAGCAGCAGATCAAACAGTTACCCTGGCGCACTGTAGTTCACGTTCACCCCATGTGGCACGGCGTCAGTAACAAGGGCATGTTGTGGGCGTCACGCCCAAAGTCACCGCAATTCAGAGGAGTTAAAAGTTGAAACCTGAACGGTTCTTGCTATTTCCAAACTACTGCTCCACCCAAGTGCCTCGCGAATAGTACTGTGGTCACAAACTTACGAGTCGGGTTTGTTTTCAAACTGAGCAATTTGGCATCCAAGTTCTAGAGTGCCTCGTGGTTGTGAACGTCAGAACCTAATCGCCCTGAAGTCCAACGTGTGCGCTCCCTCATGGTCAACGTGCCAACTGGGTGAGGTTGCCCTTATTCCTTTCGGTCGGCGTTCGACCATACAAAATCAGGGTTCACGGGCAATTATATCAAATTGGTGCACTGATGTGAAGGCCATGATACACTTCCACGAGCTTCCTTATGTTCAGCTCTGTTTTTATCCGCCATTGCTCTGATCTAGTAATGATCAGCATTGTATAGTGCTGTCCTCATAGGCAAGCTGACGTTGCTGATCTCTGTATATCCCAGAATAAATGATGACTTGACCAAACCCAAGATTCCATACGCCAAAATAGATGTACATATCCAATCAATCATCAGGTTTGCAGGGTTGAATCTGATGTGGATGGTGGGCTAAATTTAAGGCCCAGGCACTGCGTGGGCGCAGGGCATCGGTAGTGTACGAAATCAAGTTTTAACCGAATTGAAGTGCACGCACGTTGGGCTCTCCAGCCGCTCGCTGTGCTCAGCTCAGATGGGAGCACTGTCTAGGGAGGTATGGAAAGGGGTTTTCAGACACAGACACATTTCACACCTACACCAACCGTCGAGGTGAATAAGAGCGCGGATTGCGTCATACATGGTCTTGACGTGAGGCCGTCGACATGATGGCTTCTTTACAGATGCCGCCGCCACCCACCGCTCTAAGTTACTGCCGACGGAACTTCCCCTCGCTTGTCGTCAGTCGTTGTCATGACCCAAAGTCATATTTTAGGCAACTGTTGACCTGTCCAGTCTGCGACACGAATTCCAGGCGAATCTTTGTGACACGCCAGACCGATGAGAGCATGCACGTAAGTGAGAGCAGATCGGATAGACGCACACGAAGACGAACCTAATCAAAGTTGGTTTCTTCCTTTTTTAACCAAGGTTTTGACGCTAATCACGATGTGGTGAAGTATTACTGTCCGCCATCCATGTGTTAAAATTGGCTGTCATATAAACTCTAAAGACGGTTACGACGGTGTTACGATGCTCTAACCCTGCTTACGATCGCTCTACGGCCATCTTCAGATTAGCTTCTTGTTCCAGTTGCAACTACGGGTCCGAATGTTGCTGCGCACTGCCGATCAACCCAATATTCACGCAATGGCAACGTGTCGGAATCTGCGCCGCGACGCTATTTTCTTACGAAAAGGTGACCATGTTAAATGGTAAATGGATTTAATGCGCTGCAAAATGTACGACACCAATATCACTGGCTAAAGCAGGTTTGAAGAGGCGGTACATAAACGTGCAGTTCAAATTCATCTCGTGGGTAATATGAACGCCGCTTGTCTTCGCAGAAATGAAGGGATGACCTTAAGAATGTAGGCCACGGACTTGGAATCATTTGTGGCTGGTAACAGGCGGACAAAAGAGTGTCATCTGGGGACTGTTCAAATTTCCGATGCTTATACCATCGATACAAGAATGCAACCTAGGAGAGGCCATGAGAGGGAAATTATGTGCAGAAGGGCGGGGCGCGAAAGTGGGATCGAACGCATCGGCAAGTAATTTAACCCGACCAGGCAAGGTGTGAGGCCAGTGTGAGGACACCAGCGCCGGGTACTAAATATCCCGTGAGATCGTGGGAAGAGGATGCTATGGATCAGATGGCGGCCTTCTTCGTCTCTGTGCATCTGACAAGACGCGGACAGCATCCCTTGAGAATACGTAGGATAGACCACTCCAAATTGTGGTCGTTGCTACAGTCCACCTAAGCTACACAGTTAAGACAGGCCTTGTACGCGATGCTGTACGTGACTCACTGCAAACCTTTGAGGTAAAGCCCAAAGCCGACAGTTGCGCCGGGCAAGAGAGGACTTATCGTCGTAGAGCCCAGAAGGAGAAGTTGGAGTGCCGTGTTCACCTTGCTGATCGTTGTAGGACGCACTTCGGCTGATGGTATTGAAAAGTCCCAGTAGCGCCGGAAAGTTTTCTCGAGGGCGTTGAGCGCATGAGACACTAGGGTAAAGTGACAGAGCTTACCGGATGTGGAAGCGATGTGTATCGGATGTAAAATGCAGACAGTGACAACAACATATCACGGCCGACAATGATGGTGGCCAGTGGAACTAACGTCGACATGAGGACTAAGCCTTCTTCATGGGTTAGGAACTCACGAGGAAGCAGTCCCTGCATCGTCAATGTAACGACAAGAGTACCAACAAGTGCTTTATCCGCCGCGGGATCGAGGATGGTTCCAAGAACGGAGGTCATATTGTACCTACGTGCCAGAAACCCATCAAGCTGGTACTCAAACTGATCAGAATAATATGGGGTGGAACGTAGTCTCGGCGACTCACCCAGTCCGTGATTCCAGCATAGAGTAGCAGGCCGGTCGCAGCTGCATAGTTGTCAGATAGAATCGCCCAGCCTAGAGCGGGACAAGCGGCAATGCGCGAGGCTGTTAAGAGGTTTGGGAACGTGTAAATGTTTTCGCGTAATGCGGAAATTTGTCTTTGTGGCCGTGTATGTTGAAAGCGGTGGATGTACTGTAGCGATGAAGTGATTGACCGATGACTGGCCCGAAGATAAAGAGAGCGGGGGATGATGCAAGGGGCGAATCGCCCAGCTGTAAGCATGTGAAGTGGCAGTGTGATGTAAAGCAGAGCAAAACAATGGCCGCAATACGTTGGCTGGTGACCCGACACTCTCTTGTCCTTGCCACTCACACATGCCTATCCATCCTGGTTTATACGCCATACTCGCCTTGGTGCCCGTACTTTTCAGCATTTTGCTCCGACCATTGCATTCAGGCGATGTCTTCTCCGACGAATCAAATATTGGCCATGCCTTTTCCCCTCGCGTCTTACTCCTCACAGCCCATCCTGACGACGAAACCTTTTTTTTTGGTCCAACGGTCACCTCCTTGATACCTTCGTTTGCGGCGCCAGTGTCTAGAAGCCCGAATGACAACACTTCAGATTCTGTTGCCCTCACGTTTCCGCAAGTATACTCTCTGTGCCTCTCTATCGGCAATGCAGATGGGTTGGGCAATATACGACGGCAGGAGCTTGGAGATAGCCTTGACATTTTTGGAGTGTCCAAGGACAGGCGATGGGTTCTCGACAAACTGTACGTTTTTTCGACATATCTTGTCATGTGTGGCACAGGCAGCTCACTAAACTAAAGGGAATTTCAGGACAACATCAACGCGAGATGGGATGCTAGTCTCATAGCTGATACCGTGTACGAATATGTTGCGGGAAACAACATTTCTATCGTACGTGCTCTACTCCCCATCTGTTGTTCCTGACACCTCGTCGATGTGGTCTGTAGATCTTGACCTTCGATTCGTATGGGGTATCTGGTCATCCGAACCACATCTCTCTATTCCACGGGGTATCTCATCTTCTGGCTACATCACCGGCGGGAATCAATTACCCTTTAGCGGCGTATTCCCTGAAATCAAAGCCAGTCATCATCAAATACACCGGAATTTTTGCCCCGGTGCTGATCCGGCTGAAGGCTGGTTTTTATAAAGTTCTCGATACTCTGGTACACGGCAAGGAGGTCAGCAACACGGTCTTCCCTGTTCCGCCAGTTTTTGTTGCGGGAATAAAGGAGTACCATCGAACCGTCATTGCTACTTTGCAGCATCGATCCCAGCGCATCTGGTTCCGTTGGTTGTATGTGGCCTTCTCCCAGTACATGTGGGTGAACGAGTGGGAACGCATCCTCCCAGATATTGGGACATTATAATCTGAGAATGTTGGATCTCCGTAAGTCAGCACTGGCGTAACTTTTGGGGGTGTAGGTTGACATTATTGGGCGACAGGATGGTGACTTTGTTAAATCATCGATACCCAAAAGGCTTTCATTACTGGTGTTCGCTGTCACAAGTGAACAAAATGAATTGACTTTCACGACTGAGAGTTTGTGAAAGCGAAAGCTAAAATTACCACACGGCCACGGCCAGAATGTACGCTTATGTAAATTACTACATGTCGCGTGTCGCGACGCCACCGTCGCCTCGTGCAATTACACTAGCCAGTTCTTGGCGTTGCACATGCTTGCCGTTCTCATCTCTAGCGCCAATGAGAGTGTTTGTAATGTTGTAAAGCATCCACGATCGTATCCTCTGGCAATGGGACTACCCGCAGTCAGCTCCACATTTCGTTTCTCATCTCGTCAACACGGTTTGGCACTCATCTCGCGACAACTCACGCCAGCCACGTATTCTTCATGGTGCCCATCCAAGCGAATGTTCCTCCGCAGTGCCCTTCTCCAGAACAAGTTTTCTAATCCCGATGCGAGTGGGCACCCTGAAAGCGCCACCCAAACTCGTCCGGATGACAACGGCTCTCATTCAAGTTGTCTATGTTGCGGGCAACGGAAGCTCATTAACATGGATTACGATCAAGGAGCGAGCAGGTCACCGCTTATGGATGCTACGCTTACTGCTCTTATGGGCATGGGAATAGGTGAGCCACAGCCTTGGACAGTGCGTATGTATCGTGTCCAATCTTTTCCACCTTATATGGTCGGATCCTTAGTCTCGGGCTTTTTTCGGGGCTTTCGTGCCTAACGAGTCATGCTGACCCCATTCCCGTGGGCCAGTTCTTTGGGTCAACAGCCGAAACGCCTGGTGAAGCTACCCAATCTGCAACTCGTTGGTCGTATACGTCCACGTGAACTTGTTCCAGTATCTTCCTACGACGCTGCTGCGAAGCCAGCGTCGCGGAATGACGTAGAACCCATCCCATTTTTTCTTTCGCCCGACTTTGAGTTTTGCTCGGTATTGGTGCTCATCCCTGATTGTCCTAGCCTTTGTAGGCGGCGTGGCATATTATTCTTGGTATAAGAAGAATGTTTTAGATAAGGTATTGTCCATCTACTTTGAAACTTCCGTGGCTAGACATTATTCAGATCGAACAAGCATTCCAAGGAGGCTACGACCCTTCACTGGAATTAGCCGTGCACGCAAAGCATTCGTTGGAAAATCAGCATACGGCCGATGCCACTGAGGACGCCGACGTTGTGCATGACCCCTTGACAGTGCATCTTCGGCGGAAGGAGCAGGATACCATCGATCGTATCATCCATGGAGACGAGGGGGGCCGTTACTTTTTAATCTTTGGATGCAAGGTCTCCCATTTCGATATTTTCTCTGCATTCCTTATCGACATTTACTTTTATACAGGGGACAGGAAAGACAACCATGATATTGGATGCCATGCAAGCCAACCAGGCAGACGGTGTCTCCATGTGCGACGCCCACCCCGATCTCGAGGTTTTCCGCCTCCGCCTTGGAAAAGCTTTGAATTATGAGTACAATGAGGATTCGCAGACTGGCCTCTTCTCGAGAAGAGATCCAAGGGAAGGTGAAGACATTCTGTTGTGCCGCCCGTCCTAGACTGACTCGAGCATGATGGAGGCGGCGCTGGACTTGATATTGAACGAGGTAGGCACAGTTGTACTTTGAGACAGGAATCACCGACGTAGCCGCCAATGTCATAGTCATGAACAAGCTCGAAAAGGTGGCACTGCGATCTGCAAAGAGGACCGGGAAACCCCTTGTCCTGGTACTCAACAACATACACCTTTTCAACAATGATGACGGGGGCAGAAACATGTTACTTCAACTGCAACAACGTGGAGAATCTTGGGCGGCTAGCGGTGAGTGTGGTTTTACTCTTCGAAGAGGGTGTTCACGCCAGACATCTGGCAGGCATATTAACACTTGTGATGAGCTCGTGAGCTGTTCTTTCTTCATCTCAGTGGTTTCATGCTCATATTCGCGCTTCAGGGACGATTTCTGGCCGTATACTGTACTTCGTACGTCCCTTCGGAGGCCACTGTGTCGGCTTTTCGTCTGATTTCTCCCTCAGGGAAGAACGCGAGCCGTATGCATGTAAGTTAAATGATTTCTGCCCATCTGGACGCAATTTTTCATTATCACGGGCTTCAGGTCTTGACTGTCTATGACTTAGAACCGGAAGAAGCAAGAGGTGTTTGCAAGCGATTGCGCCACTACGTATCGCTTCCCACACCCCTCCAGGACACCCTGACGCGTGCAATATCTATCGTGGGTGGGCGATTAGCGTACCTCAGTCGCGTTTCTAGAGCCAGGGATATGGTGGAGATGGCGCGTCACTTGTTGACTGTCGAGAAAGGGTGGCTCCTCAGTCAAATTGGCCTCATACAGGATTGCGATGATGACGTTATGGACGAGGTGGGACCTGTTAATATTGATGCCGTGCATCGATGTGACCTTGTGATAGCAAAAATGGAGTTCTTGTTCTTGGTTGCTCCTACGCGAATTCGTGAAAATCAGACAGGAGCAAGAGCAGCAACTGGAAGAGGCTATATTGAGCGGTGAAGAAGTCTCAGTTCGCGATCTACCCTTACCTTCAATACCATATGTGAGTCAACTAGTGATATCTTATCTAGCTTAGGACGCACTCAGGTCACACCATTTCAGCATAAATGCCGCCAAATCATGACGAGAGCCGACTTCTTAGAAGGTTTATCTATTCCATACCTCTCGCAACGCTCCACTTAACATTATCTCAGAGCTTGACCGATCTAACATAATCTCCATCGACGTGAGTTCTTCATGCATGAACATAATTGATAGGTCTTCCTGATTCTTGTCATAGATCAACCATGACGTCAGACCTGACTCTACATTGATTCTCCAAGCCGCACGGGAGGTTGTCGAGGGAAAGGGTTTCGACGAGTTGTTAGACTCCGTCCGAGACCGCATTGATGAGATTGAGAGTTTACACAGGACAAGAGAGCTGACAGTACGTCACATGCGTTGCCTTATAATTCGGTCTCATGGACTCTTTCTTAGTTCAAGGACGTAAGTAGCGGAGACCGCATCCGCCTCACCGTAGACAAAGGTGGGGCGCGCTTAGTAGAAGACTAGAGTTACTGGCGACGAATTTATATGCGTTTCCGAGCTGTTCGGTGGTCTAATGATGGTCCCCCCCCCCCCGGAACCTATTGAAACTCGTTACCAGCTTTATCGCAGGCAACCCGAGTGTTGAACGGCAAAGACGGGATGTACGACCAACTGTGACCGTACTGCCTTTCTGAAGCCGACGCTATACATCAACCAAAGATGTGGCGTAGCATATGGGGAAAAAGCGTGAACCCACTGTTACGGTGAAAATGCGAGCCTCAAGGCTGAGTGTAACTGCGGTGATATGAGTGTGTGCTTCCCGCTTCTTAGTTGTTGCAATCGTTGGGCGCACGGCTGCACCTGACACGGGACTAGTTGAATGTTGAATCGACTCGGACTGGGGATTGTGCTGAGGGTGGAGTCCTATATCATCGTACTTTCCTTCACTTCTGTTTTCCCGGACCCAATAGTAACAGGCACGATTGACAGCCTTTTCTCCCAAAGGATGATGAGGTCATTAGCCACTTGTGTCGAATCCAGCTCCATGATGTTATGTCAACCGCGTATCCAGTCCTGCTGTTGCTTCCTACATTCACCACCAACTTGGATCGGTGCTCAACTACGCTGCTACCCGCGCCTCTCGATTGATAGTTGAAAATACTGAATACAGGGTATCCGTAGGTTTTACACAGGGCTAGGAGAGGGAAGGCCGACAGCGTTCAGAGGCAGACGTACGAGCCACCCTTCGTCTTCCATTCTAATGTCCAGAAAAAAATTTCAGTGTCCCACATGGGCGCGAGTCCCGTGAATCAACTCTCGTTCCAACGGTACCCCTAGCGAGTTTCGAGTTGACCGCCCTTCCTCAGTATTTTCACCATACATCTCCTGCGGGGCGCAAAGCGAAATGGGTGTGGGTGGCTGGATACTACAGTAGGGACAAAGTGGTTGGTTAGCCGTTTTAGTACGTGTAAATACGTGGCGCGCCAGTTGCGCGCCTCCGTGTCGGACATTGATATTTTACTAGTGCTAGCAATGTCAACTTCGGTGTTACCTCCCTTGTGCCTCTTGCTCGCACGGTCGGGTCGGGGTCGGGACAGGCCTATAAAGCGTTGCACGGCACGCTGAGTGCAGTCACCCACCACCCTCTCTGTACCAACTATGCCACCAATCATTTACACCTCTCCGTCTCCTAAGCTCGAGGTCGCATCCGAATCCCTTTGGACATTCATCTTCCGGACCACCCAACACGACCCCAATCTTCCTGCATTCCTGGACGCCGCGACAGGTCGCGTCCTTTCACGTGCCGACCTTCGCAACCTCTCCCTAGAATTCGCTCATGGCATCCGCACCCGCCTCCCGCAAGGCAATCGTCTGTTCAGAGGCGACACCGCCATGATATTCGGCCCCAACACCATCGCGTGGCCCATTGCGCTCCTTGGGCTCATCGCTGGTGGCGTGCGTACAACCCTCGCAAACAGTGCTTACACGCCCGCGGAGCTCGCGTTTCAGTATAACGACAGCCGTGCCCGTGTCGTGTTCTCCCACCCCGACTTGATTCCCATTGTATTTGCCATGTTCAAGCACATTGGTGTGTCAGAGGATGAGGCGCGACGCCGACTGGTGGTACTTGACTTTGGCGGAAATGGCGCCGAAGTTGCCCGTAAGGTGGGAGTATTGGGATTGAGTGACCTCTTTGGCCACGGCGCTCTGCAGGAGGAGGAGAAAATTTCTGGTTCTCAAGCCGGCGAGACTTTGTTGCTCTGCTACTCCTCGGGAACAACTGGCAAGGCGAAGGGGGTCGAGGTATGTGGTTCCGTTTCTGTCTTGAATTTGGCTGACGTGGTTCCAGACGACGCATCGAAATCTTACCACCATGTTACCCATGGTCAAGGCTGTGCAGGCACCTCTTCTTCCCCGCCGAGATGTAGCATTAGGTGTTCTTCCATATTATCACATTTATGGTACATGTCACTGCTGTCACATTCCCTGCACTTTTGCTAATGCTCCTCGAAGGTCTCGTCATGCTTCTGTTATATCCCCTCTTTTGTGGCTTCCCTGTGGCTATCTTGCCCAAATTTGATCCCGATATGTTTTGTCAAGCCATTGAGCGTTACAGGGTCACCGCGGGCTTCATTGTTCCGCCTATTCTTCTGGTTTTGGTCCATCACCCTGGTAGGGCTTCAATTCTCTGCACGCCCCGCTTGAATTAATCACCTGCACAGCTACTAACAAATACGACCTGCGCTCGCTTAAGTTGTTGACGTCAGGTGCCGCCCCTCTCAGCGCGGGAGTTGTAGACTTAGTTGTGAAGAAACTCAAATCTGTTGGTGCTACCGTTGCCGTAAACCAAGGTCTTACATCCTCGCTCTTTCATTCCCCCACATTTGACACTCTCCGTCAGGTTACGGCTTGACTGAGACCTCGCCCGCAACGCATCTGCTTCCGGCGAAAGACTGTCTCCGTAAAATTGGTAGCATTGGGATACTTCTCCCCAACCTCGAGGCTCGCCTCGTAGCTAACGACGAGAACAACATCACTGATGCCGCACAAGGCGAACCCGGCGAACTCTGGGTTCGCGGTCCCACGGTGATGAAGGGATACCTGAATAACCCCACTGCCACTGCAAGCTCGATCACCGCAGACGGATGGTTTAAGACTGGTGATATTGCTATTAGAGATGAGGAAGGGTACTATAAGATTGTCGACCGTAAGAAAGAGTTAATAAAGTACAAGGTGAGCTACAGCCCCTAATTATTGATTCGCTGTGTAATCTCCAAGTTATAGGGCTTCCAAGGTTAGTCGGGAGACTATCAACTCCTCAGTCCAACTAACATCGGTCATCTCTGCAGTACCGCCCGCCGAACTGGAGAGTATTCTCCTCCAACACCCTGAAATCGTTGACGCCGCAGTGATCGGTGTTGACGACCCCGCTCGTGCCACTGAGCTTCCTCGGTGAGCTGACGCGCAAGGTATCTTCCTTTCCACTAATCATGGGTCTGTAGAGCATATATCGTCCACAAAGCTGGTGCCACAAAGGCCCCCAAGTCTTTCCCCAAGGACGTGCAGCTGTGGGTTGAGGCCCGCGTCGCGAAACACAAGTTCTTGCGCGGTGGTGTCGTCATCATCGACGCGATTCCGAAGAGGTTTGTCCACGTTCGATGTTGTTCATTGCAAGTTCTTGATGTCCATTTATAGCGCTGCGGGGAAAATCTTGCGTCGGGAACTACGTGAACGAGCGAAATCGGAGTTCAGAATAGATACAGCTTCCAAGACAAAGCTATGATCGCTTTAATTGCTTCAGTTATATATACTTCATTTCTTTGGGGTCGTGAAGATGCGTATTCCCGTTGCAGGATTGGTCCTGCCAGCGAATGCAAGACAGATTTTGCGGATTGCACGATGCTGATGGTTGATTAACATTGATCATCGATGAAAAATATCTTCAGTCCAGTCAATGTTATACAGTACTTTATCACAGGTCATCGCTGTGACCAACCCATGCCGAATCAGGGTGGACACATGACTGTGCCACCGATCATATCAACTTATCGTCCAACGACCGCAACTGATGGTGGCTATGAATAAAACTTGAAGCATCGCCTTCGATCCGTGGGTCCTTTCTAACTCCACATCAACAAACTAGCAAACATGTCCTCCCCAATAGACCTGTATCTCGCTATCGATTGCGGGGGTACCAAGACCGCCGCTGTCTTGTGTACATCAAACGAGACTATACTCGCGAGGGCGTCTGGCGGAGGCTCAAATTTCTCCTCCTTGGGCCTCGACGCCTTTCTCAAACGCATCGGCGAGGTGACATCCTCCGCATTGGCGACGGCTCTGCAGTCACCGGTCGCTATCGCACTTCCGGTTGATCCCACCACGCTCGCCGATGCCACCGGAGCCAACGTGCCACCCTACAACCTTCGTGCGGCGTGGCTGGGCGTCGCCGGCGTGGACTCGCCCTCCACAGCCTCCCTTTTACTCCCCCACGTCTCGGCGCTACTCAGCGTCCCCGTCGAGCGGCTAACCATCTCCAACGACACGCACCTCCTCGTCGCACCGCTCCGCATGTTACCTGACGTGCGAACAGCCGTCGCGGTGGTGGCGGGTACCGGGAGCATCGCCGCCAGCTTCCGCGAGGTTTCCGCAGAAGCGCCGCTGGAGCCCATCGCACGCGTGGGCGGTTGGGGCTGGCTCCTCGGAGACGAAGGCAGCGGATTCGACATCGGACGCACTGCCGTGCGCGCTTTGCTCACGCAGCATGACATGGACGCTACAGGGATTTCGATCTCGGATGGCCCATTAAGACAAAAGCTCCTCAAAGAATTAGGTGTCAGCGAAGTGATGGATATGTTGCCGGTCGTGTACGCGCCAGAGTCGAACAGCTCGCTGCCGCGCGAGGCGAGGCTTTCTTCCCTTTGCCCGATCGTATTCGAGGCAGCGTTCGAGGACGGCGACCCCCTTGCGGTTCACGTGGTGAGCGACTGCGCGACCAAGCTTGCCACGCAAATAGCATCGGTGCTCCTTCCCCCTTCTTTGCAGGACGTGCGTACCCTTTTCAGATGATCCTTCGAGTACCTAGTATGATTAACCCATGGGTCAATAGGAATACCCTCGCAGAGTCCGTGCGGATGCGAGTGTCTTGTGCCTTGGGGGTTCCTTGGGTGGTATAAATCACTACGGCGAGCTTATCCTCTCATCCTTGAAGGAAAACGGACATGTTTTCAAGCATGTTGAGGTGGTCGTAGATGCGACGGAGGTGGGCGCACGGGCACTAGTCGCAGCGTGGCAAGGGAAGTAACAACAAAAATTCGTGTGGGCTTGAGAAACTTTGGAGATATCGTAACTCGAGATCCTGGGATAGTTTCAATGGGGTATATTTGTTGGTTCTTTGTTCTATCTCTGTTTGGGCGTCCGTTTTCGAGGCTCGGATAAAACTGCCTACTCTTGATGAGTTCTGGAAGTATTCTTGTGGTACTCAACCATGTGGTAGTGATGTGGCGAACGCCATGATTTTGTTCCCTAGCAAGCTTTAAGAAGGAGTTCCTGATTTGACGATTGCTTCAAGTTCCTTGTCGCTGCTGTCCACTCATGATTATCACCTATCAGTCACAAGTGCTCGGATCTCGAGACGATGACAGGCCAGATCAACGAAGCGCCGTCTTCCATGCGACGATGTTTCAATGACTTTTCCGCATCTTGCCACACCTCAAAAGTTTCATTGGAAGTCTTCTGTCATTTTAGATATGACAGACGAAGGTCGTATGTATGCTGCCCGCTACCCGAGCCAGTTGCACACATCAAAACATTACGAGCTGGTTTCTGTCAACGCGTATAGCGTGCCAGTGCAGAAAGTGTATTGTCTTCTATTTCTGGGTATGTCCTGCCACGCCAAGATATTGCAGCCCGACGTCGGTCGGCCGGCGAAGCGTGCCATCCCGCGGAGCAACAGTGGTTTGCGTTTCAGGGCACAACCCGGCTCGAGCCGTAAACACGAACTGGATCCCCTCCTGGATCAAGGCGACTCAAGGAACGTGGCACGCCTGTCCCGTTGCTTGTTGAAATTTTGTTTCTGTGATATCATATCTCGGACTCAAATCCCCAAATAGACATGCGCCGCTAGCGCCCAGCCAATCCTCATTGTATGTCGCCGCATGAATGCGCCCTGCACAGCTGTGCAGAAAAAAATATCCGCAAGCATCTGATGCCAACTAAGGGACCGAATGCCGGAAGCCCTTGTGATAATGTGTCCTGGCGACAGAGGCAACTGTTTTAATATTATCGACATATTTTCCGGGACCCCAAAGCGTGGTAAACTCTGCGCACAAGGGATCCATTTCACAGTGAGCGGCGTTTGTCATGACTTGACCTGGGCATTCCGCTATCCCCTACTGAATCGGGGAAATTTTCGCCTCATGCATCATAGGACTAGTGAGAGCCCGCAGTTTAATTTGCGCAAGTTAAAATGATCTCCTATTGTTTGTCAGGCCTCATTCACGACATTTTAGCGTGCCGCTCACATGGTTAATGGGCTACATGCGGAATCCATCATGCAAGGTTCCGTAGAAAATCCTGCCCTGGCTCACCCGTCGTGCGCACCGGGGAGTTTTATCAAAGAACTTGATTCACTGACCTTTCCGGACGCTAACTGTGCGCCCATATTTCTCAATCGCCACTATCTGAAAATATGCAGTTCGGGATCAGATCACGGAGCCAAAGCATGTCCGGTACCTCATCTGCGTGTTGCAGGGCGAGCCTGTTTCAGGTGTTTTTCGTTCTTACTGGGGCCGATGGCGCGCCAGCATCGGGAGCTGTTTGATGGTGCCACATATTGCGTCGAGTTTGCAGTGGAAACCTTGAACACGTTGCGTCCCTGATCCACTACCCAATAAGACCGTGCGAAGAGGGATTGGTGTTGACAGCCGTCCACTTACTTCTTTCCATTGGGAAGGAGAGAAATGCGTTGACGTGTCGGGCTCCAGGCCCTTCCACACTTCGTGAACAAGACACAGATGTGAGCAAGTGGGAGACGCCGTTCTGCGGATGGAGCACAGCTGGCACGAAGCGATGACAGGGACCTTTTTTTTGGAACTCCACATTTACATAGTGTAGCACGTATAAGCAATTAAGATAAATGCGTTCGGCCGGAACAAGAACGAAGATTAGTGGTGGAATCAGAGTCAAAGATAAAGTTTGAGAGAGGGTGCGGCTTGGGTACAAGACTTAAGGTCAACGGGTGTGACGGCGACACAGAATGACGAGTCGGGCAGCGAGACGCGGGATTGAATAGTGTTCATTCCGTCCAATCCCACGTGGTCATGATAATGATGCAATTCCGGGAACGCATACGTACCCTTTGGGAGTATTTCTGCAGCCGGTCATCTTGGGTGGCATTGGGCCGATACAATACCCGTCGAAATGAAACCGAAAAAAAAGTGAAAACCCATAAAATAAAATCCCTCTCTGTCTTACGTGAGCTGAGGAAACCAGGGAACGGGGAATTGAAGGCCAAACAAACACCGACGCATTCACACACATGACCTCTTTACGACACCGCAAGATTGACAAACTTGTTGAGGCATCATGCATCTTACTGTATTCGTGCCTTTCTTTCTTCAGCAAAATTACAATGCACAGCATACCGAAGACAGTCGTCACCCGGGCCTCCGGTTCTCAGAGATGGTGGAGCTACAGATGATCCTCGGCATTTCCTTCTCTGTACGCTCTGTCGAGTAACGGTAGGTGGAGTTACGGAGTTCCGTGTTTGTCGTACTTACTGATGCGCTCATGGTCGCAACTGTCAACACCTTGTCACTGTTTCGACAGTAGGGTTCGTACATTTTTAGGCTTCGAGATTCACTTCCCAGGGGACGGATCTTATGCACTAGCACTACCTGGTGCTTATGCACTACGGTACCCTGGTCACCTTTTTTTTTGACGGGCATTTGAGGACGCCTCCTGAACAACCCTATGCTGGCAAAAATAATTTTTTTATTGACTTAATGAACGGACTGGGTCCGTTCCGTCACCGTCAGAACCTGCGCCAGTGACCGGGCTTGTGAATACTTCAGTTCGCTCACTTGTGGACGGTCCACTTGGGGTCCCACACTCCTTGCAAGGTGGCTCGTCTTGGCTTCTAAGAGAATACGTTCTAGGGTCGGATGCGGCCTGGGTTTCACAAAATGTTTCGCCAGATTATTGGTTTGTTGCGTCCCCTTCTGTACGGCCCGCCATAGCAGCTACTAGTAGGTTGCACACCCCCGCCTTGTTTGCACACCAATCCACGTAGTGACTGCCCCTCCATTGTCTGGAACATGGCATGTGAGGTACTGGTAACTCCTTTAGGAAACGACACTCGATCAAATGGTGGCCCAAGGTGCGACTTTTGCACACGTCAAGGGCAGTGGCGGTGGCACGAATAAGTGCCGCAGTCTTCCAGGTGTCGTTTGACTGTTGCTATCGGGGACGAATGCTCTGGATTGCCAGCTCATGGTCATGGTTGCAACGAATGCCGTCATTACGTGGAGAGATCGTCACATTCCTGTCAAAATACGTAGTGAGTACCACAGAGGCGAATCACATTCTGATGCACGGTTATCGATTTTGCTAAGTATTGTCGCTGAGAAGAAAAATGTCACTGTTTAGTCCATGGCGATAAATTGGCACCGTCTAACATCATCGGCATTAGAGAGTGCGCCATCGAGTTGTTCATCGTCGTTTCCTTCTGTCAATTTTGACAACTTGACCCCGTCGCACCAGCGGATATTCTCATATGCTGAAGGCTCACCCTTTCGAAAGATTTCTTGGCGTGAGTGGTACACACAAAGTACGGCAAAGGTCACTGCGACTTGGTGAGATTGTCGCCAGGCCCATGCTTGAGCCAATTTCACAGGGTTGCTGGCTTGTGAGAGTCCAAATACGTTACCAAAAATATGGATTTTCCATTGAACGGCATGCGCCCAGGTCGAGGACTCGTACAGTTCAGTACACGGATCGATGACGTTAACGTTAAAAAAAACGGCGCGTGGATAAACACGTGACATCATGTGACAGGTCTCGCGCTGCCAACGTCAGCCTCAACTCGGCTCTCGGCGTCTTGCTCTCGTCACGTCCTCCAAAGTTCCTCGTCTCTTGCACAGGTCACACACCCCCAAATCTCTGTCAGAACCTGCTCGACTTCCTTGTTTTGCTGCTTTTCTGACTCTTGTACGTTTAGATATACAACATGGGCGGCGCTGGTACGTTTTACTATATTTGCCCAAGGACGACACATTCATGCTGTCCGTTACGCAGGCTGGCTTTTCCTCTTCGCAGTGCTCATGGCCGCAGGGTTACTGTTCACCATGGTTTTCTTCGTGCGTTTTCATTCTTTGTCACCCACGACCTGGTTCGGCTGAACACCTCTGGACTCCACGTAGATTATCATGTTCTCCGACCTGGAGTGCGATTACATCAACCCGATAGACCTATGCAACAAGTTAAATCAGGTACGTTGTGCCCCTTATCCCTTCTGATGCGATCGTGGCTCCATATTTGTCTTTTTTTTAGTTTGTTCTCCCCGAGAACATTGCCCATGCGTTCTTGACAACACTTTTCCTGGTCTCTGGGCAATGGATAGCCTTCCTCCTCAATGCACCACTACTAGCATTTAATGTCAATAAGTATGACGTCCCATTCGTTATTCCCTACCTCGTACCTCAATCTGATGTTCCTACTTTTTCAAGGATACGAAACAAGAACCACATGTACGATGCAACGGAGATATTCCGCACGCTCTCCGGGCATAAAAAAGAAAGTTTCATTAAGCTCGGCTTTTACCTACTCTCTTTCTTCTATTATCTCTACCGGTATGTGGTCTCGTCGTCCTCTCCGTGGCCGCCTTACAACTCTTGATTCAGGATGATTGTTGCTCTTATTTCTGAGAGCGAATAGTGGGATTTGCTCCATTCTCGTATCTCTCACGTTCGGCTACCGAATAGAGGGTGACCCATATCCTCATGGCGAAGGTAAAGGAATCGGGATACTATGCGTTCCCGATCTGAGCAGGAGAGACTTGACAAATATGGTTTGAAATGAGATTGTGTCCTGCTATATCTACTTCTACTTGCTTGTTTTACCATCACATTTGGGAATGATTCGCATGAACAACTGCTTTCGAGTTATTTTTCGCGAGTTGTGATGAGAGGTAGGGATACACGACGGTATTGAAGAGCAGATATAAAACAAGTAAACGATCTGAAGATTGAATGTAGATCTGTCACGCGAGTCAGTATGCAATTAGCTAACCTAGCTGCAATAAAGCATTGAACCAAGCAAAAAGTGATATGAAAGTCGCGGAAAGGGTTGGAAACTCTCCGTACCCTAGTCCACATCCATTTTTCCGTCTCCGCGTTCTCGCCGTCCTCCCCCAATTTGACCACGACGTCCACGACCCCGACCCCGACTCCGACCGCTGCCTCTGCTGGACGATGATGGGAGATAGTCCTTCGGGTCAGCACCTGGTGGCGCGACTAGTATATGAGCACGAGCTGCGGCGTCTGGATCCCGGGAGATGATATCATCAGAGCGCATTTTGCTCCTGGTTAAAGGTGAGTTCTAGTTGCTTTCTTCAGAGTCAGCACAAAAATCACTGTACTCACGAGCCACCATCCGTCTCCATGAGCGCATCGACACTGCCTTCCACCACCCCTATGCTCAAACGTCCGCTTAAGCTGGCGTTGACACCACCAACCACACGCACGCCGAGGGTCCGCCCATCCGCGACTTGCTTATCGAACACGCGTACAGCCTCCCGCGCATCCTTCTCTTGTTTGAAGGTCAAGCGCACGGTAACGTCCCCATCTCCAAGTGTCTGCTTCACAGACGACTGTGTGATAGGGCCACAACGTTTGAAGATGGCCTGTATAAACCAGCTCAATAACGACTTATGGATGGCATAGAGGATGAAATGGGAGGTCAGGCTAGCGAGTTGTCGGTTGAAGTGTTCCTTCTAACCCCACTCTTCGGATAGAAAGACATCAATATCACCATTACTCACCTCTACATCCTCTGCTGTCGTCCCCTTCACAAGACCGGTGACTTCCACAACATTTCCCCGTGTACTCGCCCCACGAATGGATAGCTCCTTGTCGGCACCCAGCCCTGTTGCCTCCTTCAAGGCCTTCACTGCCCCCCCGAAATTCATCTTGGGCGGGGTGTCCTTCGATGGGGCATCCAATCGATCGGATAAGGACTTCCCTTGTTCAGCACCTTGTTGGTACATGTCATGCTTCCATGGTGAATTGATGTCGCCTTTTGGTGGACGAGTGTAAGGAGCTGAATCAGCGCGGCGGGTTTTTGAGCGTACGGGCCCAACACTTGCGGAAGAATCTATGTTCATGCGTTCCAAAAGAGAGGCCATGATGAAGATACCCCAGTCTTCGAAGGCGAAAAGCGAGTGGTGACTGCACAGACAGACACGAGAGAGTAGTGAGGCTTGTGTCGCCCGCGGCAACAGCGAGCAGCCACAACACAAACCATGCGTGACGTGATTTGAATCCGTCACGGTCACACGTTATTTAAGCGGAGCCCGAATGTTCACCATCTTTGCTGTGCACGCCGCCCACATCTTGAACACCAACATCCATCTCACTCCCCAAGCACGATCCTCACCATGGCCGCAACCAATACCGTCCCCACAAGTTCCAACACAGTACGATCTCGCAATCGTCGCTCAGCCCGTAAATTACCAAAGCTCACCCCCAATAGCCTTCAGTTGAAGGCAAAGCACCAGAAATCCCAGGCAAATGCCCGTGCACGTCAACGGGCTAGAAGGTCCTCCGTATATGCACACGCTGCCCATCGTGCCAAGTGCACGCAATGGGCTTTAATTGCTCAGCAGACTGCGCGTATTGTCCTTGGTGATGGCAAGTACGTAGAGACACGGCATGTTCCCGTGGCTTCTACCCTTGCTGACGTGTCTGGGAACCCACAGCCCTCTTCCATGCCCACCATGAGGACTTGGCACATTGTGCACGATATTGCTGCACAGATTCGCCACTCCGTCCTCTCTACAACGTTTTGTTCTTCCTCCCATGATCTCCCGAAGCCTGTGGCTTCCACAGATTCATCCACTTCCTTCGAGTTCTCCAGGCGCTCAACACTTTCAATCGTCCGCCGCATGTATCTCACAAATCAGCCTCCCACCCAGATCCCGTATCGTGTACATAATTCAAAGATCGGTGTCCTCTCCCCACTCACTCGACGTCCCGGGTCGGGGTTCTTACATGGCAGCTCGACTTACACTGCGGTTCTGGCGCGTTCTACTTCCCTCATCCCATCTATCACCTCCTCCCACGCCCAGCCATTTTTCAATTCGCTCAGAGAACGTGCGAGGCTCGCCAACCCTGTGGCTGCAGCGTTGTCCACGGATGCACTTCTGTATTCACCTTCCGTCGTAGGTCTGCGTCGCGATGATGCAGATCACTTCGAACTTACAGATGATTTCGACGGTGAACTCGAGGCCATACCAGCGGATCCAACTACGAAGGACCTAGAAGTTCCTCCAGCTGTCAATGCCCAAAACCAACAGGCCATGGGCGAATATGTTGCCCCGTACTTTATGAATGTGTTATCTGCCGCCCCAATCCTTGCTAATGCATTCTGGTCCGCGTCTTATACCTCTTCGGAGTCTGAGTCGGATTGTATTCTGCGACAGGCTATTAAAACCCGTATTGCCAGGGTTTTACGCTTATTCGCTGCCCGTGGCGACTCCACCTTGGTTCTGGGGGCCTTTGGATCCGAAGAAGGTACACCAATCACCATGGTTGCCCAAATTTATGCCGAACTTCTTGCGTGCGGCCCAAACCCTGAAGATGTCGCCGATGGAGAGTTTAGAAATGTCTTCCAAAGGGTCATCTTTGCTGTACCGGCAAAGCTGTACTCTATCTTTCGGAAGACCTTCGAAATGCGAGTGTATGAAGATGAGCTCGTCCGTTCATTGGAAAGCTGCTGAGGTTTCCTTACATCATTACATTTTACATCATCGACCCGCCTCTATACGTCACTGTTCTCCCTGTACTACTCGCTAGGTGTAATTTATCCTTTTCGTAGAATATATAATGATGGGATGTTAGCAAAGTCTTCCGCGGCATATTTACTTCCAACCCCATTTTGCGAACCAGCGATGACGAGTCCTCGGGTGGGTGTGGCCATTGTAAGCGCTTTGTGGCTGCCACGGACAGTGACGCCAAGGAAATTTTTCACGACACCATACACGATAGACACGGGCCACATGCACCTTGCGCTTGACGTTTGACATTCTTGACAGCTTGACGGGTTTACTTTTTCGTGAATGGCTTATGATCCGACTCGTGTGATAGACTTCAGTGGAACTGCGCTTTGGATCCGCGGGTGAGATGCCGTCCATGATTTCAGGACGCAATTCCATACCGCTGTCATTTTGGACGCCACCCCGCCGTGTATGGTCAATGAGACGTGTGAGGCGGCGACAGCAGGGCCGCAGTATGGTTTTTATGGAGCACGTCAACAAAGCGTGCGACGTCAGGAGGGCCGAAGCGAGACTTGGAACTGACCATTATGCCTAGCCGCACCTGAAGCACATACGGTCATCATCGGAAGGAGTTGGCCATATGTCGTACATATGTCGAGCGGTAAAGTGGGTAGCTGCAGCCGTGCAGTACAGTACCGTATGTGTTCCGGGGAAGATGCTCGCCGGGGATCCGCGGACCACCATACCTTGAAACACGGCCCGCCGCTGGGGGCGTACCGGCCGGAGAAACCTCTCGTCCATGTCAAGCCACAGTGTCAAGCGCGGCAGGTATCCAGGAGACTTGAAAATCAGCGAAAAAAAAAAGGCGTTGGTGGATCCACTTTTGGAAGAAGGCGGTTGGACGCCGCTCATGTGTGTGGGCACCAAGTGCGACCATCGTAAATGGATTTGCTGACCCTGATTTCCCACGTTTCAGTCTAATAATGACTCAAGCGGTCTACTGCGGCCTTCGTTAAAGGGTATCGGATCTTATAGGATGATGATCATGATGTAGACCCTCTCGGAGTGTGTTTCGCACGAGACATTTCAACGGCGAACGGAGAAATTGAAGTCCGCGTGTGCCGTCAAGCACAGCACCAAGGACGAATACACTCGTAGTTCTACGGAAAACTCCGGATACTATGTGAGCGGATTCGTGGGCACAGACAGTGCGCTGTCCGTGCGAAAATTTTACACTCTGGCAACTCATCTCACACGGGATCCCAAGGGAACACTGTCCGACCATCGCGACATAACCTTTCGTCCCGGTCCGAGTTTCCAACCTAACCCTGTCTTGTCCTCATCCGGACGCAACCTAAAGGGCAGTCTTGGGGTCCCTGTGTCAGTCTGTCCTGGCAAAGCAAAACAATAGAGAATGACATCCAATGCGAAAAGGGGGGTCAGCCGGCGTACTGATAGATCATAGTTTAAAAAGATCGGAGCAAATCGTTGGACAATACTTGGGCGCTGCTTTTCTTTGGTCAGGCTTCCGAGAACGAGGGACCACACAATAGGCTGCACACCGCACAAAGTTGCGTGTTGTAGGGCGTATAGAGGCGATTCCTGGGCAACCGTCAACTCACGTCTGTGGGTGCTGTACGCGTGAGGGTCGGTTCCGAGCCTCCAGCCAGTCGCGGAGCTCCGTTTAGAGGTGCCTGAAGTCCTTGATCCACGGAAATGTGACGGCGGATGCAGCCGCAATCAACAAGAATGACGCGTGGTCCGGAACCCTGAGGGGAGTCAAGACGGATGCTTACTCCGCGAATGGCAATCGACGCCGCTGGTATCGAGACTTGGCAAGGCGGCTGATGAACTAGGAACGCGACGCCATCCCAAAGCATACAACGTACAATAAATGAAACCAGGGTGCTTTAACGACACAGGATGCTGTGCGACAGTTCCCAGGCTACCAAGAGAGGGAATGCACCTCCTAGTCCAGAACCTATCAGCGTATCACATCACCTCCATCAGGTATTGGTTCGTACTGGAACGGACGGCAACTGTTTGGGAGTTGCGATGTAATCTAGGACTAGAGGTGGTCCCTTGGTCTAGGAACTATCATGTGGTGACATGAGAGTGTCATCTGTGACTGAGCGGACAACGAGCCAGCCCTGAGAGCGAAGGAATGGAGAATGATGAATGGCAGTGGCAACGTGACGTGTGAGAAAATAGTGTGGGAAAGAGAGGCAGTAAATCGCGGATGCAATTATGTTGTAAGCAAAGGTGACCGGGGGTCGGGGATGTGTGTCCTCTGGTTACCGAAACCGACAACTCGGACCTTTGCTGGTCTGCGCCACGCCACTTGTTCGCCGCATCTACTTTCCTTCCATCCCACCGTTTTGAAATCAAATGGGGTACGGCACTTTATTGTCTGACCGTTTTGAATTTCCACGTCCTTAGCCGCCGCGGACCGAACTCAAATCTGGGTCAAATTTCTATTTTCTGTCTCAGGACATCGCCGAGAACACGAGAACACTGTTGTGATCTACCATGCAAGTACTTCACCGCAAATGGGCGGCTGGATCACATCCAGAACTACTTATGGTCGGCCACACCTGTCCAACTTTCGTTTGTGCCAACCCCCGCGTTTGCTTCACAAATTTCGCACTTCCCAATTTCCCTCGTAGTTTTCGGGTGACGACCTCGTCCAGTGCGTTCCTCCCTACTCTGATTCCCTATTGTTTGCTAATGACTACACCGATTCCCACTCACAGCGTCATGGCGAAAGTTGTCATACCTTCTCTCACCCCCCACAACATCGCCAACTCGCCTTGGTCGGTTCCTGTCAACTTGACCTTCAGCCGGGTAGAGCAGTTCCTCCTCAAGCTCTTCTCTATTGTGAAGTATCATCTACACACCGCTATTCTTTTTACATGGACGGATTACAAGACCATTTTCCTCCCTATTGTGAGCAGCCCAATCCGTCCTCCCTTTTCTTTCACCCCGTGACACCTTGTCCCGTAGACTGCCTTTGCTTGTGCTACGGCACCTGTACAATCATTGTCCAGCCTACTCCAATGCTGGATATGGATCTGGTTCCATCTACTATTGTGCAATGTATCCAACCAGGCGCGCAGCTGCGAAGAAGACAAAGTCAACCGTCCTTGGCGTCCTCTCCCAGCAGGGCGAATAACGGAGTCGCAAGCCGTTGCCCTACGCTGGGCCATCGTCTTCTTGTGTTTGTTCTGGTCGTCAATATATGATCAAGAACTCATCCTTACGACGGTGGGCCTCGTGGTCACGACGTTCATCTATGACGAGCTCGGCGCAGCTAGCCACATTGTTGGTAAAAACTTCTGTAACATTGGTGGTTATGCTTCTTTCGAAGTTGGCGCTACCACCATCATTGGTACGTTGTTGTGCAAGCTTCCTCGATTGACGGATGCTGATGGGAATTTAGGCGCCAACCATGCAATGGACTTTGTGTCCGTCACTGCCGTCATCATAAGCGGCATTCTCATCTTTACGACAATTCAAGCACAGGACTTTCCTGATGTCGAAGGAGATAAAGCTCTCGGGCGCATGACTTTCCCTATTTATGCCCCAGAATTCTCTCGAGCCTTCACGCTCTTTGCTACTACCGCTTGGTCTGTTTTCCTCAGTTGGTTCTGGGGGGTTGGTCCCGTCAGCACCGCGTTCCTCGTCGTCTTCGGTTCCTATGTTGGGATGCGCTACTACCGTTGGCGGACACTGGAAGCCGACAAGAAATCATATCTATTATTCAACGTGAGTCCGCGAATCCTGCACGAGGCCCGATAAAGTCGTAGCTGACAGATAATGGATTCTTTAGATCTGGCTCATGGCCGCCCACGTCCTCCCACTGCATGCTAGGACATCCCTCTTGGCCTTTTGACTGACCGATCGTAACCCACTTACGCCATATCATGTATCCACACAACCTCCAACAGACCAAGCACACCAGTGTATTTTTATTTGCGGACTTCACGATGGTATTTACGTCTTTACCGTTCGTATAATGCATAGGCACACCCACTTCGAATTCTCTACTGCTGCACTTTATTTGATTAGTATCTCAATACGACGATAGTTGTGAAATTAACCATCGAACGAACTACTCGGTCTGAGGGGGAAAGGGTGCCTTTGCACCATCATGGATGGCAATGTCTTGGAAATGGACGACCCACGTCCTTATCCGATGTGTTACAAGACGGATATCAACTTTCCTCTTTCGTTACCGGCGATGATCCCAGACAGTCAAGGGATGCTGTAACCGAGTGGCCTGCGCGAGGCATTAATGGGTTTGTTGCCAACTAATGGGGCGTCTCGCGACCCGCTCGGAACGTGTGTTGCATGAGGGTCGACGATGATCCAGTAACGGTGTCATGCATACGCAATGGGCATCGAATCGCCGTGCTATGACGAATGCAGTGAAGCTTTCGCATCGATAAACTGAGCACCGACGTTGCTGTTGCACCCAAATAGGGCAATAGGGCGCCCGAGGTAGTCTTCTTATTGTTGTGATCGCGACCTCGGTGGATCTTGGATCAGTGCGGGTGCTGGTCCACCCTTTCTCTGAAGAACAGTCCACCAACAGAACAGGTACGAGGTCTCGACTGCTTATTGTTATCTACAGCCAGGCGATCTCCACAAGGACCATTCTCAGCTCAGTAGAGAGCCTAAACTTCCCTCATGCTCGTCACTTGATGTCTAATTGGAGCACTACAATTAGCTTAAATGATGGATTGCCTTATTCGGTATAGGGTCATTGCATTTGGCTCTCTGTCCGGTGGTTGTGGATTGATGACCGACACAGGCCTGCTTGGGATGCAGCACTCTCCGGAAACCTCCTTGATAGCATCGGATACAATCTCTGAAACCCATTTTCTCCTGTTCCTGTTGATACCGCAGCCCGAGGGTGCGTTGACCTACTGTTGACCCTGCATTCGATTCCGTGTCTCGTGCCACAGCTTACAATAACCTGCAACAGAAATGGAAAACCCTATAGCCTGAAGGTGGCACCATGTGCAGCACGGTCCGTAGCTGGTATCCTGTCTCGGCTAGTCCACAAATATGTAAAGGCACACGCCTCAGCTGCTCAGGCACCCAGGGATGTCCGGGGCACAAACAGCAAATTCGAGAATTAGTCGAAACAAAACGCCAGGGGTGCGATGTCATCGATTGGGTATGGGAAATTACATTCTGTGGAACTCAATTTGACCATACAAAAGCTTGAACCGGAACATAGAGCCGGACAATTGACTCCAGTGCGCTAGCATTCTGAGTCAGGGGTTGCTGTAGATGATTGCCGCCTGCAACAATTCTACAATCAACGGACCCAACTTGCGGAGGATTCCCTATGGGCATTGATGAAGCGTCCATTTCTGGCGGTCTCACTCACCGAGCCCGGTCGGGACGGAAGCTGAGATTCCGGGCTACCAGTCCAAGAGTAGGCATGGTGTCAGGGAACCTTCGCATAGTATCACCCTCGAGGATCAGATGAAAGCAAAATTGTTCGTAACAAGGACTCGATGAGACAAGCAGATCCCTAGATACTCGCGATGTTCGCAGCCAGTGACGTTGCGAAAGCAACAGTGAATGCCAGGAGTGCGCCACAATGCCGACTCGTACTTCGACCCCAAGGAGGATTCTGGTGCAACATGGTCATGATACCACGCAGTGCGAGAGCGCCAGCGGATGATACTAGATGGGTGTGTTGTAGGACTACCGGAACGACGAGTATGATGGAGGTCATACTTCCAAGAAAGGACAAACACATTCCTTGGCAGCGCACGCTGCAAAGTTTTCTGCATGGCTGACTGGCTGCGCATCGAACAGGGTCATTCATGTCCGGCAAATAGCAAGCGCCCAATGTTTCCGTCCCCGAGAGGCGGACTCGGGGACTCGGACAGGGTCACAAGCGCCACATGTATGCACTTCATTCCTTTGTCCATGGGGTCAAGTTTTTTTATTCGAGAACAAAAAAAGAGCGCCAATTGTGTGAGAAATTACCCAAGGGACCTATAAACCTTCCCATCGCTCTCGCTACGGTCAACTGAGACAAAACCCAGCCCGTCAAACTTTGTGGGATCCCTAACGGAGCTGGCGCCGCCCGGAGCGCTGGGAGGGGTTCACGTGATATGCTACCACCTGACAGCATGCGGTGAACATGGGGCAGGCAATGACGGCGAAGGCGAGGCAAGGAAAGGCGACGAAATCGTTGTTTCCAGAGTGCATAAAGCAGCGTGGGCCCCCACTGCAACAAGGGTCGTTGGTTCACTGCCATTCCCGTGCATTGCGACTGGCTGGAGGGAGAAGCTTTCAACGTGTGAACGTATACCCCGGATACTGCTTGCCATTAATTTCTTTATTATCCTTGTATCACAAGGGTAAGGGCAAGACATGTACAGTCATCCACCGCACAAAGACGGAACGCCAAGCAGGCGTGGATGAGACACGGAAATGCGAGGATCCCAGATGCAATCCACCACCAGCAATAGAGTCCAGACACTCAAACATGTGATCGTCGCCTAGGCCACCTTGATGAAGGGTGTCCCAAATGATTCTACAACAAGCTACGAGGACAAAGAGATATTAATGAGTGGCACGACAGAAATGCTGTCTCTATGAGAATGATTCAGGCCACGGCTAGTCTCTATTCCTCCCAATCACCTTCGCCTGATAACAGACCCCATATTTTCCTCCCCACATTCCGTGCAAGCACCCACGGCGCGCCTTCCTGGACGGATTCACGCATTCGGTGGGCAAACTTGGCTTGTTCACCGGATGTAAATGATTCGCGCAGTGTTGTGAGAACAACAGATGTCGGGGCAAGGTATTTGGATATGATGCGCTTAAGCTCTGGTGCTGGCGTGGACAACGGAAACAGCAGACTGCAATGAGGGGGGGAGCTAGGAATCGGTTTAACAACAATGCGAGTCAAGAGAGGGGGAAAGGACTCACAGGATATCCTCATGTATGTTCGCGGTCCACTCGGATTCAAACACATGTGCCTCTGGGGTGTGGTAAAACTCCTGCTGTCTACCCTCGCGAACAGCCTGGGCCCACATGGCTTTGGAATGTTCATAGGCAGATTGCTGAAAGAGGTCACGCTTCATGTGTGACAAATGCTCTGAGGACGCTTGCCTCGAGCGGGATAACCAGACATAATAGCCCACTTCCCAGTACCGTTGCGTATTCTCAGGGTGTGGAGAGGGTGATGATGCAGAGCCATCTGAAACTTCTTCAGGCGGTGGATCGGAAATATATTGAGCCAGTGTCGTATTGGCCTCCTGAGGGAGTGGTATATTCGCCGAGACAGTAGGCGACTTAATGATCGGGCCGTAATTGACATTTGTCAGGACACGGTTCACTTCGTGATTGAATATACGCCGCAGGCAAAGCGTGTAACACTTCGGCTCATTTCCATGAGCACGGCCAAAATGGGACTGGGAACAGTACGTGAAGCAGCGCTCAGACGTTGCCGGAGAAAGGCGACCTGGTGTTCATCAGACTCGTGTCCGAGAGCGAGGGACATCAGAACCCACCTCGAGGAGGAACAGACAGTCTAATCGAGGGTATGCGATCAACAAACGACGGTTCAGGGGCTTCGTGAGGGGGTGAAGGGGGTTCTGCCTTTGGGCGAGGAGGACGTCGGGATGTACTAGGACGTGACGAGGGACCGGGAGCAGAAGTGTCGGTCGAATGATGCGTAGAGGGGTGACTATTTTGTTCTGTAAGCGGAGACATTATCTTCTACTTATCTATCCGCTACAATCCAGGTTACTTGGGTCGAATGTTTCCCGATGTCGAGGGTAAGGTGGGGGACGAGTGAGTCTTACATGAGTTGCACAGTTGCACAGCACAGACAGCACCGAGCGCCGAGCGGCTGTCTCCGAAACACGTGACCTACGCGATGAGCGAGTTTTTTCAAGCGTTTTTTTTTTTTCACTTTTCTCCATCAATGGCGCCGCTCAAAGAATTGCTGTCGCAGCTTACGCACAAGGGATCATTCGCCATCCCTTCCCTTCTGCTGTGGGGAAAGTCCCCGGAGACGCAGAGTATGTGACCCTGTATGTGCATGCCATGGAAAGCGTCTGTCTCTAAGAAGGCAGTTCGAGCTGCATGTACGGGGCCCACTCGACCCTTCTTCAGAAATGTGGAATGTGGCTTGGGCTTGGGCTCTGCGGTCCCAGCGTTTGGTCATATACGCGATGATACGAGCGGACCAAGACAATGGGCATATTGCTCTTAGGAATAGTCATGCAATTGCCAAGTTTCTTGGTAACTGAATGGGGCTCACTCTTGTGCGGCGCCTTCGTATTTTTTCCATATTGAAACAACTCGCCTGTTGAATGTTGCTCTCATCGAAGGTTCGAGGTGAGTGGTATGTCTGTTCTTTCCATCCCACGTATCTGGCCTTGCGTCGTATGATGTTCCAAGACTTGATTGGATTTCTTCAGGGAGAATATCCTTCTCTGGGAAGTCCCAGAGTGGAGTGTGCTCCGCATTTTTGACACCACTGAGCATTTAGTTTGATTGTTTATTCGGTTTATCTGACGTCACTCAATCCACCTTGCCATTCTTCAGATTCAGACATCCACTTTAAATCGGGCCCGATTCCGTAGGTGTAGGCAGTGCTGGTGTAGGGACTGCAGATTAGAGAGTAGAACAGTTTTGTCATATGAGCGCCTACATAATGCTGATGTAATATTGACGATGCCTTGCAATATTCATGAGGGGGTGTTTATACACTCAGCAACGCTTCCTTCAGTATGAACCCAAATCGTGTCGGTAAACCATCCGGGAATTGGCTAGCTCTACGAAAGGTTGACCTCTATTAGTATGTCGACTCAAGACCATTGTTGTTGATCCTTATGCCTGCGTAGCGACTACATGCCAGCGGCACCTCTCCAGCCCATCCTCGGACCAAGCGTCAGAAGATCTCAGACGACTCCATTCGTGTACCATCACCATCTTCATCAAATGCTGCGCCATCTGTTTCCCCTCCACCTGTTAGCAAACTTGCCCTTCACGAGGATACTCCGGAAGCCCTTCGTTCCCTCATATTTTCACCAACACCGTTTTCTCCCGATATACCGCCCAAAGATCGTGCACCAGGCACACACATAGCCCTGGATTGTGAGATGGTTGGTGTGGGACCCATGGGGGAAGAGTCAACGCTCGCGCGGGTATCGGTGGTCAACTACTTCGGAGTAGTATTGCTGGACGAGTTTGTGCGACAAAAGGAACGGGTTACAGACTGGAGAACGCAATGGAGCGGGATACGGGCAAAGGACATGACAAACGGTGATCTCTGCTGCCCCTCCCTTCGGTTTTCATGCACTTACAATCTCCTCGCTACCCTTAGCAAAGTCATTCGAGGAGGTTCAGGGCGCCGTGGCTGAGCTCATCAAAGAACGCATTCTCGTCGGACATGCCATTCAGAACGACCTCAAGGTCTGCATTTTCCTTCCCTCTGCGCGGCATACCAATTCTCTCCTCTCCTTAGGCTCTCATGCTATCACATCCACGGGCCCGAACCCGTGACACGCAGATTTTGGCTCACCGGTACGGTCAGAGCCGTTCTTCTCGGCCAGCACTGAGGAATCTGGTGAACGACATGTTCGGCGCAAAGATCCAAGGAGGCGAGCATAGTAGTGTGCGTCCTGGTCGTTTTGCCTTCTCGCCGCGGACGTCCACTTAATTCAATCGCAGGTGACAGACGCCCGTGCTACCATGGCGATATACAGGCTTCACCGGAAGCAATGGGAGAAAGGCTACGTCGTGGTTCCTATCCGTGTCAAACAGAAGACAAAAGCAAAGTCGGAGCCGACGATTCCTCAGCAACCAAAGTCTATCGGAACCGAAAGTGTAGCGAGAAAAGGGACCGAGGCATCTCTGCCGTCCAATGAGCAACGGAAGGGTGTCTCGTCCGGTCTTTCGACGGTTGTACGCCGCCGGATGAAAACTAAGGGGGGAGTGGGTGGTACCAAGGTGAAATGGTGGACTGAATTGGCGGGCACCAAAAATAGTTCCAAGGGTCGAATCAGTGTCACTGTATAGCCAGTTTACTGTACTCGTACATGCGCGTCTTGCCCTCGACGCGTGGGATGCTTATGCGCAGCCGAGTGTGCCGTTTCCCTCTTCCCTCAGTTCTGACTCTTTCACTTTGCCCTCATAACCATGGGTGTCCATGGTCTTGCTACTTACCTTAAGGAAAATGTGCGCGCACTATCGACACCTCTCGTCCTCTCCCAAAATCGATCAAACTCCAAACCCACACTTCTTGTCGTCGACGGCTGGTCGTGCGTCTGGCAAATTGACACATCGTGTCACGTCATCGATAACGCTTCTATAGCTTCATATATGAACTACATAACCGATCCCGTCTCCCTTGGGTGTACGGTGGCGAACTTGGGGAGTTCCGGGACCTGGTGATTCGAGTTGTTCGAGCGTGGATCTCAGTGGGATTCAGACCTTATTTTGTCTTTGATGGTAAGATCCCTGCAACTCACACATTCCGCTCCAAGTCGACCTAACATGAAGCTTCTGGGACTAGGCCCATATCGCTCGTCTAAATTCGTGACTAGTGCAAACCGAATGGCACAATCCGTCATTCAACCCTCCCTACTATTCTTCCGGACCTCACCCATCTCGCGTGCAACACCGCGCTTCCTGCGCGAGAATTCCATCCTACCTCCGCTGTGTTATGCGGCCACTCTTGACGCCCTACGATCGCTTGGCGATGTTGTCAAAATTTACTTGGCGGACGACGAGGGCGACCCTTTTGCCGTTGAGCTCGCTGGTCGAGTTGAAGGCTATGTGATGGGTCGTGATTCCGACTTTGTCATTTTGAACTCCGAGGGCTATGCTGGCTATATTCCCATGGATCAGATGTTCTGGAGTACCGACTCCCAGGAGGACGGAGAGGACGGTCAATCGCAAGACGATGCTGGATTCAGGGTGGCGCGAAAAAACAAAGCCCGAGGATATGCCAACGAAGCCTCTGCTTCGCTTCAAGGGGTCATCCCACCAGACGTCAGCGGCGAACTATCTCTGAGTTGCGTCGTCTACACCCCGCAGGCCCTTGCGTCCCATTTTCAAATTTCCATATCTCTTCTTCCGCTTCTGGCAGCTCTTGTCGGCAATGACTTCACAGCAGATCGCCGCCCCACAAGCAAATTATTTTTCGACCGTAACATGACCGTGTCCCAGCGTATTGTTCGCGTGGCGAGTGTCTTGAAGTCTGTCTCAGCTGTTGCGACGGGAGCTTCGGTCAAAAGGAAGGCCCGACATCAGCTGACCAATGTCGTTGATTTTGTGGATTTGACCATCGAGTCACTCCTGATCCGGCCGATGTCCATGGGACCCGGCGAACGGGAAAGCATAGTCGAGAAGACGGTCGATGCTACGCTGCAATATGCCATCCCCAAACATCAGGGCGGCGGCGAAGGATCGAACTCTCTTTGTGCTCTTCATGACGCCGATTCTTGCTCGCTAGTGGGATGTCTTTCTCGTCCTTCACCCAATAACACCGCCGAGAACGAGACTGAGGTCAGAAAGGAAGTCCGTTTCCTATACATTTCAGCATATAGACGAGGATACTTCTCTCCGGGCTTGATGGACATTTTTAGCACTGGGACAGCATGGCCAGAACCATTCTTGGAGAACCCGGATATAGAGGCTGTATCCCGGAGCCTGGGACGCCCGATCCGGGGATGGGTTTACGCGGTCCTGGACGATGGGATAGGTATCATGGAACATGATATCGATCCAGAGGGAAACGGACTGGGAGAAAGTAGTGCCGATGAAGCGTCCGACGACGACGAAATCATTGATGTCGTTGAGGAAGACTCCGACGAAGACATGAGGCATGGCAATCCTCTGGCCCCGCTACAAGGGGCACTAAAGGAGCTTACAATTGGCACTAAACCTCCTCCATCGACGTCATCTCACACGACAACCTCACGTAGTATGCGACCCAAATACGTCACTGAACACATCCGCCGTGGCACGCGGCACGCCGAAGAACCCGTATCTGTGCAGTCACTTGCCACCTTGTTGTCGTCTCACGACATTGACATGAACATTGGAAATTATTCCAACATTCGGCCTATTCAGCTTCAGGATGAAGACGTTCGCATGACAGTCTTTTTACGTTCTTTGGGCTCCAACACACGTTTGGTCAAGGCGCTTCCATCCGAATACCTAATGGCCGTCGTGGCATTGAGATGGATTGTAAGCCGCCTCGCTATTCGTGCCGACGAAGCCCAATCTAGCGCTGAGAGAGAAAAAGAGAAATGGACTGTTGCGGAGGCCCAGGCCTACTTGGCGTCATTCTCTTGGGGTGGCAGCACGGCGGTCGAGGAAAGCAGCCCTCCGCTGGAGAACCGTTCCATTCAGCTCACTGCCCATATATTGGCGACGTTGGACGCCGTCGAGATGCTTTCTCAAGCATTACTTTTGACGAACAAGGCACCCAACCCGGCACACTTGTTTTCCGGAAAGACGTTCCACCAGTGCCTTGCCAATGGTGGCACTCCGGACACACATGTCCCGCCCGGTTTGTGGGGCGCGTGTGTGGAAGGCTTGGAAGGGGCATTTGCCCAGAAGACGGCCGGGAAAAGGAAGAGGGGTCGCAAAATAATAGAGAGCCGGGAGAAACCAGTACATGGGCCAGCTGTACCAGTGCGTGGGGTTCGAGGCCAGAGCATGTTCGACGTCCTTTCGA
>Ga0307510_10000762_pt1 | contig 33266 bp, 27 predicted proteins | sample 12_EM_MG_FD_207224 | JGI IMG/M metagenome (GOLD analysis project Ga0307510, IMG submission 207224) | Populus trichocarpa ectomycorrhiza microbial communities from riparian zone in the Pacific Northwest, United States - 12_EM | ecosystem: Host-associated > Plants > Roots > Unclassified | place... | reverse complement strand
ATCGGCGTTCCTCACTTGCCCAGTGCGCAGTACTTTTTCTTTCTTTCTTTTTCTTTACAAGTACCTGTACAAGCTGCGAGCGCAGAATCGGACATCCTCAGCCATACTAGTGACAACATCTGCGTCATCAACTGCTCCCTTCCAATCACTTCTGGGACTCAGCTCTAACCCATGAGTACCGTAGAATACGCATCGTACTTCATTTAGGTTCCCAATAATCTCAGGGTTCGGATATCCGAATACCGCACGCTCCTCCAAACAGGAAGAAGTGAACTCACTCTTTACCCATATGCTCCCTCCTTCCCCCCCTAACTATTCTCCCTTGCTCATGTCTTGCAAGGGGGTGAATTGGCCAGAGGGCAGGAAGGGTGGAAGAATGTATAGCGCGCTTTCCCCATCTGCAGGTTATTGCCGACAAGGACTTTTGCTACTGTACGATAAGCTTGTCTGGTAATTTGACTAGTTTTTTTTCGAACATGAGCCACGTGTGGAACAAGAGGAAGACGACCTGATTGATTTCTGACCTCCACTCACACCTTCAAGATCTGACATGGTATTAGGTCCAGAAACTAGCAGGGAAGAGGCTCCTCTATTCGACAGCCACGCACATAACCGGGCAACAGGGCCTGGGGGGGTAAGGATAGCCTGGGTAGGTGGGTAGGGGGGACCAGATGATGCCGGCTCAGGGAGGGCAGCGAACCGAATGAAATCCGACAGGGGTTGAGAGGCGGGACAGGGATATATCGACATGGTTGGCACTGGCAATCTTCCAAATCACCCTGCCAGGGCACCCCATCCATTACCGAGAGAAAGCTGAGGTCGATCGATTTATGGATAGGTACTGTACTGTGCTTGTGCAGGTGATTTTTCGTGCTTGCTGATGGACAGGATCCAAAAAATAAAATAAAAATAACCTTTCACGCCAACCCTACTCATATTTCCTGCCCGTCGAAGTGACCAGATAACCGATGCACAGCTTCCATTCGGCCTACCTCAGGTGGATTATCCCGGGCTGGGGGGCAAAAAAAAGGAAGCAAAAAATATGCAGACTGAGCAGGCAGACTGTCGCGACCCTCTCGGCCAAATGAGGGTCGTCATGCAGGCGAAAGTCATAAGAGTCTGAGGCACCTTTGTCAGGGCTTCAACTGTTCATGATCCCTGTAATACTAGGTGTCAGTCAGGTTCATGGGTTTGCAAAGAGGGAGACGAACTCGACCCTCCTTCCCCCCACCTGTCTATGGCCGCACACACGAACTATCGTTTGACTCTGACCGCTGGTAAAAGAACAAGTACTGCAGGCCGGGGTTGGTGGCTTTCGCTGCCGTTAACCGCATTTGACGTCCATCAGATTCTGGCATCCTGGTATGATCGATAAACATTTAGCTGTACAAGTGTCCGACATGAAAAGTACCTGGATATATTTGAGCATGGCGATCAGATGCGCACAGGTAATTTGCCACACAAACCTTTGACCCCCGTGTTCGGGTACCTCATACCCGATACCCCCAAACCCTGAGCCAACTTTTTTTCTCGGGATCTGTTGACCCTAATAATAGCTTCTATCCTCCCCCCCTCGAGCTTTCGCAGTATTATGTACAGGGAAGAGATGTTTGTTTTTTATCTTTGAAAAATCTGATGACTTCGGCATGAGACCTTTTCCTCCCCGCTAGCTAACCAACACACTTGTTCCCTTTAGCTGCTGATGCTGCAGACAGATATCCGATGCGTTGTCAGCTGGCGGACGTCACAAAAATTACTAGTACTCGGGTATACGACACCTGTAGCAGGGTATCAGATGTGGAGATGGGTGTTTACCTATGGGCCGGGATATGAGGGACGTGCATAGCAGCAGTAGCGGTGCTCTGCGCCTTCGGCAGGTGTATGGCTACCAGATCTCTGTGGCAGATGTATGATGAGTGTACTCCACAGTGCCGCATCACGGGATGACCTTATCTTCTCTTTAGTCAACTAACTACTTGGGCGCGAATCGGTGATTAGGACGGTGTGACAAACAAAAGGCGTGGTTGCAAGACAGATATCAATGTCACTCCGTCCCAACCTTTAATTTGTGCCCAAGTATCTTCGCTGTATCATAGGCTTGAATATTCCCCGCCTCACAGTCAAAGAGGCTCAAGGGTTTGCCATTCATGGACCGTGGGAAGGGCTTGAGACTTCCTAATTACCTCGGTACGGCGGTGGAATGAACAAGCAGACTCTCGTCCTAGTGATACCCGCACACATGGGTACTGTATGTTCGAACTTGATAAATGGAATGAAAAAGAAAAAAGGGGGAGGGGAGGAGGAAGGGACGTATGCACCAAGTACCAGGGAACCCTACACCGGAACTAACCCGCGGTCACCAATGTGATTGGCAGCGGGAATGTCATCGTAAGCCGGCGCTGCCCTGGCGGCGAGACCTGCCGAATAAGCCGCAATTTTTGCTTTTTCCTTGAACCCTACCTCAGAAGCGCCGTGTTATGAAAGCAAGCATGGGTTGCCATAGAGTTTTTTTCTCATTGCCCTCTAGGGCTTCGGAGGAGGTACTCCGACTTCTTAGAGAGCAAAGAGTAAGCCAAACCGGTTGAGCTCCTAAGGCTCTCTTATTAGTACATCTTATTAATATATTGTCGATAGGGGCCCTCGGTTTGGTTGAGTTCCAGAACTCCTAGTTGTTTGGGGTTGGCCAAAAGTCTCGGGATATCCGCTGGATAGATAAAAGAATCGCAGTTGACGGATTTGCTTGCTTCTCCTAAGCTAATCTCCGAAAAGTCCTTCTCGTCAATTGGGGATGGCTTAGCGAGAATGGATAGAACACTTGTGTGGTATCTGGCACAAAGTATCTGAAAATGAGACAAGGTTTTTCTCACTGGTGGGGTGGCTGTGTAACAATAGCCGTATTTTCGGATGCTCATTGCCAAATACATGTATTCACAACCACCCAAGTTATGAAACTTTGTCCTACAGTCACATCTGGACTCTGACGTTCGTCTACTGATACTGATTGAAACTTCCTGTTGTGCATCGTCCTCTTGAAACTTTCCTAAATTCCAAATGAATCAACCCAGCCGTTAGACTATATGTCGATTCCCGTCCAGCTCAGGTTAGAACTGCCTTTTGCCATATGCCTGGGGGATGACGGTTCAAGTATGATCCTATGCTGTCTGCACCCTCAAAAGCCTCTCTGCACACGGTGCGAGTCTGCTCGAATGGTGCATTGGCCTCCGGCTGAAATGATAGCTGGATCTTGAAGTCTAAATGAGGAAGCTATTGGCTACCTGCCAATACTGGGTATGGAGAAAAACTCTTTTTTTTGATAGTAAACTAAGTTAGACTCTCTCTCTCTCTCTTATTATTTGGTTCCTCGAGTCATAATTGACAACTAGGTTATTAGTGGAATGGGGTCCCAGTGCTTTTGTATGGGGAAACGGCAGCGGCTATGCACAGTATACGCAGATAGTGTGACCGCCACTCGTATTATTTTACCCAGTGCTTCCGCCGTTCTGCCTCTTATATCCCCCTTAAGAATGTCGAATTTTCATGCAGAGCCAGAATCCTTTTGGCTTACGACCTACAGTAGGTGGCTCGGGTTTGCAGAATGTAGTAAACCGGTGTTCAAGTATTCAACATGAGGACAGCGTCACTACTGAGCCCTCATCAAGAGAAGACTGATCCCTCTCATCCTGCTGTTGCTCCGCTCAGAGGAATCTTTAGATTTTATTCATTTTTGCTTTTTATCTTCTTTCGTTCTCGCTCCAACTCGAGGTATCCCCAAATGCCAAGCTCTCCTAAGACAAATTTCAAATATAGTAAATGTTTTCACCTCAGATCGCACAGTACTCGTAGCAGCAGGAAGTACCCAAAAACAAGGGTGGTGAATCTTTATGGGCGCTCAGATACGGACAGATTTTTTGCCATATATTTCGCGAATCCCTGTTTTAGGTACATCTTGCTTGTTACGAGTGCTAGAAAAACATAAAGTCACCCGGTAAGTTGTGGGTTGACCTTTGGTTACCGACAGCCGGCATCGAGACAATGCAGTGCACTATTTCTGGCCTCTGGTGTTGGACAGGTCCCGATGAGACAAATGTGGTTTTTACTTTTCCCACATCCATCACCGATGATGTCGGTACGTGCATGTAATTTATTCCATTTAAACGTGAACTGTGGTATTAATAAAAAAGACTTGTCTTTCCGATTTTCCTCCGGTATGAGAGCGGGAAGGCAGGTCGCCGATAATGTAATGCTCTGATTAGAGATCCTGGTTCCCTGCACGAACCTACTGTAGTGGTCTCGGTGTGTGTTCCATTCTTTTTTTTCTAACTGGACGCGGCAAACGCCCAAGCTGGTGGCCGATGTCAGACGGCCTACTTGGCGGCAGTTCAGTAAATCGCCTGCTCCCGTCCGAAAAACATACTGCTTCCAGGGCATTACAATAAGTGTCATTTAGTTGTGGCCTAAATGCGACTCTGTTGCATAAAGTGCTAGACCCTTCACCGCAGTGATATGCAATAGGCTCCACAATTTGATGCCCTGAAGGTTTCAATAATCTTCGTGCGTGAGTGCCCTTATTCAACTAGTACCTGCGGCAGATCTGGAAGGGTAGGGACACAGGCGGGCAGGTGGTGACAAAGCTTTGTTGTACGCGACATTATGTGCTGCCGCTTCTTGTTCAACTGTAAGAGTTAGAGTGCGAGAGTTCGGACACGAGAAAACACACCCTAAGCCTGTGCTTCTCCGTTCACTCTCCGAAATGGGCTGGCCATCATGCACAGCATGTCTCTCCACTCAATTTTAAGCCTTTTTGTATTGTAAAATCCCAGCCGGATATAAACGAACGAGCTAGCCAAAACCCGCAGTATGCATTTCTCGTCTATCAATGCTGATAGGTATCCATAAAACAAATGAACCAAGAGCAAATCTAGTTTTGCAGTCTCCTCATCAGGGATCCCCTGGCAGGATTATGTCCTAAAGGCTTTCAGAGACTCGACACATTTTCTCTGCCTTGATTACCATAGTAACTACTGTAAATCCTGATGGACGCCCGGGTTTTCGCGGGACGCAGCTTGTGCCACTGAAGACCAAGCTTTACGGTTTCTGCTCGACGGTACTATTCCCGAGGGTCGGGGGTTCGGCGTGACCAACCATCATTTGGTCCAACAGTTCTGGGGTGGTCCTCGTTGGTTGGTCTGGCTGGCTGTTGTGTGAAGTGTGATAGATTTTTTATTGGGCACTATTGTCATAGTTATGGGCTTTTGATGTGATCCACATCGGAGCTTCGGAGAGCCTAAACCAGAAACATTATGACCAAAGGCAGGCAGCCTAAAGAATGCGGTCATAGCTTCCGGAGCTGTTTTGGGTGATACGAGGGGCTTGCAAGATTTAATACCCCCTAGTAGCTTCTGGAAGTTCTGCCACACTGCATCGTGGTGTGTATAGCTGCTGCCCCTCGATGATGGCTTTTCGTGATATTGTCCAGGTGTTTCCTTGGAGAAACTAGGAGAAGCTGCCGTTGCCCCAGGATGGCAGGTGGAGAACTGCCGTTGATGGTGAAGGGATGACTGGAAGGTCGTTGTTGGCATGCGTGGAATCGGGTGAAGAATCCTTGGTTCAAACCAGCCGGCAGCATCCCCTCAAGTCTGTTAGACTATTTCGAAGTCGGTGCTTTGATAGCCAATTAGATAGTGGACCTCAATCGAGCGCGTATGCCCGAGCTGTATCATACCGGATTGTGATGGCGGGGAGGTGAGGACAGCCAGATGGGAGCTGAAAGTTTTTGCATTGCTAGGGGTTTGCTCGGGTGTATCGAAAAAACACGGGAGCGCCTTGAGGAAATGGCAAACCATTGGATTAGCGTCATCACCCTCTGGATAACCTCATCTCCAAGCACCCACATCCGAAATCCTCCTGGGTGGAGAATTTCCCAAGCGGTGCTTCTGCAATATGGAGTGTTAGGACCATATTAGTTCCTGGGATATGAAGGCTTCAATATTATCCTTTCATGGTCAAGAGTGGGCTCCAATCATAGGCTCCCCCCCTCCCCCTTCATTTGATGCACGAGCTCCTGTCTTTCAATATGATAAACCTTATTGATATATCCATAAGAGCGGGTTGAGGACATGGCTGATGAGAACAGCACAGCAAAGGCCTTCCGCGGAGCTCGGGTTAGTTTGTTTTTCTCTAGGCTCTAGGCCTCATATCTTCGGATGGGTTGTGAATTACATAGGCATCGATGGCTATTCTGCACAGCATGATGCCTCATGGAACTAAAACCATCTGTTCTGGTCATTTAGGCTGTCATTGACCAACTGCCCTTCATGAGCACTACCACCATTACGAAGGACATGACAGTTTTGAGACAGAACAAAGATTTTGTCGGCCCTCCAATACCAAACTTCACAAGTTCGGTGGAATCCAGCACAAGGCGGGATGTCTTAACGTTGACCTGACTTACCTAGGGCACAAACATCTTGATGAGGCGCCTACAAACGTTGCTCAGCAGAGTTCTGATGGCATGGCATCGACGGCCAACTCTCATGGCACCGCAGCCCGTGACCATTTGAGGAATGCAGTATTGTACAGCTCACGTTCATGCATGCATGTCTACTGTGCCTTCTCGGGTGGCTTCATCCAGTATCTGAATCTGATCCAGCTGCGGGGGGATGGCAGCGAGATCGTATGGCTGCCCTCCTCGATGTGTTGCCTTGGCTCGGTCCGCTGCCAATACTTTGTTGGAGCCCACCGACAGGCGCTCTGAATCCTGCAGACTGGACTCACCGGATAATCAGTGAATTCAAAGCGAGACATACAGTGATCGCCGGAAAGAGAAATATTACCGACCAGCCAAATTCAAGCTCCCATCATAAAGCCAGTGTCTGCTAGTGTGGAACATGCCAGCAGACGTCTGACAACGAAGCTGTAACGAATAATCGACTAAGCGGCTAGGGCAATTCTTGTCTCTGCATTTAGAGTCGCTGTGCCAGCATAAAGGTTAGTAGATAGTCCCATTGTCCTCAATTATTTGGAATTTTGACTTGCCTTGATTTTTCATAACGCGTTTCTTTTTTTTTTGAAGGATCCGTTACAAGTATATATCTGCACCTAGGGTTCAGAATATGTGCCTGAGTCAGGCTGAGGTTGATATATGTTTCGAATTCTGTTGTTTGGGCCGTTTACGGATTTGTGAAGGCCGATTTCTTATTGGAAAGAGGAATCCACAGGTTTTTGTGACCGAATCCTCTCTCTCTTCAGGGATCAATGACATGGCTCCCGGCACTCTGGATCGACGTGCAGCCCCACCTAACCAGGTTATGCTTGTGTATGTTGGTTATCTTGACAGCCATCATCCGTAAGCTAATCTTTTATTGTATCATGAAGGACTTTCTGTTGGAGCTCTGTGTCGGAGCTCTGCGATACCGGCAGTGTTTGGAAAGTTGATATTTGAGGTGTCGTGCAAGATTAGTACCGCCAGTGCGACCCGATGCTGGTCTTGACATCTGACTTCTGAACGAGCCCCCCACAATCGACTATTGGGCAGATTTTTCCGATTGCGAAAGGGCTGATACCATGCCCTAATTTGAGGGGATAATAATTCGACGTCAGATACTCAGAAAAAGAACTCAGGAGATCGGGAAGTTTAGAGAGTTGGAATGTTTTAGGTGGAGCAATAAATCACCAGAAAGACTTACTTAGAGTCACGCCACTTCCTAACCTTCCCCCCTTGTACCCCTCTGGGCATTTGGACGCTTTACATGGACAGCCCCTTCCTTCGTTTTAAACCCCAACCTTACTTCGGTCGACATACCGTATTGTTTTAAAGGTGCGGGAACGGGCTTCTTGGAGTTACTTCGACGTCGAGCTCATTAGGCTTAGACACTACTCTCGCTTATTACAACGCGGGATCGAGCAGAGCGATTCGTTTGACAGGAAGCAAAGTGTCACGGCTGTGTTGCCGAAGCAGTGGCTCTCAACGTAATTGGAGGAATTAACCGGAAAGTTGGATGTCAGCCCGTTAATGCAACGGCGGTTGTGAACGGCTATATTCGTCGAACCATGTAACATCTTCCCACGTTCCCACGTTCCCACGCTCATGCTTTAGTGAGAGAGCTTGGGCCTCAGACCCCCAAACTTTCCCCGACACTCCGGTTCCTGACAGCAGTTGAGTTCTCGAAGACAGCTCATATTTTGCCCGGGAAATGCACACCATGACCCTTTATGGTTTTCCGCCTTGGAAGGGCCCATGAAAATCGCTCTATAATGATGGGATATATTGACAGGGCCAGGAATCGAGGGCTGATTAGGCACACGAGTAATCTCGGCTTATGATTGGGTTTCGTGGCACCACAATTGTCGTCCGGTATCGCGACTGGCCGTTATCCTCTACTTCTCCTGCCGCAAGGGCAAGATGCGCGCTATTCACTGAGGTGCGATATTTGATCAGAGCCATGGGAAAGGGTTGGCTCCACTCAATCATGCTTGTATGGGGAATCTCCTATTCACTCTTGCTGTACTCGAGTACGAGTAAGCTTCGTCTTGATATTACCAGTCACAGGCACACATTTGTGTGCCATTTGTGCCGGGGAAAGCGCCCGATTGGCCAAACAAATGCTAAGGTGGACACGGGATCATCCAACCCTGCGCAATGATACACCGGTTTTCTCTAGAAAAAAAGGTATGAGCCGAAGCTTCTTTCCTCTAGAGCCTCTCCTTCTCTGCTCGAGTACGGTATTTACTGCGTTCATCGGCGCTCGAATCCATTTTAGTTTTTTAGTATGATATGATAGACAAAATTAAATTTTTAACTAGGTTGCAAGGAGTTGGAGTTTAGCCAAAGGTCCTCCATCTTTTGAGCTCAAGAACCCGTAGTTTAGATTATTGGTACGATATCCACTCGTTCAACCAACACGTGAGTTATCCCACCCTTGCTTGCCCTAGCCCAGAAATTCACGACGTGCCCGTACTTTGTATGACACCAGTACTTGCTAGAGACTCTTCCTTGTCTGAATCCTTGAAGGTGTGCTGGGCCCTATACAACGCCATTTTAGCTCTTATTAAAGGATTTCAATTCTTAATAGCTTGCCTCATGGATGCCCCCAAGCGGGGGCCTAATCAGCTTCAGACCAGGCGGCGGACCGGGATGTATGGACGCTGTATGGGACTTCCTATAGGCCTCTGGATTCAAAGAGCGACCCCTGCGTTAATGAGTGTTTGACATATATTCGTTTTGTTAAGCTTGGGAGATCTATTGAGCGCAAATCTCTCCCAATGGGCGTTTTGTAGAGTCCATATAAACAGCGGTATTGCCCTCTACTGTACTTATGGGCGTATATTTCGCGGTGTGAGTATCCTAGCTTTGTAGTGGGGTCATATGGCTTCAAATCCACCCTAAAACATGACAAATTTCCTCCTAACAACCTATCGCTTCATCTGAACCGCCACGCTAGTATTCTCTATCAGTAACCCTGCCCTTAACGAAGTTCAATCTCCGAAGCATTAAGTCCTTCCATCCTTTCATCCCTTCATTCACCCCCTCTGCCGGCCGACCGAAGGGCCAACCAGGTATCATAATGTATTCACGGCTCTATTACCAAACGGGTACTGCTCCCCCCCCCGCCTTCCTCCTCTCCCGCATCCCCCGAGTGATGAGATATGATCGCCATTCCTTCACTATTACCCCCATATTGTGGGGACTTGAGTACTTGGACCATGCGCTATGTAGTCGAAAGCTCCCCACTCCGGAAAATGGGCGAAAAACACAGAAAAAGGCGGTCTACTCAGCCCCTCTGAGCGACACAAAAAACAAAGAAGCACCAAACCTTACCAGAGGAGGCAACTCCAACGACATAGCACTTGGTCCAATTATTTGAGCTTCTAAGGTGCACAAGAGATAAGCAAAGGGGGTCAAGTCAAATCAAAGGGTCAACACACACACACTTCGGCTGTCATTCTCCGAACCCTTGTCGCAAAATTTCCCCGAGACTTTGGTAACAATTAATCCTCCCCTGTTCGGGCTGCCGTATGGGGGAAGTAAATGTGGGGCATCGCGTGACATGTCAGGTAAGGCAGAGCCGGACATGGTAGCGGCGCGGGACTCCACACAGCTTAATACCGCCCACTTAGCGCAGTAACCTGGAAACAAAACGAAAAAGGGCAAAGATTTGGCGCGCGAAGGCGGATCCGTGGTAAGATTGTTTATTTTGTTTTATTAAACCACTTGTAAGGTAGTGGACTCCGTTCCGTGGATATCTCGCTTGCATGGAACGGAAAAATTAGGGAAATGTAAAGATGCATTCGCAGGCGGAAGGGTGAGGGCTTTTTTATTATTTTTATTTGATTCAACGCTACCTTGCATATGGCACTGTGGATAGATGTGGGTATCCCTGGATTTAAGCAGATTTTATATTTCTCTTGTGGTAACATATTGCCTATTCCTGATGGTCGCACTGTTTAGGTGGAGAGATACAATCTCCAACCGCCGCATAAATCGCATATATGTCCACCCCTTGCTGGTTAGTTAGTTGCTATAGTTATGTTGGATACCGCGCCCATTCCCCTCTTCTGAGGGGTTTTTTTATACCCAATGTTGAAATTGGCCGGAGAGGGAAATGATGGGGCCGTTCCCCCCCCCTAGCCGGGGTGGTCTGGTGGAGTAGATTGATTATCGTTTCCCTTTTATTATGTGACTTATGTACCCCTTTGCACGGCATGACCGCCGTGCTATTTCACAGCACTCGTATAAATACCATAATGTACAGTACATGTCCCTAGGAGAAAAGTACCACAAGCCACTGTTTCTGGGTTGAACCTTTGTTCTGGAATTGTTGTGTTTTTTTTATTGTCTTTGTCTTTACCCCTCTCTTTCCTGTTTAAGAGCATTTTAAAAAAATACGGCCCATAACATAACAGTTTGCGGAAGCCTTCGTGGAAAAAGGAAATCGAGCCAGGAGAAAAATGCCGCACCTCTTGAGTGTTCTCGGAGACCAACTTGCTAGTTTTCCCAGCAAAATGTGGTGAGGAGAGGTCTTGATAGTTGAGAGATCGCCCAAAGGGAGCTCTTGCTTTCTCTCTTTTTTAACATTTTGAGATTCCCCGGGGTCCGGTTTTTCTTTCTCAAGCTTAGTTTTTTCATGAGGCTTTTCGTAAATCTCAATATTGTTTGGTAACTTATAGTGCTCCACTATCACATCCTACGCTACCCTCAGCACATAGCATCATGCAACGATATCGATCCTCTCCTATCTGACGAGTAGGGGGAGCATTGGGAATACCTCCCCATGGATCCACTTTCTTAGGGAACTACTAGGGTTACTAGGGTATGTTTGTTCGTTAGCTCGTAGGGCGGGCAAACATAAGCTACCCGTGAGCATCTACGGCATCTACCTAACTTGAAGGCTCCATGAACTCCTGTGACATTCTCGAGTACCTTAACACATCTCAACGTTGTGGGGTTGCTCGGGGGCCCCAGAGACCGGGATGCTTCCTTGAGAAAGTGGCTATTCTGTCGCTCTTGAAGGGAGACATACGCATCAATACTCGTATGGCGCTGCTGGTGGTGGTGGTGGCGGCAAGCTACTTCACAGAGCATTATACCGTTCCTGCCAATCCATTGCAGCGCGCCACAGCCGTCGAAGTCGAAGTGGTGCATTACGGTACCGGCACGGGCCCACTCGGATTTGGCTGGCACGGGACGTCAAACAAATTCTAGTGGCTACTAGTACGGCAGCCACTACATTACTGCCACTTGCGAAAATCTTCACAAAAAAGACCAAGTTTGAGGGAAAATATAAAAAAAATCGCACCTCCCAGCGCGCCCCGAGGTGCGTCAGAAATAAAATTGGAGCCACCTTTTAGGAAACTTTTGGACTATCAAAGCCTCGTGTTGGTGCGGAAACCAACAGGTCGGCGTTCCAGAACAGATCGAGAATATTCGGGGCGTGCGGTTTTTTTCCCTCAAGCTCGTTTTTTATTTTTTATTTTTTACGGAGATTTTCGCAAATCGCGATAGTATACCGTATTCGCATAGGCATGCTGTGCGACAGCTCATCCATATTGCGGCGATATGAGGGTAGTAACGTCTCGACTATCCGGTGAATCGTCGCAGGGGTCTTCTCTTTTGCTTTCTAATTTTTCTGGTTTTCGTTCGCTCTAAAATTCCTTCAAGGTAGGAATAATAGAGCGGTACGGAGCAGGGGTGTTGATATCGATTTTTATCAAAATTAGTAGTACGCCACAGCTAGAAGGGGGGGGCTGTTTTTTGATTGGTGTGTTGAACTAAGGTCATACCTCTTCGAAAGAGGAAATAGGGATTCCATCAGGGTCATGTTTCTCAAGTGCCCCACTGCTACTGACATTTAGTTATGCACCGTAGCATCATTAATTTTTATACCTGACGAGCACGGTCATGTCGCAGAATAGGGGAAGCCCTGATTATAGTACTTGTGATAAGGTGGGTCTCGTCCACCTTGAGGCGGATTATGTTATATCTGGGGATAGGTATCAGAACATACGCCTATTATTACACAACCACCCAACCAGCACGTCTTTTAGATACTTTATGCTGGATACAAGTAACATGTTTTGTTCCTTCGGTTCTCTCTGGGATAGAAAGGGATTTTGTCCAGTACTACGAGCTAAGCTAAAGCTCTGGACCTTTTTTTCCGCTTTCGTAAGTTGAAGCTAGCGTGGAACTACTTCCTGCTACAGGAGATCCCTCGTATTGGAGCTGTTGGTAACGTGCGGCTTACATTTTTGCAAGCTTGAGGCTAACGGTAGGTGCTATGTCAGTTCGGTCCCTTTGAGTTTATGCCCCGCCCTGGCTGCGGGAGTGGTTTGATATCTACATGAATTCTATCCCTACGCTGAACATCCTACGATATGATGGACTAAGGTAGCACGCGACATCACTCCGGGGGAAGGAAGAAAGCTATGATAGAGAAAAACCGGAACAGATATGATACTGAAAGGAGTGTGATTCAACGTTAACTACTCTAGAGCCAACTGGTTCAATATCTCGTATCACATCTCTGGCGAGCCTCTAGTCGACTTGATCAAAAGTGCCTGATGCCGGGTCCGGTGCCTTACCTTAGGCAGGGGCTTGTTTACGCCGGCGTACACGCCTCTATTTACGGGCCGGGAGCCACCGGCGCTATGAGCTCCATTGACGGTAGGCGGCCCCTCGTTCTGATCTGTTGGTGGGGGTACCGGTGTAGCGGGGCTAGAGCTCATTGAAGGCTCTACTCTTTTTCCGCCCCTTGGCACACTACCGCAGGCTCCTCTTCCGCATCTTCCCCTCCTTTTTACGCAGCGCCTCCTGCAAGCACACAGCGCCTTCTGTCTCCTTGCCCAGCCCGCTGCCATACGCCTTTTTAACTTGTATTCTTTGCGCAGGCGTTTGGCTCGATTGGGGTACCTTCGCGCCGACAGGATCTTGGCGAAATCTGGGGTCAGCAGGTTTGCTAGTCGGTGGTTTGCCTGGAGGAAGGAGCTCATATCTTCTGGTTTTAGGTAAGAAGCTACCATGAAAAGTATCTCGTTAGGGCATCTTTCGAGTGACATGTTTGTCGATGTGGGCGATTTCTTTTTTTCTTGCTGCACTTTGTACAGATTATCTCGCGCAGTGGGAAAAGGCGATACAGGGTAAGTGAGCGAATGTGGGTACCGGTGGGTGGGTGTGTAGGGGTGTAGGGGTGTGTAGGGAGGCGGATAAACCACCAACGACCGCCGCACTGCTCCGCGACGGACGGTGTCAGCTTTATATTGCATTGTGTGTGTCACTTTCGGAGAATTGGATGGAAAATCCGGGAGCTAACTTTGTTGTGGATCCTGTGCCGTACCGTGCAGTACTCTACAACTGTCTGGAAGCGTGGAGAGGGGGGGAGCACTTTGATGTCTTTGAGACACCGCATCCAGTCTCCCCAAATTAAGCATTTAAATCACTAGCATCTGGAGATGTTTCCAGCGGGATCTGACAACCTGCCCTCGACTCTCGTCATTGTAGTTGTAGTTTGTCCATCTAAATATGTTGCTCTACTGGTGGGTCTTGAGATAGTGCCAAGGGTTTGGCAGGGAACGGCGATGGAGCCATCCCGCTAAGGGTGGTCTGCTGCAGTTCCAGATGCCGTAGTATGAAACTAAATCCGTCTGCGACGATTTTGCTGCAAGAAAGCAACAGATCAGGAAAGTTTAGGGGAGAGGGGTAGGTTATTCCCTTGAGAATCACGTGGTTTAGCAGCAAAGACGTATATTCTTGATGTTCACGATGGTGGATTTGGTAATGCTAGCATTCTGTGCGGGGCCGGGCGGGTCTTCCTGCCAGCAGTTGAGATAGGAGAAGTACTTTGGCGTGGATGCCAGCGGTGAGGCGGACAGGGGCTTGGGAGCCCAACGTTCAACACCATGGCAAGTAAAAAAATTATGGTGCGAAGCACTTAAAACGTGTGCTTAGGTGAGTTCATTGGTGGTGCCTCCACCTGTGAAAGGTGGGGAGGGAAGTTATAAAATTGATGGGCAAAATGTTTTCTGAAGACAAAGGTGTTTGATCCCCAAATTTCCACGTGCAAGAAATAAATACTGATTTGATGAAAAGCTTGTAGGAAGATGCTGTGCAAATCCCATAGGTGTGCTGGTAATATGCAACATAATTAAAGCCTTTGAATTCTATTCTATTGTATCATACTTGTATTAATATAATAGTTGAAAATTGGGGGGGAGAAAGAAAAAAACTCCATATAGAATTGAGTATGAGGCCTTCAGAATTGATTTCCTTTATATCGTTTACCCTACACAAATAATGCACCCACCTGGCTAGGTGTTCTAAGTAATATACTTTGGGCGTTATTTAACTTCGCGGGACTGATAAAAAGGACGGGAAGCCTTGAGATGTTGAATCCCCTCCCAGTCCCATCACCAACCTCTATATCCGAATAGGCTTTATCTTTGGCCGCCCTTCGATCCTCACCAATCGAGCTTGATTACGTTTCACGCCTGGGAAGTATCATAGCTAGCGGGTAGTTATCGGCATGTCCTAAGGGGTACCGACTTGGCCTGACCTATGAGGGCAGGTCCGTTTCATCCTGATGCATAATCATCAGAAGCACACAAGCCCTAGCCGGTCCTTTGGCCTCAGATGGGGAGGGCTAGCAATCTAATCTCAAAGACAGTTAATCCGAAGATCACCGATGCATGGATCATGGATCGTCTGACATGATGGGTGGGTTACCTCCCCCATGGGGGGGGGGGGCAAGGCTCGCTTCTGATAGATAGATACTGCATGCTTACACAGGTTACCTGCAACTCGCATTGTATGGTTGATACCACCTTTTTCCTTGCCTTACAGGTTCTAGACACAGCATCATGTCCAGTCACTCCACCCCTCTCTACTGCCTGCTGCATCGTTTTCTCCGCCCGAGCATCTCGTCCTACCACCTTAAGGAGTGGCTCACAGATCTGTCGAACCAAACTTCACGGTAGGTAAAAGAAAAACATGGTTACGAGCTACCGTACAGCAACCTGTCTAGGTAGTTCCGCTTTTTTTTCTAGTTAGGGAACCCCATCGCGACATCACCCGGCACAAGCAATCCAAAAGCGTAAATATACCGAAGGGTATTGCAGGTTTAAGTTGGGGGGTGCTAGTGAGTAGGGTTTTAATGATAGGGCCGTGCTACGAGGTGCCGTGCTTTGACATGTCTTACTTCGCTTTCTTTCCTTCTTTACGTCTGGCTCAGGTGAAACACATCTGCCGTTTTGTCGGACAAAATGGTATGGAGGGTGTTTTAAGTTACAATACATACCTTGCGTCATGCTTCGGGTATATCGTGTGACCCGGAGACCCCGGAGGAAGAATTGATCCGGCCGTTCTGGATCTGCTCGCCGGACGCTCTTACTCGTTTTGTAGGCTGGAATTTATCGGAGTTTCCCTTGCCTTCTCTACCTGCCTCTGCTTTCCCGCTCCGAATCGTTTAGGGTCTCATGGGATTGCGTGTTTAGGTCGGGGATTGTCTTTGGAATGTCTCTTGTTTATGCTAGTTATGGAGCGGGCTCAGTTAAAGTATTTCATTATGCCCGCAGCCCTTATTATTTACGAGCGTGCCAGCATCCCGCTGAGAATATGCGCGTCGACACAAATAGTCCAAGTCGCGAGTTACATACCGCACAGTGCCGTGCTCAGCCCAGACAGGAGGTTTCACTTGACTGAATGGATAGGTATCTGGCAGCGCTAAGATCCTACATGTCACATCGTGGCTACACAGTTCAGCCGGGTTGACTTTTCGGATTATCAAGATACCCGCGATAACAGTAGTTATTACATAATGGGGAATGTAAAATCTGTTGGACGTCCGGAGGCTAGAAATTTACTTCCGGGGACATTCTCGGGCATGCCGTGGATCGTTCCAGTGGAGGTATATGAGTCTCCGAGCTTTTGATAGGCGGCCAGGAAGCAACCGAGCAAGGGCTGGCGCGAGTGTGTAATGTCTGACGGGGAGTAGGAGATTGGTTATTTATCAATCAGAAAGAGCCCCTGCTACACTCCATCAGCACTCGTGCGTAGCCCTGGAACCACTGGATGTGCTACGAGACCTCTCTTGCTGCCGTAAGTTATCAGCTCATGTCTTAACAAGAAAGGAACACATCATCATCATGTCGTAGCATGGGCCTCCGGGGAACATCGTGCTCTCAAACAGCACCTAGAAGGGGAAATAGCTTCCCATCCGCCCACTTTTCAAGGCTTGAAAGAGACAGGTATGACCGACCGCTTCCATCGACAGTGATACTCTATCAGCTATGTCCGAAAATCATGGAGCGAAGTGAGCAGTTACCGGTCGTATTCGCCCCCACAAAAGCCTCGTTTGCCTGCACATCGGGGGGGATGTCACAGATAGAGTGGGGCCAATTCTCTGCATTTACCCTGGAAAGAAGCTCCCTTTTGGAAGCTGGATTTGCGGCCTCCGGCGGCGGATTCGGTTGCCCGGAGGCAAAATTGAACACATTCCCAACCCCGCTGATATCTTCCGCTCCCCTGGGACCTATGTTAAGACTTATGTGCTCTCATAACATCACCAACTAGGAATAAAGCTGATAGGTCCTGTCGGAAGATAACTTAGTGCTTAAGCTGCCGGTATATAGCTCATCTACTCAGCTTCTGCAGGAATTCGGTGGCGCTGTTTCACAGGCTTTTCTGCAAGGCGGTCTCGCATCGCATGCGCTGCATGGGGTACGGGAATATCATGGCGTCCTGTAGGGCAGGTTTTACGAATTCGTGTAGGAATCAGGCTGTAGATGTGCACCCTCCTCTCTCTGTGGCATCTCAGATGTTTTCTAGGATAGGATCGGAGCACTGACAGTAGAGGACAGAGCCCTAAGAATCCCTAAGAATCACCTCCACCTCCAGAGCCAGCAAAGGGAGCAATAATCTTTGCAGATCGGGTAACGAATGGCCTGATCACTGAGTGGTCTGGTCACACAGGATCACTCGCATCTCGACCGCCTGTAGATGATACCACTAGAATATGAAAAGGGAAAGACTCAAGAACTTGATCGCCTTGCTAGAGAGGGTCGGACAGAACTTATATTAATCCGGAGAAATAGGAGTATAGCGGGGAGACTAGGAGTGGGGGTGACGTCTGACGATTTTGAAGCAGGGTCACAATAAGATGTGGGGTCAAGCAGGAGTTGTACAGCAGAGTATTTTGATAGGGGGCTTTTTGCGTGGTATTAGGATGTATTCTTTTGAGAGGTATCTGTGCTTGTAAGTTCCACGGGGCGGCGTATGCAGTTGTTTATTCAGCACTGGGAAATGGTCCTATCCATTCTACGGTCCTTTGTGTCCGCTCTTGAGACCGACCCTTGTCCGTGACTTTAGAAAATCCTAGACGGTTGGGAATTGGGCACAGTCAACTAACTCCCGCTCCTAAGGCAGTACCTCTCGAAGACTCATCCAACCAAATCCTACAACTTGAAAAATCCATCCTACTTTCACACAAATGAGCATCGCACAATCCCATCTCCAGCGACCTGACCACAGAATGTGAATTCCTCTCTTAACATCTGATTAAGCACTCCAACAGCTAGTCACAGCCTAAGTCTATAATCATATACGGCCACTAGTCTTCACCAATAACCTCCCCCCAAACCCTCAGCCAAATAATACACACTCGTTAGACTAAATAGATTAAAATAACCCATTCAACCCCTCCCTCCTTCCTTCCCTCCCTTCCCCGACGTAGCCCCATCCACAGAGAACACAAAACCCCCCCAGAACCCGCCCCGGGAATACCACCTCACTACTACTAGCCACATAAGCCGTAACGACCCCCCGCAAGGCATATAGTGCAACCACACCCGTCCGTAGGACAATGAATCCTTCGCGTATCATCTTCTCCCGCAGTATTTCAGGTACACAAGTATCGCAATTGGTCTTCCACGGCTCAGTAATCACTGCAGTGTAAATCTCGGATTTTAAATTGTTTCACCCCCTCCTCGTCCAAAAACCGTGCATGCCGGGCTTCCGCTCCACCCCCGTCTCTTTTAAGGGAAAGATGTTGTGTATGGGGATTGCTGTTGGAAACTATGATTGCATGTAAACTTGTTTGCCGATTGCCGCGTCACCTTATCCCCTCATCACAACTTTCCTTTTCTGTTCCCGATACTTGTTCCGCTTCTTTCTTTGATTGAACAACGACAGAGCGCAACAACTGTCTCTACTTCTGACAATTGCTAAACATCAGCCACTTGTTCACGAATGGTCACTCGAACAACTTGTTTTGGGGATTTTTTTTAAATAATATACTAGTAACCTAGCGCTCTGTTTAATACTTGGACGCAATTCACTAACAGGATTTGTAGTAAGTCAGTTGTATTTCTTGTAGTACTCTTTGTTAATACTGAAGGTGGCTTCAGGGGCGGTAGGCGGGTAGACAGGCCTGGGGGGGGTAAAGTATTTAATATACCTACATAACTGATCCCTCATTCTCGAATCCGGGGCCTCATATCAGGATAATCCCACTCTGTGGCTTAGCCTCCGGTCAGGGACCAATAGGCCTAAGTGTCCATGTATCAGTCCCCGCCTGGGAGGTGCTTGGATAGACGGACGGGTATCAGGCTGTCTGTCCGGATAGCTTCTGGGCCCTGTAGGTATCTTGAATTGCTTGGTACACTGTCTCCTTGCAGGTGACCGGCGGGGACTGCAAGGCCCTACATACATGACTAGGGGGAGTTACCGATGATTAAAGGTCTGCAGGGTCTGTCATCACCCTTTTAGGCAGCTGTCTTCCGGATGGGAAGACCTACTGGTTCTGCACCTTGAGGTGCCACCCCCGTGCCTACGGAGTGCCTAAGAGGTTTGTGGTCATTTCGTATAGCAGTAGCCCTTCATCAAATCTATTCCTCTCGACACTTAGGAGGATGTGTTGGCATAACGGATCAGGAAGACACATTGGTCCCATAATATTCGGGGGGCGTCCGCAGTGGGAAAAACGGAACTAAATAAGGCGGCCTTCATGGGAGAATGATGATAATAATAATAATAACAATAACGGTGGTTGTTTCCAACTCGGTGAGCCAACAACGTTTCGGGGAAAAAAAGTATATCCAGAAAAGACAGAAAGTAGTAAAATATAACAGCATAATCAATCCCGAAGCCACCCTCCGTCCGCCAAGGGAGTCTCCGCCTTTCCGTGGAACTCCAGTATAGCACGGGAGGAAAGTAACGTAGAGAAAACTCCCTGCAAAATCCCCGGGAGAAAAGAATATCTATGTAGTAAAGACTCCCGCTCACCATCGATGCCGTAGTGCCCAAGCACGTATTGATGCTCTGCCATCACCTCCATAGCTTCCGTACGGCCCTCGGGCTTCTCCCGCGTTCTTGCCCGTTCCGCTCCTCCGCCACGTGGGTTAGTTAGGCTGAGAAGCGTAAATACCCTCTTTAGAATCCCAAATACAAATTCCTGCAAGCAGGAGAGACGAGGAACCTAGGGGCTGAATTCAATTTCTCCCTCTCACTATTACTAGCTATTTTTGGGTGATCTGGTGGGAAGGGGAGGATTGGAGGGGAAAAAAGGGGAGAGAAAAATCCTGCCTATAGGTGGGAGAACTGGGGGATTGAAAACCTACATTGGGGTCCCTTGGTTGAGGCCCCGGAGGTGAACTAGGCAAGTTCTGAATGCTGGGATAATATTACTTCTTAAACGGTCTCATATCAGAGATATCCTCCACCCTGATACCCACCTACCGCACCTAAAATACCACCGCCCGCACATTCAACAACAGCCCGTCCCCGCTCATCCCAGCAATAGGCAACAACAAGCCCTCCAAGCCCCCTTCCCCACCTTTAGCTCAAGAAAAATATTCACCTTCCCTTCCCCTCCCTTCCCCGGGCCTACAGATACCCCCGCCCCGCCCCCATCCGTAATAGTGTGTATTATACCACGAGCCGACTCGGGTCGAGCTCTGCTTACGAGCAAGTGGGATCAATCCGCACAAGATTTACCACAAAGCTCGAGCTTGCCTTGCCTTGCCATTATAGGCTTGAGGAAAAAAAACAACTCGAGCTAACTCGAGCCTGAATTTGTTAGTAGACATAGGATATCACTTGCTCGATGATGCCGTAGAGTGGAGGGAGGAATAGTATTAATAAGACCCTTTTTTGGCACGCCACCACTTGAAAAATGTCATTTTTCCTAAAATAAAATAAAAACTTCATTTTTTGCTAAATCTCAGGCCTCCTTGGGCAATAGGTGAAAGGCTCCATAGAAGAACCTTAGGCACATACGCCAGCATACTGCCAATATATCGCCATTCCTTCCTGAAGCGGTTCGCTTCTTTCCCATTCCCATTCGCTGGAGGGCGGCGGATACGGTGCTTGAATGCCGCTGAAGCTGGAATAGCCAGAGAGCGGTATATGGAAATTGATAAGTACACGTAAGGCTCTATGTGTATCACCTCCGCGTTCGAATCGTAGAGTCCGGAATCCTGCTCCTGAGTACTAATGCTTCTTTCTAACACCCCCCCTCCCCCTTTCAGCACACACAACACCCAAAAGAGCAAAGCCTGGTCAGTGATCAGTAGTGTGGTGACGGCGAGTGATAATCTGGGTAGCTATGGCAAAGCTAGCGTAGAATACGAGAAGCCTGGCTTGTGCTCCAGAGAGCGATACCCCCAGGGGGGTTTTAGGAGTATCGCATTAACTAATTCTTATCGGATAATAGAGTAATTTTGGCAAACTTTTCTAGGTCTAGTGGAGTGGCAAGTAGCCTTCACTTACCTTAAGGGCATGAGAGCGTTGGTGCGATGAGTAGGGTGGTATAGTTACCATTAGAAGAGAGAAAGGGGGAATGAAAAGGAAAGGAAGGTAGGGCTTTTGCTGATGGGGGTTGGGGTGGAGAGTGCGCGATTCTGGAAAAGGAAGCGAGTCGGTGGGTATCATGAATCCAAATGGCATTACTGCAGTAGTTGTACACCCTAACTACGCTATTCTACCATTCGATGATACGCTTTGGTTGGGCAATTAATACTACATTCTTCTAACAGGATATTGGAACTTGGGGATCCCAAGTCGGGTAAAACTGTTTGAGGTATTCAGACTACTCGGCTAGTACAGGACGTTCTACGTAATAACTTGGTGAGAAAATTATAAAAATATAACGGGAGAAAAGGGTCTACAACGGTGAGAATGAAAAGATGCTATAGGCAGAAAGAGCTAAATGGATGTATATAAAAAGGAGGGGCGGCGGCAGAGGACGGAAAAAAGAATGAATGTGTGAAAAGACGGAGAACGATAGTATATAATATATACTAATAAAGGACAAATGAAAGAGACGAGCGGATTGGTGGCCTGGTGGCGAAGCATCAATCGGCCTCCATCCCTCCTATCGGTGGCTCTCTAGGTATATGTGACCTCCCGTTCTCGACAACCCAAGGAAGTCCCGTCCGGCCAGAGGTGTCTGCTATGCCGGGGTCCGCATTGCCCCGTTCCAACAGTATCTTTTCTAGCCCATGCGATTGCAGTATTACCGTCCAAAGCAGCTGCATTGGAACCCCACCCCTTCACCTCCAAAAAAGCAACAACTATCGGCACAATCCAAAGGAATGCGCCGCCGCGGAATCGTGTGAATCCTTAGGCCTGACGCCAACCAAATAGTCGGTCTAGCCAAGATTCTTTGTGCAGCGGGAGAAGTCTCGGGGATATTCGATTATCGAATCTATCGAGAAGTTTCAGCGTGGAAGCGATTTCACATTCTCTGTGATATCTCTTCCAACATGTGCTGCTTAATAACAGGAAGCATATTCGAGAAAGGGTGTTGTCTCCGGGGCCCGATCAAGAGTGGGCGAAAGGTTCTTGACCCGTTGAAAGTTGAGGTAGGTCAAGCAGATCTCTGCAATCATCGAGTGAGGGCTACGGAACACGTTGTGATTATGATCAATCCCGAGACAGATGCTCTTGCAGAGTAAAGTGAACAAGGCGGACGGTGGATGAGGACGCTTCAACCGTAACAAGCGTGGGCCACTCAGATCTGTAGATCCCCTTTCCGCTCCTGAGGCATGACACAGTTCATCGGCCTGCAATGGTCGTTCCGAGCGCGATACCCACATCAGAACCTCCATCCCGAGTCTTGACCGTAAACTTTCCGCTCCCCGGATAGCTCCCCATCTCGCCCAAGATTGCATCGATGTTGAGGGAAACAAGAAGAAATCTACACACCCCTCTTAGTAAATATATGGTCAGGCTTAGGCCGGACAAAGCGAATGTTCAAGTTCATACCCGCTTTCCGGAGTTGTTTCGGGAATTATTCTCATGATATCCGCCCGTACGTACTCCGGGATTTCTCCTCTGCCCACTATCTGCTTCAGGATAGCGCCCAGCATGTCATGTTGGTAATTGTCTGCTCCTGCTGGTCAAGGAAGTCACAATAGAGCCTTGAGACGGCGAGATCTTTTGCTTCAGCTTGATCGCACAGGCTATCAATCAGGGGACTAATGTTACTGGCCGTCAGTAAGCTTCGCTTTGCCCAGGGAACCTTTTACTTACATGAGATAAGTTTTCCCAACCCCTGGATTGGCGTAATCTTGATGTCTTTTCCGAGGCTCCAGCGGTGACAGCCTCTGCACAATCCGCAGTTCCCTATCCGTCATCATCATTCTCACTTTGACGATATCGTTATGGCTATTCGTTGAACTGCAACTGTCGACACAAATGTTGACCGGGCCAAGTGGGCCGCCCGGGCCCACGGCGCCCTGCCCGCCACGAAGTGGGTGTTTGTTAAGGGTAGAGTAGAGAGATGAGAGGTGGTGCAGCGATAAAAAGGGATGGAGAGGGCAGAGACCCCCCAGGGCTAAAGAAAGGCGGGGCAGCACTTGGCAACCATGATCAAATCAAACTTACCCCGCCCGGCCAAGGATTAAAAGTCACACTCACCGAGGGGGGTCTTATCCTTCCCCTAGCTACTTTTTAGCCCACGAACTGTGATACTGCATGCGGCTTGGGATAGGTCTTCGTATGGTGCCGGACACCCCGCCACCAAAATTTGATGTGTGATCGTGCGAAAATTTACCGGCTCCCTGGCTAAGATGGCAACCTGAGGTATTATATGCATAACAGTCCACAAAATACCCAGCGCTGAACCTAATCTTCTAAATACCGTATATCCTGAGATGGACTTCTTAATGCTTTCAGGTATTTCAGAGCCCGGGCTACCAGTACCGGTGCTCAATTTCTAACGTATGATACCCTCCAAAACGACTTTACCCGTACCTGTATCATACAGCCTAAAAACAGGAACAATTAGACCACATGCTAAAACGTCCTGAATCACCCCCAAACATATATAAAAAAACGAGAGATACGACAGGCCTTACAATACCTAGAGAGGCAATCCAATGCCCAACTTCCCACTTCGTACGCTACCTCCTCTGTGTCGAGCGCCTCCAAGACAAGCTCAAGGTCTGAATATGTACGACCCTGGTTGGCCACACAGTTTGTCTGCCATTTTACACTAGAAATGAGGAGCCTTGCATCAAGAAATTTCCATTCTATGGCTACAACAAAAAGGGATAGAATCTGCCGGGCTCTTTGGGGTCATAGGGAGTATGATCCTATGTCGGCAAGTTCTGTCAATAAACCTGGTAAGCACAATATCAGAAGTACCGGTATTGACAGTGGGCAAAAAGACATCCTGAATCTTATATAAGTTCCCTGCACGATAGAGCCCTTGCAACAATTCACGGCCCATACTGCTAGATGTCAGCCCCCGTGTGATGCAGCAAAAATCACGCGATTGTTTCCGGAATTGCCTGAGCAATTGCAAAACTCATGGCACATCTTTGATCAATTGTACGTGCTCCTGGACAAGTTGTAAGCACTCAAGATGGGCCACATTGGGGGGGGATGGGATGGCACGGTATTAGAAATTTTATGATATGGCGTTTGAACGTCCAAGGCAATCATCCCTCCAGGCTGCCGTATGATCCGTAAAAAGAACTTTTATGAGAGCCCGCAGGACAGCCAGCAGGGTACCTTGCACTGCTCGAGTTCCTGGTGAAGCGTTATTTAAGTGCAGCGCCAGGACCGCATAACACGGGCCAAAACCGCTCGCTACTCCCATCGTAGAAGCGCAAAACATTCCGACCATTATGATAGACTAATATCCCCCTCCTCTTGCCCCTCATTCCCCCCACCACACAGCCTGCCCGGGGCCACTACTGTAAAAACTAGAAAAGGTAGCCCACGTCTCGGCAGGGAGCTGTATGGGATCGGCAGAAATGGCTTCTGAACCTCTCCGAGCACAGTGCGCCGGGAACCAGCCAACCAATCCAAGATGTCAGAAATTGCACTAGCAGTAAGCTGAGTTGAGTGATGTCCGCACACCCCAACCCCACTCCCCCAGCTACACACGAGTGCCTAGGTGGAAGGGTGGATAATGCACTTGCAGTCCATGATGGAGTTCCTTCCCTTCAATGTGTGCTAGCACCTCGCCCCCGCAAGAACGCTCTAAAAAGCATGAAACGAGCTGACCCACCCCAACTTCGGATGATATGATAGAAAATGCAGGTGTGAGAAACCACCACCACCACAGAAGTCGCCCTTCTATCACGGCCACTATCTCCTGGGGCGGGGTATCATATTACCTAACTGTGGCTAGCCGGGAGTGTGGGCGCGGGGTCAAGTTTGCGATAAGAGAGGGGGGTCCATCATCCCTCAGGGATTCGAGAGGGGGGAGGTGGGATGAATATCCGTAGAAGCCCCTTCACACAAATTGCCCGGGATGTATCATACTGTACTCGAGTATGATACGAGTGTAAATAACAGGAATTGAGATTGATTTAAACCCCCCAACGGCGGACCTCCTCTTCTTTAATCACCCCGCTTATCGCTTATCACGCCCCACAATTGCAACTTCATACTGGGTGTGAAGGGCAAGGTATCATAGCTCTATCGAATTTCCTCTCCGAGTATGATACATATCACAGTTCGCCCTAGCCACCACGCCAGGAGCTCGAGAGAACCCTTTTTTCCCCCACCAAAAGCCAGCCTATCCGGCCCAACCAGTTGCATAATTCGCGTTACACACACACGTAATTTCGACCAACCAGAGGGGGGGCCAGATTGACAGCGGACCTTGGCGCACGCCCTAGTATCATCATAACTTTGTGCCTCATCTCAAATCCAACCGGCGCAGTAGCCAATGCCAGTACCGCAATGTCGAAAGCGGGGGGGGGGTTTTAAAAAAAAAACTACTACTACATGGCGCGAAAATTTGGCCCATTCGCCCGGATCTGTGTGGCATGCGATAGCGGTTCCTTCTTTCATGAAGTTTCGACATTGCGGGTATAGGAATGCCTGTACTCGAGTAGTTACAATCCAGAGGAGAGGGGCTCACGTTTCAACAGCCAAATACTCAACCTACTCAGCCCACATCACAGTTAACCACCACCTCATCCTCATCTACGCAAGACTAATAATTGTATTAAAATTTACTAAGAACCTCTCCCCACCAAAAGTACGACAACACGATCACAATTTCTCACCCGCATCACACCCCCTCACTCGCTACGTCATTATCATCACAATCATATATCGTCCTGGTTGATAACCCGTTACACACTTAACAAGGGAACCGCAAACACACGATGACTGGAAAAATGATGACAACGCCTCCCCGCAGCAGCTGTTGCTCTCATGATATCACTGCCGCTTGTGAAAACCACATAATTTGTACAAAATTAGGGACTAAAACATTTGAAAACTCTCTTGCGGTGAAGGTAAGGTATGGTATAGGTGGAAAGGGAGGGGGATGATGGGATGGGATGGATACAAGACTTTATGTCGACGAAACCTGGAACGTCTAGCTGAAAACGTCTACCTTAGAGTGGCCTTCCTAAGTTGGAGGAAAAAAAGGGGCGAGAAGGGGAATGATGGAGGAAAAAAGAGAGGAAGAAAGAGAAAAGGAACTCCATGCTATACTATTGCTTGCGCCATTCTACACGGGTTTTTTTTCTTTTTCGGGGGAGGGACTACTGTCACCGAGGCCCCCAACATGTGCTTGAATGAGTGTGAAACTCTACTGCGACTTCTCTGCCTTCACGCCAGTGGCCGAGATGAGCTTCAGTTCCTTCAGCATATTCTCCCTCGTGCTCAGGACCAGTGCATCCACATCCTCGTTTGTCAGGCCCTTGGTATCAATCGGATCCAAAACCTGCTCTGATTAGTATTTTCATTCCCACTTCCCTGTATACTCAAATTGTTTGAGAAAACTGACCTTAACGTTGATAACACCGGATTCAAAGGTTCTCTCCTGGAGGTGTAAGACATGGGAGTAATTCGCGACAACAACCGGTACGATAGGAACACCGGCTTGAATAGCTAGATGAAAAGCGCCTTTCTTGAATGGCAAGAGTTCCGGTTTGGAAAAGTATGATCGAGTACCTTCCTAAAATTACACATTGTTATACAACAGGTCCCTTAGCAATATAGACTAGTGGGGGGCGGCTCTGGTGCGGCAGCATACCGGGAAAATCCAAACGGACTGCTTATTCCCTTTGATCTCCTGAATCGCACTATCAAACGCTGCAATAGCTGATTTCCGGTTCGTCCTATCAATGAATACGGTTCCACTCAATGCCACTGAAGAGCACACAATGTCAGTCCCCCTCCAAACCTCATCCCGAAACTCCGCCCCAACCACCTCCTCCGGTCGGGGAAGGGAGGGGCGAAAACAAAAGAGCACATACTAAACCATCCCAAAAACGGAATATACTTCAAACTCCGCTTCGCTGTAACAGAGCAATGTTTCGGAAACACCCTCCCTAAGAAAACAATATCCAACTCGCTCTGGTGATTACTGACGAACACCGCCGGTCGGGTATCTAACACACCCTCATTCTCCACCTTAAACTCCAGCCCGATGATTGGACAAGTTAAATTCTTGAAAGCTCGTGCAGTGGTCCATTGTGCTATGCTGACTTTTCCTACTAACCGGAGGGCTACCGACGCTAGGACTCCGTATGCCGCGCATGTGACCAGGAGGAAGTAGCAGGATAGGATGCGCGCGTAGAATCGCCCCGCCTTGAAGAAACGGCCCAAGATTGTCAAGGCCATGATTGTGCCGATGGGGAATGACAGGACGAGGAGGAAGAGGTTGATCATAATAATTACCTTCGGTCGAAGCGGTGAAGGAAGGGTAAGGGGTAAGGAGGGCCGGGAGAGAAGGAAGGAAATGGGCTGGCTAGTGCGAGTGTTGAGTACTTTAGGTGATGATCTGTCGCTGTTTACCTCAACCCGGAATGAAAAGGAATCGGATGGATGGATGGCGGACGGGGCAAAGTAGGGCCTATAAATTTATTCTGGAGGGTTAACTCGCACGGCCATGTGTCGCTGCCCCGGGCTCATGAACAAACTCTGTCGTGGGAGTGCCGTTGCGGTCGTGATCTTCTGGACAATCTGGAGACGAGAAGGAAGGTTGTCGGGTGTCAAGTGGACGACCATGCTGTCTTGGCAACAAAAGTAAATCGGTCAATAATACCCGCAGAAAGAGGAAAAAATAAAAAGAAAAAAAGGAAAAAAGCTGGTGGGGAAATCCCCTGGCGCTTTCGTCACAGGGACACCGAGTTGTGTCCCCCCCAACAAACTGATGGCGAAGCATGTGAGATCCGATGAGACGTTTAGTCAGCTGAAAAAAATGAAAAAAATAATTACTTAGAGGCATGATAAATATAATTACTTGGAGGTATAATACGGCGTGTAAGGAAGTAATCCCCCATTTTAACTGTAATTATGTAGTTTATCCAATTCATCGTGTAGAATAATATCAACACCCAGCTTAGCGCCCAAACAAAGATAAAGCCACGCCTAACCTAAAAAGCTGCAAAAGATAGCAAACACCTGAACAATACCATACAAAGCAAGCTAGCCAGGGCCGGAAAAGGTATTAATTGGGGGATAATGAATAAGGGGGGAGGTCATTAATGCACCTGCAATTCCCCTCCAATACACGCACAACCTCTCAGGAGAGAAAGAGCTCTAAAAGTGTACAGTGGTAATAGGGAAGAAGAAAAAGAGCCCACTCCATGCATCCTATCCATGCTCTGGCGGCAACTGTAACCGTATATATATATAAGAAAAGAACCCCTTTAGAAATGAGAATGAAAACCAACCCACCCCAAAGACCGCTTTGCAAGAAAGACAAACCCCAATAAACAAGACCAAAGGAGAGAAAGAGGCATAAAGAAAGCTATGCATTCACAAGACACAGAAAAAGGCTATGCAATACAGTCCACTCCTCTTTTTTTTTTTTTGTTACGATCATCACTTCATAGTATTCGATCCCCACAGCATTAAGCATCAAGCCTCCACGCGCAAGCCACTTTCAACCCTTTTATAGTGACTAGTGATCCAGAAAACGGTTTTCTTCCGCGTCACCCGAGTACTCGTCTTCTTCATCTTCGTCAAGGTTCTCAATAGCTTCTTTTATTAGATGACCAGCCTATCTAACAGTCAGTAACAGCAATAGGTCTAGAAGAGGGATTGGACTAACCTTTGGATCCAGGTTAAGGGCAATGGTGAAATGTTTAATGGCACTTTTCTTATCATGGAGTAGTTTATGCAATCTCCCCAACAGGTAATGCACATTCGCTTCATCTGGCGCGAGATCTTTTAATATCCGTAGCTCTTTGAGGGCAGGCTTTAGTGTTATATAGGGTTAGCTTATAATCCCCTAGCCGGAATTATCCCTCACTAGCGCCTCTGGCGCCAGCGGCAGAGGACTTACCTGGTAGCTCTTGAGCAACATCAAAGTTCGTGCCTTTTTGAACCTTGAGAGTGCGCTTGCGGGTGACATTTCACAGGCAATGTTATATTGATGCAATGCTCCCCTAAAATCCTTGTTCTTTTCCATCACCATCCCAACACAACATACCAAAACAGCGTTCGTAGGATTTATCTTCGATGCTGTCCGGAAATGCTTCTCCGCAGTGTCGAACTTGCCCATCTTCTCAAACACCTTCCCAAGGCCGTACCATGCGTTGTAATGCCTGCTATCGGCAGTAATCGCGCTTCGATAGCTAGCAAGAGCCTTCTCGTACTCCTCATTGCTCACATGTTCGTGCCCTTGAAGTGTAAAGGCATACGCCAATTTCGGATTAAGTTGTGTTGCTCTCTTGAAGCATTTTAAAGCTTGGTCATGGTCTCGCTGTAAAGAAAAGCAGTTACCAAGGGCACACCAAGCCTCTGGCGAAAGTCGGTCAAGCTCAACCAACTCATGTGCCAAGTAAGAAAGATCTACTTCTTTGCGTTGGTGCCAAAGAATTGTCGAAAATACCTCCATATCCCGAGTTCGAACAGGGCTCAAATGGCGGACTCTTAAGAAGCATTTCTCAGCCTGTAAAAAAAACCCTCATTAGCCAAACATTTATATATCCATACAAAGGTCCTACAAACCTCAATATAGTTAGCCATTTCGTAGTATGCCCTCCCAATCTGGCTTTGGACCCACGGGGTATCCTTTTGACTCATGGATAACGAGTTTAGCGCGTGGAGAGCTTCCTTGCACCGAAATCTGCTCAGACTGAAATACCCAGCACCCGCTTTCTTGAATAGGTCAAGAATGAACACTTGTGCTTCCTGCTTCTTTATATCAATCTGATGCCCTGGCGCAAAGGTTGGTTTTGATATAGCATCAGACATCTATTTCACCAAAAGCGGTTAGTAAACAAACTTCCCACATCTGCCAGGTTCGGAAGCTCTTACATTGATATCTTCACTATTCTCCTGCTCCCTCTCCTTTTGCCGCTCTTTTGCAGCAACAGAAGCTCCGGTTAGATGCAGACCCCGACCCCGACTGCCGACAGTCTTTGCTTTCTTGGCCTCCCGTTCCCGCTCCTTTGTTCCCAACCTGGTTTCCCTTTCCGCTCCAACGCCCAACTTGCTTGTAAATTTGCTTGTGAGTCTTGTACTCCTTCTAGCGGGTGCTTGAGGTCCGGACTCCTGAGAAGATGCTGCAGATCGTTTACCGTCATTACCGATCTCACGAGTGCTTCGGCTTGTAAGCTTCCTTGTAGTGACCTCAGTGGCGGTCGCCCGGGTTTTCCGAACCGGTGGTGGTTTGTCGGCGGTGTTAACGCCGTTCCCTCCAAATAATTCATGAGAACTTGACCCTGTTGGTTGCGATGTTGGGGTTTCCGCCTCCAAGCTACTACCCACCCCCTCGTTCAATCTGTTGAAAAATGATGGATGATTATTGAATGACAGGTCCGAGCGGTCTCTACTGCTTCCCCCATTGGATGAAAAAGGATCACTAGGTAAATTTTCAGACGAATTTCGCAGACCATTCAGAGCTGATGATTCTTCTGGGATTGTGGGGGGTATATTTGAAGGATGTGAAGGGTATGAGGGTATCTTGAGTGACTCGAGCATCTCTTGCGATTGCTTAAATACGGCATTGGGCCGTAGATTTACACCTAATCCATCGTTAGCATACAGCCCTTCAAGGGGCAACCCCTGAATAAAATACCTGTATCGCAAAGTCCAGTAAACGCCTCCCACGCAAATGGATTCAACTTAAGAGCTGCCACATACGAGTCCACCGATTTTTTCACATCTCCAGCGTTGTGCCATAACCTGCCTAATAGAAAGTGCACTGTTGCAGCATCTGGTATCGAGCGCCTGTCTGTGTCTGAATGCTGATCTAGGATCACAAAGGAAGAACGATTGTTAGATCCGGCCCTAATAGGCACCAAGACAAAATAAACTCACTCCATGTGCTAGTCCCATTCCAAAACCGTCTGCAGGCTTCTAAGGCATTTATACCCTGGCTTTCTCTACCATCTCCAAGCTTCAAGCAGCATTGCGCATATATATATGCACAGCCTAGATGTCGGACCCAACCCTTTGTTAACGACTCCGCCGCCAGATACTGGCCATCCCGGTACAAACATAAGCCCAACAAATGAACCGAGTCACCTTTCGGATCATAGGCGTTTAATCTCTCGGCAGCAAACAGCGCTGTCGGCAGCAAGTCGTTGTCTAGGGATTGCCACACCAACGAACGGAAGTGCGCGATGATATGAGGCTGGGGTGTCGAGGGTGTCATTTTTTCGGCGTCTAACTCAGAGACCCCGGAGTCAGGTGGAATACTGCGGGAAGGTAAAGATGGAGGTGCAGGCGAGGATATTGAGAATGCTCTTCGAATAGTCTCCAAGCGAAAATGACCATGGGGCAATTTCGACGGAGTTGGCGGAGGCGAATCAGCGGTGGCGTTTGAAGTGATAAGGGGAGCGGAGGGCCGTCTAGGTGAACGGAGAGGGGAAAGGAAAGAGGATAATAAATCCAGGATTAAAGGGAACGCCGGAGCGTGTTGTAGGGGAATCGAGAAACTGCTGCAGCACAAATCCAGCGAAAAGGAAACCGAATCCTATCCACCGCCTTCTTCGAGATTGGAGGGCTCTGATTCGAATCCAGGATGGCTGGGTTGCGGAGGGTGAGGAATGGCGGAATGAGAGGGGAGGGATAGTAATGTTAGAGGGTTGACAGGCGGGCAGCTGCCTCACGAGGGTGTTTATGGGAGTTTGTTATGGAGTGGGATGCCCGTGGTTAGGGCGTTGGCTGCGTAACATCAACCCCAAGCTGGGAGCCTGAAACAATACCATTGTACTGCTGTTCCTTTCTCGTTGCGATGGCAACCTGTCTGGTGGACCCTGACTCCCAAACCAACCCAAACACATGCCTAACTAAACTCCTCGGGATCTTATTCGCTAGAGTACAGGGTCAGCAACATGGAGGCTCGGCTGTACTTTTCTCCGTCAGCCATCACTCAGATTTGAATCAAGCACCTGCCCATCCTAACATCGGCACGAACATGGCGCAGGGCTATGACCGACGAAATTCATTGCTCCCGAAACATATTTATCATCTCGCCCGTTCTAAGACAGCCTGGAGAATATGTCATCAGGAAATTTTCATGAGTATAAGCATATGTCTATTGCAGTCATGAATCCAGAGATTTCCATCGAGTCCGGCATATACTTGGCAATTAAAGTCTCCGGACGTTTTTGTGCCAAGATAGGTATTAATAAGTGCAGAGCGTCCAGAGACTTCTTGAACAGCCATGTACAAGTACAGTGGGTCAGGTAGCAAAAAAAACTTGAGCAGGCCGGTGGCAACACAAAAATGATAAGGCCGGGTAAGCCAGAGCGAGGAGAAAGGTTTCGAATTTCCACTGCTCGCGAGTCCTCTACTCGAGTACGGTAATTGGGAGTCCTTCATCCCAACAGCCAACTAACCTAAAGTCCGCATATAATACAAATAAAAAGACTAGCAAGAAGTGAAAATAAGAGATTGCATTACGTGAACCTTATTTAGCCTTACCCTTTTACCTCTTATCATTATTCTTTGCCTGCTATTTCTTGATTAACCTGAGAGGGGTAATGTGAAGCATGATGTTCTGAGTTAATCCCAAAGAGCTGAGAACTGCACCCTTGAGCTGTAACCGAAGAAACACAGAAATAATAGACAGGAACAGTAGGAATAAATAAAAAGGACTGAAGCCAGATAAGGAGCATATAATGCGATCTCTTATTTTTGCTTGTTGCTAGTCTTTTTCTTTGTGTGCAGACTTCGGTTGGTTGACTGTTGAGATGGAGACTCCCAATCTGAGGAAGTTAACCGTGCCAAGGTTGTGACTCCGTCACAACCCTGATTGCTCGCTTGCTCGCAACCAGGGCACTCTCAAGAGAGTGCCTAACAGCTCAACGGAAGATATCAGCTCAACGGAAGATTCAATTTGTAT
>Ga0307510_10000761_pt1 | contig 33282 bp, 19 predicted proteins | sample 12_EM_MG_FD_207224 | JGI IMG/M metagenome (GOLD analysis project Ga0307510, IMG submission 207224) | Populus trichocarpa ectomycorrhiza microbial communities from riparian zone in the Pacific Northwest, United States - 12_EM | ecosystem: Host-associated > Plants > Roots > Unclassified | place... | reverse complement strand
TGACAGGGGAAAAATTGAATTGATTCTTAAAATTAAAATTCGAATGAGAACTTAACTGAACAATTTGAAAGATTGAGGCTGAAATCAAAAGAGAAAGTTTAAAACCTAAATTAACCATAAACGCCAAAACGACGTTGTTTCATTAAAATAAAATGGTGCTTTTTCGTGTTGTTTTGTTTTGGTCAACAAAAGTAAAAAATAATAATAATAAAGAGTGTCAGACGACATGTTGTATGGCACTATTTGTCATCTTCTTCAAAAGACCCATGAACAGTTGCCTCGTGAAGTTATTTTTCAAGGTCATTTAATGCCTCGTTTCTCCCTTAAACAAGATAAAAAAAAAAAAAAAAAACACCACCCACATGACCTGACATTGTCTTACACCCTAATCCCTTTTTCCACAGGTTTGCCACTCAAAAAACCACTAAAAAGTTAACCCAAAGTCACTGACCTGACCACTTTTTGCTACTAATTATGGTGACTTTTGGTCAATGGTTGGGATACTTTCTATTTGAATCAAGGGTCAAGATTCATATCCAATGAAGACCAGATGTCCCTCTTTCATCTCTTATAGATAAGGGTGAATTTTGTGCAGAAAAGGAAAAGAAAATCAGGGGAGAAGAGAGTAAAAAAACTAGCCAAAAACCATCATTTTTCCAACTGCCCAACTAGCCACCTTTCTCCTCCTCCAACAACCACCGTGGGCCACCACGAGCACCCATTGCGCCACCAACCGATAACCAACAACCACCTCTTGCCTAGGTAAGCTTCTTCTTCCTCCTCATGATTCATTACATTGTATTTTTTATGGCTTCAACACGGTACGACAACCATGTTTGCTAGCATTTTTGCCAACAAAACCTTGCCACTAGACTGGGCTAGTGACAAGATAAATGAGTTGGACTCAAACCCATTTCGTGTCTGGGCTGGGTCCAACTCATGTTTATTTAGAGAGAAAAAAAAGGTATGTTAGCACGTTTGGCTTACGCCAATTTTGTTAAAGAAATAAGGTTTTATTTGGGTCTTTAAGGTGTGCTTGCAAAACACAGTCTTAAGGCATTTTTAATGCCTCTGATTTTAAGCTAAGGGCGTGTTTTGCAAACATGCTCTAAACCTTTTTCCTTTAGTTTTAATTTTTCTTTATTTTGGGGTTTAGTCAAACATACATCTAAAAAATTCAAAAACTTTTGAAAAACTTTGCGCATTTTAAAAATATTTGTGGGTCCCTAACATACTTTTCCAACAATTTAACCTAATATTGGGTTGTACACTTACACTATAAATACAAACCCAGTATTAAAAATACATGATTTTTCTTTGAGATTTCAAAAAAAATTCAAAAATTAAAAAAAAATCCCTTATTTTAGAATACAAAACAATATGTTTTTTTTTAGAATTTTATTTAATATTGGATTGTAGACTTACACTGTAAGATACGGACCCAGTATTAAAATACCTAATCTTTCTTTGAAATTTCAAAAAAATCCAAAAACAATTCAAAAACATTCCCCATTTCAAAAAAACAAAAATATGTTTTTTTTTTCATACGGCCAAATCCTAAAGGTTTTTTATGCATATTTTATAAAAAATAAAATCATATTTTTATCTTGTTTTAAAAATACAAAATGAATATTGTAATCAGTTTATGATTACCATTAGAATTTGACCAAGATACCAAAAATCTCACAACAATTAATTTGTGTAATTAGTATTCAGAGTGTTAGGGTTTCGCTGTAGACTTTTAATATTTGGGGGTATAAAATTACATTGTAAAGTATACTCTCAGATATTAAATATACAAAATATGAAATAAATGTCATGCTAAATTTGGACCTTAGAACGGTTAGGATTTAACCAAATAAGATAGAGACTTTCTCATGAAAAAAAAATTGTCTTGAACCTTAGATGAGATCAACGGATAAAAACATAACCTAGAAAAACAATCAATCAACACTACAACTCACCTTAAGTAGATTGTACTGGGTGTGATGCGTCTTTTCCTTACACAAGTAGTCCTCTTACTCAGGCTCTCGCAGACCATATGTTTCTTAGTACCATGATACTAAGTGGTGACTCCCTCAAATCATAACTTTATGATTAAACCCAAAACCCCTTTAATTCCAGGAGACAGCTTTGTCATTTGACATCATGCATATCATGAGTGACTCCCTCAAATCATAACTTTATGATTAAACTCAAATCCCCTTCAATTTTAGAAGGCAACTTTGTCATTTGACGTCGTACACATCACGACAATAACCAAACCCTAAAACTCTTCTCTCTTCAATTTCTTCTTGTATTCACCTTCCTCTAACTAAAACCATCAATCCTTCTATTTTTCTTTTCTTTACAAAACAACTCTTCTAATTTTCTTGGATGGATCATGCCTTGTAACAAATTCAATACGGATATAAAAGTTAACTTTCATGATTTGGATTTTAAACTTGATGATGAAGATGTTAAAAAAGACTTAAGCTCAAGGTGCTCGAATTCTAGGACAAGATTCAACGCTCTAAATCTGAATGATACTTACACGGAAACTTTTGTAGATCATAGGCAAAAGGCAAGTCCTCTATTAATTTACGAGTGCTTATTTTGTTTCCAACAAGGCTCACACCACTCTCTATAAGATCATTCCTAAAAGTAATTGGGTTCTCTTCTATGATTTATGCAACATTACTAATTATCAATAATTATTTGATTTTGTTACATCAACTCACTTTGTAACTTTGAGAAATGATCTTTATTTGGTTGGAAATGGTTCGGCAATTTTATTCCAATTTGACTAATAAAGAACATGGGGATAGTAAAGTTGTCAGGTCACTGACAAGTCTTGTGAACAGGGAGAAAATTATAGTTACTCGTTCATTCTTGTCCATGGATTTCAAGATTCTTGTCCATGGAACATGCCCTCGAATACTCCATATAAATTGTTCTTTGGCTTGCTTCAAGAAAAAACTTATTCGTTAGGATTTCAATAATAGTGGTCATGTCTACCGACACCAAAGTCATTCTCCTTTAAATCCTCCTTTCACCACTTTGGCTACTTGTGTTGAGAAAGTCGACAAGACTACAACTCAACTTCAACTGCACATTACACATCTTCGGTCCTAAATATAACGTTTCATGCATCCACCTACTCAACATGACTTTCCTGAAAGTTTTAATGCAAGTGTCGGTAGCTCTCAAGGGGCTAACTAGGATTATATGGCGTTGGATTATAAGGAAAAAGAGGATCCTACATAATCAACTTGGTATAAAGATTGAGTTGCTCTTGGGGCAATGGTCAAGTTTTCTTTCTTGTATTTTATTTCTACTATGTGGCATGTAAATTTTAGAATTATGCGTTTACATACCAGCGGAATCTAGGGTGCTAGTTTAACTCTTACTTGCATTATTAGTATTTTAATTGATGCCAAAAAGAAGAGTATTATAACTAGTACGTATATGAATGCTCTTGGAACTCGTATTTGCTCATTTGTAGTTGATATATATTTTCCATGTTTATATGATATTAAAGTGAAATGATGTTATTATGTTGTAAACTATATAAAATTGATATGTTAATATAAGAGGATCTTGTCTTCTTATTATCACATTTGTGTTGTCTTAAATATAAGAGTGAAATAGCTAGTTAATGCACCTTCCCGTAAATAGATTATTTTTTTTTATTAACGTGGGTGTCCGGGTCAGCTTGCGTGCACCCCGACTAATCCTACGGGTTTTGAAATTAACGACCATATAAGTTTCAAGTGGCCTTAAGGGAACTCAAATTCGTAATCATTGGGGAGCAAACCCAAAACCTGACCAGTTAAGCTACCCTTCAGGATTTCCCGTAAGTAGATCATTCCTTCAAAAGATGATTGCATTATTCCTAAATTATAATCTTAATTATTCCTTTCATTTTGCTTTGATTGCATTATTTCTTCACTTTAAAAAGAAGAGTTAAGATTAATTTTTTACTAAAGACTTGAGCTTTTTAACTTATAATTTACTTTTTCTTTGTGAATATTTATTTTATTTCATTCTTTTTTTAAGTCAAAGATATTTTTACATTATAAGTGTCATTTTTAGTAGTGAATTTTTATTAACTTGAGTGATTAGGTTGTGATCTTGAACTCATGAAAAATATCATGTGGGTTTAATCTTGATTCCATGAAAAATGATTGTGTTAGGGTTTTAATGTTGAGCCCATGAAAAAGATTAGTGTTATAATAAATAAGATTTCACCCATAAATAAAGCTACGCAGCAAATTAGAAACGCTCGTGCTTACCACATGAGGTGTGGGATCTTTTTTAGTTTATTTGTTAACAATGAAAATATAACTTTTAAAGATCAAATTGAATAACAATAAAGTTTGATGACTAAATTGAAACATATGTAAGTTTTAAGGGACTTGGGGAGGAAATTTGCCAATTAATAATATGTTATGTATGTATGTATGTATGTATGTATGTGTCAGAAAGTACTTTAATGGCGCACATTTTGTGAAGGAAGAGTAAAGAGAGAGAAAGATACGAGACTGTCTGTGGCAGTCTGCGTTCCTCCAAGAAGCAATCCACTATTTAGTGAGTCTCTCTCTCGAGATCTTTACGTCCTATATCTGGTTGTAATATTATGGGCTCAGTTTCTTCTTCTTTGAATGTTTGAATTTGGTTTGCTACTATAATTTTCTCCATCTCTAGCTCTACCGAAGCACATAGGGTTTCACTTTTTCTCCCCTCCTGTGTTATGTCGAATTTTGTTCACCCTTGTTTGTTGCAATTACTGCCACTCTTGTTCTTTGTACTGGTACTGTTGTTTTGTGCATCATGCCAATCTGCCTCTGTTGATCTTAACCCAGAAGACAAAGCCTCACTTTTACTGTTCCGGTCTTGGATTCAGGACCCCGTTCATGGCTTGTCAACCTGGTTTGGTTCTAACTGCACTGACTGGACAGGTCTGGCCTGCCAAAATCACACCGGCCAGGTCATTTCTATCAACTTGAGAAACGTGAATCTGTCTGGTTATATTCACCCCAATTTGTGCAATCTTTTGTTTCTTGAAACCCTGGTTTTGTCTGAAAATGGTTTTACGGGCCAAATCCCATTGTGCTTTGGTAGGTTGCAAAATCTCAAAACCCTTGATCTTAGTCACAATAGATTTGGTGGTGTTGTGCCTGACTCACTTGTGACGCTTAGACAATTGAAGGAACTTTCTTTAAATGGGAACCATGATTTGGGAGGTGTTGTTCCTTGGTGGGTTGGTAATTTCTCGTCCAATTTGGAAATACTTGACTTGGGTTTCAATTCTTTTCATGGGACAATACCTGAAAGCTTGTTTTACTGCAAGTCATTGAAATATTTGGATCTTGGAAATAATTACCTGTCGGGTGATCTTCATGACTTTTTTCAGCCTCTGGTTTTTCTCAATCTCAGTTCTAATTCGCTTTCAGGTACTTTGCCTTGTTTTTCTGCTTCCATTCGATCTCTCGGTGTTTTGAATTTAGCTAGGAATTCTATTGTGGGTGGTATTCCTACATGCATTGCTTCCCTAGAAGAATTGACGCATCTGAATTTATCATTTAATCACTTGAATTATGCAATATCTCCGAGACTTGTTTTCTCTGAGAAGCTTCTTGCATTGGATTTGAGTTTCAATGATCTATCTGGTCCACTTCCAACCAAGATTGCAGAGACAACAGAGAAATCAGGCCTTGTTCTTCTTGACTTGTCCCACAATTGTTTCTCTGGTGGTATCCCTTTGAAGATCACCGAGCTGAAAAGTCTACAGGCATTGTTTCTTTCTCACAATCTTCTTACTGGGGAAATCCCTGCTAGGATTGGAAATTTGACGTATCTCCAAGTGATAGATCTTTCACGCAACTCATTATCGGGTTCAATTCCTTTAAATATTGTTGGGTGTTTTCAGCTACTTGCACTAGTTCTCAATAACAACAATCTCTCTGGTCAAATTCAACCAGAACTTGATGCGCTGGATAGCCTGAAAGTATTGGATATAAGCAACAATGGGATTTCTGGGGAGATTCCACTAACTTTGGCTGGCTGCAAATCACTTGAGATAGTAGATTTCAGCTCCAACAATCTCTCGGGAAATTTGAATGATGCAATAACCAAATGGTCAAACCTCAGGTATCTCTCCTTGGCTCGAAACAAATTCAGTGGAAGTTTACCCAGTTGGCTGTTCACATTTGAAGAGATCCAAATGATGGATTTTTCAGGCAATAAATTCTCTGGCTTCGTACCCGATGGCAACTTCAACATTAGCTTGGAGTTCAATAATGGAGATGTTAGACGATTGCCTGCCGAGCCATTTCTTGCAATTCGAAATATTGAGATCAAAATATCTGTGTTGGTTGTTGATAACAGTGAATTGAGCTTCAATTACCATCTATCTTCAACTGCTGGAATTGATCTATCTGATAATTTGCTACACGGGGAGATTCCACATGGCTTATTTGGACTACAAGGTTTGGAGTATTTGAACTTGTCATACAATTTTCTTGATGGTCAGGTTCCCAGTCTAGAGAAGATGGAACGTTTAAGGGCATTGGACTTGTCACATAACTCTTTATCGGGTCAAATACCAGGAAATATTTCCAGGCTTAAAGAACTCGTACTCTTGAACTTCTCATATAACAGTTTGTCTGGATTTGTTCCCCAGAAAGAGGGGTATGGAAGGTTTCCTGGAGCATTTGCTGGAAATCCAGATTTGTGTGTGGAGTCCCCTAGAGTAAAGTGCGACTCAGGTAGCCTGCCAACTGTGCCTGGGAAGTCATTTGAAGAAACTGAAGGTCCAATTTCTGTTTGGATCTTTTGCATAAGTGCCTTTGTTAGTTTTTATTTTTGTGTTGTCACTCTATTTTGTTCCACTCGAGCAAGAAGTTATCTTCTTCAGACAAAAGTTTAAAATCCTGTCAGCTTATGTTAGGGAAACCTCCCGTGTATTCTTAGTTATCTATCATCTACCTGTTCACTGATATGAGATGTTACCTACGTCAATGGTTTTTCTTCTTTCTCTTTTTTTCTCTTTACCTTCTATCAATCTTTATTTTTTTAATTTTTAATTTTTATTCTTAGCTTTTCTGTAAAAATTTTATTTATTTGTAATTTTATCTATCAATTCTAATGTAACATATATTAATTTTTTAAAAAATTGATCTTTATTTTTTTTATTTCTAATTTTTTTTAGTTTATTTATAAAAAATTTATTAGTTTTTAATTTTATTCTGCAATCCAAATTTATGGTATTATGTTTTTCAATTTGATCCTCATTGTTTGATTTCTATTTTTTTTCTTAGTCTTTTTGGAAAAGTTATTATTCTTTTCAATTTCACCCTTTAATCAAATATAAAATTTATTTTGTATTTCAATTTTAATCCTCATTCTTTTAACTACTATTTTTTGAATTTTTTTATATAATTGAAATTCATTTTCAATTTCATCTTTTATTATTTAATTGATTGAGAATTAAATTTCGTAGTTTTTTAAAATAAGATGTTTCGAGTCTAATGAATCAGGTAAAGGGTTTGAAAAGTTAACATGTTTTTTTTTTAAAAAAAAACTTTATAATTCTTTTTATTTTTTATTGTGTAATTTCAATCTCATGATCTGAGCCACAGGTTTGGTAGGATATCCCGGGTTGGCTCAACCCTGATTATTAGGGTTACAAGTTTATTATACTAACTCGGGTTGACTATGACGGTTTTATTATGTTTTTTTCTTATTTCATTTTGTTCTTTTATATTTAAGGGGTTACAAATTGAAATACATTGTTTGATCCTTTTTTAAAAATATATTTTTCCCTAAGTTGTTCTAATCGTTTCTTTTTTAAACTTCATCTATCTATTCTTGTTTTTTTTTTTAATTAAAATAAAATCAATTTATTCAACTCTATATATAATCTAAGTCATGTATTTTTTTTATATATTTTAAAACACACTTGAAATATATTTTGCATGAAAGAAATAATCTAGCTCTACATAAAAGCGCAGGTACGAATGCTAGTAGTCACTATTGGATTGGTTGAACGCCTCAACTTTGTTCTTTAATTTTATAGGGCTTCTAAATTAAAAATATAAATGTAAAATATATTATAATTATAATATTGTTTTTTGTCTTATTCACATTTTTTTTTATTAATTTCAATTACTAAGTTTGGATTGGATAGATATAACATCACACGTGTTATGAGCTAATAAAAAACATAATTCAAAAACCGTGTACAAATTTAGGATTCAGTACTAGATGAATTAAAATGTGAATAAAGCATTTTAAATTAACTTTTTCTTATTTAATTATGACAAGAATAATACAATTAGAACACAACAAGCCTTGTGCCTGTGCTTCGGAGAGAGTCCTAGCTATTTCTTTGTGCAAAAAATAATATTCACATACCGCAAGTGTATTTAAAAAAACAAAGAAAATAATGTGATTCAGGTGATAGACCCGATTTAGTCGAATAAACTTGTTTTAATTTAATAAAACAAAAAAGGAAAATGATAGTAGATGGATTCATAACCTATTAAATACAGAAAAACAAAACAAGATAAAAACAATGACATAAAAAAACAAGTATTGGTTAACTTGAGTTAACATGACAAAGTTGTAAACCTGATAATCAAGGTCGAGTCAATCCTAGATATCTCACCAAACCCGTGTTAATTTTTCAAACTCGTAACCTGGATTATTAAACCTGAAGCAGTTGCTCTAAAAAAACCATGGAATTCAATTTTTAATCAATCAAATATTGAAAAATAAAATTGGAAAAAAAATCTCAATTATACAAAAGGATTAAAAAATAATAATTTTTACAAAAAAGCCAAGAAAAAAAATAGAAATCAAAACAATAAGGACCAAATTAAAAAACACAATACCATCAATTGAATTGAAAGATGAAATTAAAAAGTAATAAAACTTTTATAAAAGGGCCAAGGAAAAAAACTAGAAATCAAAATAATAAAGACCAAATTAAAGAATATAATATTTGGTAAATTAAGATTGAAGGATGAAATTGAAAATAAATAAAACTTCTACAAAAGGAGCGAGATAAAAAATTAGAAATCAAAAAAATAAGGACTAAAATTGAAAGAGAAACAACAAAGATGGCTAACCTGTAATTTTATGGGAGGAGAGAGAAAAGAAGAGAAAAAAATAAAGGTCTATTAACAACAAATTAGACCATCATTGGAGACACATGCCGCACCACACAGGAAAAGGACATGGTGGCCCTTCCAACGACACAACATAATGATCCTTTTGAATGCCAGGAGGCGTTGCACATGTTGATAAGAGTGAGCGGGCACCTCCCACGCGTCTTCAAATGTCGTACACGGACGCCAATCTTTTGGTTTTTTTTATTTAGCCAAGTAACAAATTGCCTCTCAGCTAACTTTATAATTACAAAAAAAAAAAAAAAAACCATTATGAAAAGCCCTAAAAGCCCTTTGAGCTTAGGTTTAATTATTTTTTATTAAAGGCATTTTGGTCATTTCACTATGAATTTTATTTTTTTTATTTTATATATTTAGTTAAATACCAAATTGCACCTCAATTGACATTATAATAACAAAAAAATCATTGTAAAAATACAAAAATTCCCCTTAACTCCATGCTTAAGTTTTTTGCTTCCAAGAGTATTTTGATCATTTCTCTATGTAATTAAGATGAGAAAAGAGATATTTGTCTCTGATTAATTTGAAAATGACATATAAACCATATAAAAAGACTTCAATGCCCTTGAAAATCTATGTTAAGCTTTTTAGGTGGATGGACAACACAATCATTACACTATTCTGGGGAATAATGCTAATGGGTGATGGGTCTAGAATTACAGTACTTTTCCAATGCCAATTAAGTATTGTTTTTAATGTTTTAACTAGATTATAATAAATAAATAAATAATCGACAATTCCTTTCCTTTCCTTAAGATAATGTGAAATAATAGAATTGTAGTAGATAGGTGGTTTGTGTTACGTCGTGGTCTCAGTCAAATTTTTTCTAACATAAAAAAAGAATGCCCAAACCATTATAGTGTTTTAAAAGGAGCAAAAAAAATATAAGACTCGGGTCATTGATTTGAATGGGTTCAATAAGCTCAGTTAATTTAATAATATAATTATATATACAAAAAGCCAACGACAATAAAAAAATAATAATAAAAAAGATAACGACTAATAAAAAATGAATGCTTACCAATATTATGAAAATATATCATTTAAATATTCGTAAAAGGTAAACAATCTTATTTGATAACAAAACAAAAATTGAATGAGAACGGAATAACCTCTTTAAGAGGAAAATGAAAAAAATAAATCTAAAGCTTAGTTACTAGTAAATCAAATACTAAAGGATGAACTAAAGAAAAATTAATTTAAAAAAATGATAAAAAAAAAACTCGATTCGAGTCAGCATCCCAAATTTATGGCCTAGTTGTGAAACCAAGATAACCTCGTACAAAAGAAATTGAATAAAATAATGAAAGACAAAACTGAAGAAAAATCAATTTAAAACATAAAAAAAACTCGAGTTAGCCTAGGCTAACTCGACTAACTTGTAACGTAGAACATGAGATCAGGATAACTTTATAGAAAGGAAAGAGAAAAAATCATAAAGCTCAAGGCTCAATAATCTAATATCGAAAGATGAAATTGAAAAAAAAATCATTTACAAAAAAAGACCTAAAAAAGACCGAAGTTAAATCGAGCAAATCTTTGAAACTCATAATCTAAATCATGAGGCTAAGATTACCTCATAGAAGACAAACACAAAAAGGTCATGAAGCAAAATTCTCAATCATTCAAATATTGAGGCATGAAATTGACAAAAAATTAATCAAAGAAATAATAAAAAAACAAAACAAATAGCAATAGAAAAATAAGAAACAAATCTGGTATAAAAATTAAATGAAGTAAAATAATGAGGGACAAAATTAAAAAATAAAATAAATCAAGAAAATGATAAAAAAAAAACAATTAGTAATTAAAAGAATAAGGATCAAATTGGATATAAAAAAATCAAATGAAATTAAATGTTGATGGATGAAATTGAAAAATAAAATCAAGTTCAAAAGGTATTAAAAGCAAAACAAATAGTAATAAAAAAAATTAAAACTAAAATTGATTCAAATTCAAACTGACATGACACATTTAATTTTTAGAAGCGAAATTGTGAAGTCCGAAGCCATATAAAAGAAAAGAGAGAAGAGATGAAAAATAATCCATCAAAACCACACTGTCTATCCTCTGCCAACACTCACCTCACCATCTAGAAGAGCTAGGTGCCTCATTCCTAACACCACCATTGAAGCTAATATTTGACCACTAGGAGATGTCACACCCATTATCAAAAGGGCTCATAAGTATTCCACATGTTGAAAAATGAATTGTATGCGCTAACTACTTTTGATTTACAAATAATATTTTATATTTATTAAGATATCAAATTATTTTATATTCAACTTGATTATAATTAAATAACCACGAGAAAAATACAAAAATCCCCCTAGACAACAATCTTTTTATATTTCTAAGAATAATTTAATTATTTTACTGTATTTTAAAAAATAAAAATTCTAAAAAACTCTTTGATGACAATTTAATTTTATTTCCTTTTACAATTAATTTAGTCATTATATTATATTTAAAAATATTAAAAAATTAATTTATCCTCAATTATTTTAATAATGATCAATGAAGTATGTGAAAATATAGTATTACTTTTTATAATTAATTCAATGATTTTTTCTAAAAGAAACAAAACAATCATTATATTATTTGGATCGAATTATATTGCAGTGACTTGGGTGAAAGACCGAGTATTTTTATTTTATTTTTTAAAATTTTAATTTAATGAAAAGATATACAAATCATGAGAATATAATATTGAAAGAACAACTTTATTATTATTTTTATACGAAGATAAATGAAAGATTGAAATCACTTGTGAAGAACCCACCGTTGAAAATAGAGAGTAGAGGAAATAAAGAGTCCAGATTAGATTCTCAAGGAACTTCTTCTCTCTCCTCTTTTCGTTTTCTTTTTCTCCTCCTTTCACAGGAATTTTAATTCAATCTACTCTGCTGCTACTGCTTATAATCGTCTTCTTCTTTCTCCAGAAAATAAAATATGAGCGTGACTGAGTTTGCTATGGTAATTATTAAATTAAATTTTCTTTCTTTCTTTCTCTGTCTCTAATTAATTAATGGATTGTTAATTGCAGGTAGAGGAATTGGCTTTTCTGGTGAAGGATAATCTTCGTTGCAAACATCTTGTCTTGTCAATGGAAGAAACCTTTCTTAATTTCCTTCAAGATGACAGGTAATTGTAAATTTGTAATTGTAATATTATTTCGCTCTATATATTTATTTACACCAAATTGTTAATGAATTGCAGTTCCCACTCCGATGGTATCTTGGAGCTCCAACCAATGGATGCATATAGTCGTCTTCTTTTGCATCGCCTTGCTGATATATTTGGGTATTTTTATTTTTATATTTGGGCCTGTTTATTTTAATTAACTAATTAAACCAGGGTTTATTTTATGTGTTAGGTTTTCTCATGTATCTATTGGCGAGGGAGCTGATCGTCACTTGATTTTAGAGCGGTGCCCGGAGACATCAATGTATGCATGTAAACCCACGTAATCTCTAATTGTTTTTGTTTCTTTCATGTACAACTACTATTACTACTACTACTGTGTAACATTTACGCTGTCCTGTCCAGTCAACATGTCTTACGGTATCAATAACTAGGTTTCTTCCCATATCATTCATTCATTTTGCTGCCTTGCCTCCTATGTTTTTTTTGTGGACAAATGTTCTTTGTTGGGTATCTATCTAAGATGTTGAAACATGTAAATGTAATTTGTTGGGTACACAACAACAACAACAACAACAACAACAAAAAGTTGGTTAGATCCCAGTTTCACTAAACAACTTTTCCAAGACTGCATTTGTGTTCCATGAAGCTATCCTTTTGAGTGAAGTTGGATGGATATAATGATGTTGAGGTTTTGAGAAGTCAGCATTTGTCACAAAAAAATGCTATAATCAAATCCAAAGGGATGCATCTTATTTGATGCATGAGCACGACCCACCAGAAGCTGTGCCTTTTTCTTTTTTTTACAAAAAAGTTAGGTCTTACCTTACTTACCTTTCTAGTGTAGCTCAAATGTGTCCTTGTTGTCTCTTCAAGACTTGTATTGTAGGAGTAGGGATACAGCCAATTCAAAACTTAGTATTTATTATTTTTAATTTATACTCTACAAGATTTTAGAGCAAGTGTTGTCTTTTGAGTTTCTGAATTTTTGTCATTGTTGAGCACATAATGATAATTGGAAAGTTGGCATCATTTATTCGTTATAGGCCTCAACATAGTTCTACTTTACCCTGGTAAATCTCTTAGGAAGGTATTGCTCTTGTGATAATTGTTGTCAGTATTCAATTGTCAAACCTCTATGAGTTATGGATGTGCTACGATAATAAGCATCATTATACCCAACCCTTCTCTATCACTAAAATGAAAAGTGAATCTTAGTAATACGGATACAAATGAGCTTCATAGGAAAATCACTAAGGTAATGGTCTTCTTCTGGTGAATCTCCAATTGATGAAACCTACTTGAAGGGCAAATAAAATGTGGGCTAGAAACTGTGGAAGGGGCAAGTCTTATGAGTCCATCTTAATAATAAATGGTTTTTCTCAAGCTTAGACAATGGGTCTTTAAGGATGAAAAGGAGCAACATATTGATTATCAGGAAATTCTAAGTAAGGAATGCAATTGATATGCAATTTGTGCCATTTATAATTTTATCTTTAAGGACAAATCTAGCATTGCAAATGCATTTGGTTCCTTCAATAGAGAGGAGAGCATCATTTTATGTTATTCAAAATTATAGATTTTTCCACCTACTCATGCTGAATTTAAAGTTGAGCTTTTTTCTGATCATGGAAAAATGACAAAGAAAGAAGGAAAACTTGGATTAATAGTCGGGTACACTAAAATTTGTGATAGTTAGGGATTTTAGCTTGATTCCTATAAAAGAGTTTAATCAAGAGTTTATTCACGTTCCTATTTAGTTTGTTTTCGTATCAAGGAATTCCTATTCATAATCATTGACTTTTAAAAGTTTTTTGGCGTCTAATAGAGCACCTATTATTAAATTTCTAATAGCTCATCGACATCTATTTCCTAAAGTAGAGGACTTAGGCCGTTTGACGGAGTATAACAAGAATGAAAGAGAAGCTCCCAGATTTTCAGACCTCTCAAAGATTTCTCAAGCATGTCTAGCCAATTTCTGATTTTCTTTGATAAATTTAAATCATAAAACACCCTGAACTTTATTACAAGCATGTTTTTCTACAACTTTCACCTGTATCTTACTTTGTTAAACTCTAGATTCTCATATATTTTTTCTACTTGTTGCAGTAGCTATAGTATTCCTATGATTGTGTTGCGCTCCTCTTAGTGATCCCTTTTGTCATTATGTTAATTGCATATATTACACCTTTGACTTGACTAGTAAATGCTTTTGTATGCGGACATGTAGTGACCATTACTTTGTAGTTTAATTATTTATTAAATTTGGTATGACTTTTCCTATCCACTTTATTTGTCATGTTTGTCTCAAGGTTTTTTTTTTTTTGAACATTCACCCAGTTGTCATATTGATATTGTTGTTTCGACAATTTGTAACTCTGAAATTTCATTGTAACAATGATTTTTTTCCTGCCTTTCTATAAGTTGGTGTTTCACTTCAGAACTTCAATGTATGGTTTAGCAACATAATGAATAATTTTTATTTTGCCGATAGAAAAATATTAAATGATCTTTCTTGTTTAATATGAACTCATTTCTCACTTGGGGTGCAGCGGTCAGATATTTTCTTCTTTTGATAACCTATTTCTTTTACTGCAGACCCTCCATCCTTGTTAGTGACATCCTATTCCAATTTGATGAACCTCACACTTTGACAACGTCACATCAATTACTGAGGAGGAAAGATGCTCCCCCAGGTTAAACTTTTTTTTGCCTTCCCTTTTAAAATATTTCACATGTGATGTTGCCCCATCTTCACAATGGAACACGCAATTATTCAGTACTTTTGATGTGGTGATTGAAAGTAGCATATTTCTATTATAATTTACATTAACAGAAATATAAGGAATGGATGTACTAAAACAATTGATTCTAGCAACTATCATGATCACCACAATATGAAAGGATCTTAGCTCTGCTACGATACATTGTTCAAATAATTGATTTTTCATTTCTTTTCAGTGTCTTTTAGGCTGGAAAGAGTGTAGCAATTAAGCAATCTAACATGAATCTTGGGGAGGTAGCTCAACTTGTTCGTATATTTCAAACATACCTCCAATCTGTCTTTGCTTCCAATTTGTCCCTAGATATAAGGTCAACAGATTAATAGTGGCTTGAATCCATTACACTGGATTCACACACTGAATATGCCTGTTTCTTAGACGAACAATTAGTATTAACAAAACACTAAAAGGCTTGAGGTGAAACACTGTAGCCCATGCCACTTACACACACAATTCACTGTAGATTGTCACATTGATTTTTTTTTGTTTTTTTTTTCATTTTGGTCATTGAAGTTTTTTTCAACTTTGATTAAGTCCGTTTATGATCAAATTGATAGCCAATTTAGGTAAAATTTCCTAAGAAAGGGCATGATTGAAAGTTAGAGGACCAAAGTGAAAAGGATGGAGAAAATGGGTGGCGGTTTAAAAATTGAGGCTGAAAAGTTCTCTTTAGTCCTACTTTTTAAATGACAATCTTTCGGTCCTATAGTATTTTAAAAACTCATTTTTAGTATACAACTTTATTTTTTTTATTTTTCAGTTCTTGGTTTGAGAGCAGAGAGATAGACACAGGATTTTGGTGTTAGAGAGAGAAAGTCGTCGGTTGACACCATTCTGGCCACTAAAAATATTGATATGGTATTCACGGGTTCCATTCGATGAGAGAAATTTCACTTGACTGTTATTTCACCTTAAAATGGCCCAAGAATATAGATCTGAACTCAAAAAGTTTTTAAGTTTCGTGTTGATTTTTTGTTTTGGACTGATATTTTGGTTGTTTAAAGGCTTAAAGGGGTTTATGTAAGTCTAGGATTTTTTAGGCATTTCAAAAAATGGTTCAATATTGAATTTTTAAGGTTAAAAAACCCCTGCCCTAATTTTTCAGTGTTGGAAACTGGTTGTGTTGGACAAAAAAAAAAAATAAAAAATAAATAGGAAGGCACATGTGTTGCCCTTGCTTTCGGGCCTAGGAATTGGTCCCTTTGGCCTAAACTCTTGGGCTCCTTTTTAAAAGGCTTTCCTTCATTTTTTCCTTCATTTAAACAAAATCAAAGAATTTATTTTTTTAAAAAAAATCATACACCAATAATTTTTTTTTAGATTATACTAGGATAAGATTTTTTATTTTTATTTTTAGATTTCCTTCATCTATTGTTAGATTCTGGTATGCTTCTTTAACAGCATGTCGTACCTCAAAACACAGCTATGTGAGTACATATGCGTATTATATATACCACCACCATTATGAGAGAATTGATGAAAATCATTTTTCATTGTCTACCATTGGAAGCAGACATGGTCTTGATTTTTGCCAAAATGAAATGATTTTCTTATTAAGGATTTATTTTTAATGAAAAAATAAACTTTGTGGAATGGAACACATAATCACTTAGAAGAGGTTTTGTTTATTTATTAATCATTATGGTCTTTCTATTAACCATTTCCATTGATACTAAAATAAATATGTTTTTGTCAAGAGTATATTCCTTATCTTGCTACATATCTCATATCAGACGGTTTCCTTTTTTCCTTTATTTTGAAAGATCATCAAGAACTTAGTTTCTCTCCATTTAATTGCCAAGCTGCTCTATGAGCTGTATCAGGAGTACTCTTTCATCCTTCTTTGGGTTTTCCCTTATGTCTATTTGGTTATGTTTCAGTGTTGCCGGCAACATCACCTCCTCATAATGCATTCAGGGAGAGAGAAGTAGCTTATTTTGCTGCTCGGGACCGTATTTTTTCAAGGGATGTGGGAGAAATGAAAGAACCCATTAAGGAGAAGCCACAGAAGGTACTTGTGGTTGCCCATCGAATGATAGCTCATGCTTTGGGTCAAAACACAAGTCTGCGGAACCAAGGTGCTGCTGTTAGGGATGGCGAAGGACATAGAGTGAAAACCAAAGAACAGCATGTCCAAGAAAAGGGCAAAATCGAACCTAATTCTAGCTCAGAAGCTTTTCAAGGGATTGCTTTCCTGCCTGACAAAAATATCAATTCGTTCGGTAAAACAAAGAGCAATAATCATGGATCTTGTGCTTCATCACAAGGTCAGAGGAATTCGCACCAAGTGCTGGTGGAAAGAGGCGGCACTTGTAATATCAGCAAATCTCAGAATCTAACAGGTAGAAATAGTACCAAGGACTACTCAAAAGAGGAACACGTGGGAGCTGCAAAGAGGATGTTTGCTCATGCATTGGGACGACACTTGGGCGATCAAACAACAAACAGTGACAGAAAGCGAGTTGATGACTGAGGGTCGAGCAGCCTTTCTATGGAAGGAATGGGGTTTTGTTTCTTCATGATTGATTCTATAAAAATCCAAGAGGAGCTCTAGTTTCCATGATGACCATTTCATTGTCCAGTGCAAGAGCCCAAGATGATGTTGTGAAAGAGATGTAGAACATGAGGTGTTGGAATCAATGATAACTGTCTGTGGCATAGGAAGTGATGAGGTGACCGATGTTTGATTCGGACTCGCAGAGCCAAATCAGCTGGTACTGCCTTACAGGAGGTGCATTTGTTGCTTCTTATCATTTATTAGATCAAACATAAAGTATGTGATTGCAACTTTAGGAGCTCTAATTAATGTTTCACGAATTCCCGTTTTGCTATATGCACTGCAGACCTTCAGTGTCACTGGAACAGCCGCTCGACTATGTTTTTTTTTAATTATTAATATATTATATCTACTTTTAGTAAGTTTTATTTTTGGTTGAACGGTCAGGACATTTTTACGCCGGTTTATGCATCAACCCACGCTAAGTATTCTTTTGTGCATAAATTGCACTAAATTATGGGTCTGTCTCTCATTGACCAATGCATTCAAAGAAATAAATTCTTGACGGTTCCAAGGTTTTGAACTCGAGAAACAAACCTTCATCACAGCCTATCCTTATGTTACTTGTATTAAGTTAAAATCCCTGTAATTAAGGATGTTTAGAATAGACTACGAACATCCTTTTATTTACCATGATTGTTACAATGACTTGAAATTATTTATTAAATAAATTTGATGGATGGATGGTTACTTGAAGTCATGGAAGAAAAATACCAATAACAGGTGTCCCAGTCACTGGGAAAAACAAAAAAAAAAGCCAGGTGGAATTAAAAGTTGCCACCGCAGCGTTTACAAAAAATGAACAATTGTCATCATCTTTCTATTCTATTACAAGCTCTACAATCCCCAAATTTCCAAACACATGCTGTCTTGAATATGAGTTGATCAACCAGTTTTTTACATTGCTCTCACTGACTATTCTCAAATTCATAAGTCCATAGCCAACGCAATACGAAACAAGCAAATTCTGATTTCTGAACATATTGTTAAACTTCTTGTTATTATTATTAATTTTACATGGATCTCTGTTTTTTTAGGATAATTGTCGATTGATCATGGAAACCATTCTTATTATATGGGCCGTTGCAGTGTGAAAATCTAAAAATTCTATTGGATAAAAATATTGTTACAAAATATTAATGAACAAATCCTTCTAATAATATTTGTCCACTTATCTTAAGGTGATAAGAGATAGTAACTTTATATATAATTTTATAACTTTTTTCATCAAAGATTTAAATGGTTTGTTGCAAAAATATGTTATACCAACCCTTATCATAGCTCAAGTGATTCCAAATCAACTTAAAATATTTTATTTTAAAAACTTGATTATTGTTTTGTGATTATTATTTTAACTTGAAATTATCTCTATTCATTTTGAAACATAATTTATTGAGACTAATATGTACAAGAAAACAAATGACGGAGAAAATATACCCATAAAACTATACCCTAACAATTAAAGATTTCAACATTTCAACGATAAGAATAAGATTTAAAGACATCATGTCACGATTTGAAATGGATCCTAACTTTTGATAATTTCACAAGTTTTGAAAAATGCATGTGCATTTTTGAACATGGTGGGCCAATAAAATCCACATTGTAAGATTTTTGCAGTTGCTTTTTTTTTTTTACGAGAAATGACCTATACATGCCTCAGAATGACAATTTAATAATACTATTTACCATTGTCAAGAATGCATCTTCAAAGTATTTGATTAAGACAATACTTGAATAATTAAGGGTCATCCCAATAAAAGTTCTCCCTTCACTAAAAAATTTTGTTTTGTCTTGAGTACTTCAATGAGCTACCAAATCTCTTGTTGCAAGAAAATTGATAATATTAACAAACCAAGGCATTGCAGATATAGAAAATAAATATTTGTTAGGAAAGTAATCATTTATTAATGTGATGTCAAATGTTGACTTTATTATCAATCTTGACAAATGATTAGCGACAATATTTTCAGTGTCTTTTTTTGTCTTTGATTTCTTCCTAAAAATAAATCATTTATGAATCTACAGATTCATTGAACTCAATTTCACTAAGAGTAGTTTAAAATTGTTCATAAACTAATTCTTCAATAAAATCTCCTTCCTATAAATTATGATCATCTCTAGGTTACTTGCAAATGTTGAAAACATTTATTTCCAATCTTATGTTTTCAAAGGATAACTTCATCACTCCATTCCTACAATTAATCAATGAATTAGAAGTTACAGAAAATAGAAATCCTAAAATAACAATAATTAAATTGCATGCTTCAACATGTTGTGGATCCAAGACAATAAAATCTATAGGATAAATGATTTTTTAACTTGTACTAACACATCTTCAACTACTCTTCTAGGTACTTTTACAGATCTATCAACAAGTAAAAGAGTTATAAAAGTTGGTTTTAACTCACCTAGATTGAGACTTTTAAAAACTGAATATGGAAGTAAATTCACACTAGCTCCAAGATCAAATAAAGCCTTTTCAATTTTATTTTCTCCAATAAAGCATGAAATTATAGGACAACTAGGGTTTTTATATTTCAAAGCATTATTGTTTTTAAGAATGACACTTACTTGTTCGGCTAAAAAGGCTTTCTTTTTCACATTCAATTTTCTCTTCACGGCGCACAAGCCTTTCAAATATTTCGCATAAAAAGGTATCTGTGTAATAGCATCCAACAAAGGTATATTGATCATTATCTGTTTGAAAGTTTTAAAGATTGTGATTCACTTTTCTTTAATTAGTTATGACATGAGAAAATGGAAGTACTTGTGGGAAATCAGTCTTTTCTTTGAAATGTTCAGGTTCAACCTCTTCCTTACTTTTAAAGATTGACTCATCATCTTTCTCACAAGGTTCAATAATAGATTTTTCAATAATCTTGCCACTACAAAGAGTCATGATTGATTTGATTTGATTCATGTGTTGGCTTTCTAAGTTCAAGAATATGTTTTTCAATAACCTTACCAGTGCAAAGAGTCATGATTGATTTGATTTGATCCATGTGTTGGCTTCCTAAGTTCAAGAATATGTTTTTCAATAACCTTACCAGTGCAAAGAGTCATGATTGATTGGATTTGATCCATGTGTTGGCTTTCTAAGTTCAAGAATAGGTTTTTCAATAACCTTACCAGTGCAAAGAGTCATGATTGATTTGATTTAATCCATGTGTTGATTGACTCTTGCTTTTCAATGAATACATGCAGTGGAAATCCTCAAGATTTCTTCAACGACACCAAAAACTTGACACAATCAAATGGTTGATGTCTTCTTCAAAGTGCATGAGTGTCAAAGTAATAAATAATCCGGAAAAATTGGAATCGATCCACTTGGATGTTAATTATACAAAACCACAAATAATAAAAGAAAAGAGTTGAAGAGAACTTTGAGACGTGATATTAAAATAAAGATTAAACAAATATAAAATAATTATCAAGGTTACAGGATCTACTAATGGTATTTCAAATAAGTATACTCCAAACTCTTTTTATTACTCAATTAAAAACCACACACAAATGAGGTTCCAATCGGATGATTTATCATTAATGACTTATTTTAATTTATTAACATGATCATATTAATTACCTTATTTGAGTAACACCAATACTTGTAAATGTTATCAATTATTCATGGTGTTAACTTATGTCAACAATAAATCGAGTTCCTTTTATAGCATAAGTGTCGATTATCCATACAATAGGCTATGGAAGGATAAAATATTTGTTATGTCAAGAGTTGATTATCCATACAATAGGCTATGGAAGGATAAAATATTTGTTATGTCAAGAGTTGTACACCACAAATATAGACTCACCACTTAACAAACAAGGTATTAATATTGATTACGATAATAATTATAAAACATTTTAATAACAATTTTTTTTAAAATATAAACATTAAAGTCCATGTTGAATTTGTACTATACTTGTATTCTTACACCATTAGTGTAACTTTTTTACCTAGGCAAAAATAAACTTAACTAAACATAATAATAATAAAAAATAAATAAATAAGATAAGAATATAACTATGATATAAATTAACTAAGTATGATAATTATAGACAAGAGATTAATAAGAGTATACCATGGAATAAAACTTGAACAATAAAAAAATAAAAAGAAAGAAAACAAGACCAAGATCTTGATCTGAAAACCAAGATACCTAAATATATGGCAAATACCTCATTTTATAGGCTAAAATCTAGAAGTATTAATTTAGTGGCTAACTATTACTTTGATAGCTAACTATGGATTTTGTGGCTGGACAAAACATCATTGATAACATCAGAATTTGAATAGATGATCTCATGAAAGTTGTGGGTATTTGTCTTAGATTTCCAACAAAAAAAGAATGGGTTCATTTGAACTTCTAGAACTCGAGATATGGGTTGAACACCATACAGTTTCTAGGCTGTAGGACAAATTCAAACTTCTTTTCTGTTGCTAAGATTTGAACTTTAAAATGACAGTCATAAATTAGATATTACAGATGAGTTTACCAACGGATTTCACCAATTGGTTAATTTCTTTGGTAATTATATTCATGCAAATGACACGTCATTGTATATTTTGGCTTTTTTGAATTCTTTTTTTTTTTCTCACTGTAATTCTCTTGGATACCGATGAAATATTTTTGTTGGTGTTTACCGATGAATATAGCGAGTGAATACTCTATTGGTAAAGTTCACCACAATATATTGACAAAATATTTTTGTTGGTGTTTCTGTTAGTATTTGCTAATTTTCTAGTAGTGGAAAAAAGTGCACGGAGGATGAAATTTGAAAAAAGAAGATCACAAACAAAATAAATAGCAATTAATAGAATGAGGATAAAATTTGAAATATTAAAAAATCATAAGGGGTGAGAATGAAAAATATTTATAATTCAATAAGGATGAAATCAGTGAAAAAAATATCAATAACAAAAAGAAAAATAACAAAAAAAAACGAGAATAAAATTTAAGAGGAAAAAGCACAGGAAGGATGAAATTAAAAAGTAAAATTAAAATGATCAGAGATAAAATAAATAACAATTAACAAAATGAGGTCCAAATTTAAAAAATTGAAACATCATAGGGGTGAAATTAAAAAATATTTATAATTCGATGCTATTCATAAATTAAAAAACAATAAGGGTTAAATTAAAAAAAATATAGGGGGCAACTCAACAGATGACAAACCATAAAAAATAAAAAAAAAATATAAAATTAAGAAAAAAAACAAAAAAACCTGGACAAACCTTTTAAACCTTGTCTAATTTCTAAAAGTTACAACACGTAAAATTTTAGACTTGAATTAAATCAAGAAGCTAAATTATCAAAAAAAATTAATTTTGAAAGATGAAATCAGTGAAAAATATTATTAAAAAAAACTTGTAAAAGAAAAAAAAGAGCAAAGAAAAAAAAATGAGGGTAACATTTGATAAAAAAACACCCAATGAGAATGAAATTTGAAAAAAAAAATTAAAATGAATACAAACAAAATAAATAGCAATTAAAATAATGAGAACCAAATTTGAAAGATAAAAAAAATAACAGGGGTGAAATTGAAAAACATTTGTAATTTCATAGATCATTTAGAAATTAAAAAATGGCAGATGGTGAAATTGAAAATCAATGGTACACAAACCGCAAAAATAACAAAACAAAGTAAAAAAAAAAAAAAAGGATAAAAAATTAAAATTAAAAACAACACCTTAAAAAAAGAAAAAAAGATTCTTCATGTTTTTCTTTCCTTCAAAAGCCTTGCATCTGCTGCAAGAAATGTTGGGTATTATGACAAGAAATGTTGGAGCTTAGAATCACACTTAAGAGTAAGTCGTATGTATTTTGTCAATAATCTGGTATTGATTGGTTGCTGATATCAGCTCATGGCTTTGAAACTTCCTAATCCTTCCCTTAATTTTAGTCGTAATTTTAAAAACACTTTTTTTTTTTTTTTTATCATAAAACATTTAAAATATAAGAAGAGATGCATTCAGAAAGAAAAAGGTAATTTCTGATAAACATTAAGATGTATAAATCATAAATTATGTACGGAAGAACATTTATTTTTTCTTTATTTTTATAACCATTCTACGTTTTTAATCTGTAATTCTGTGAAATGAATATCTCCGCTGTTGCTGCGGCCATCTCACCTGTGCTTTCTAACGTCAACCATAAAAAGTAAGAACAATAATTATCTTTGAGAACAGAATTTATACAGAATTTGGACAACAACAAGCATACAAGGCAACCTAGTCAGTAACCAACCATCAGCCCCTCATATCTCCCTCTTTGCAGTCTCTGCCATATACAAAAATAAGGAAACCCTAGCATGATTTTGCACGAGTACAATAAAAAATATCTGCAACCAAGAATCTTTTTTGTCCCCAGTAAGAAAAAGAAAGCTATAACCTCAAAGCATACCATGAGATATGCCACTCTCATGTACCGTCAGATATGATGATCGTTTTGATCCTAGACGAAATCAATCCCATTGATACATGAATATTCATGAAGCCGCAGCCTTGAAATGAGTTCCGGTTTTGCCTGAAAAATTTATCTGCATACTATGGTGGATAGGTTTATAATTTTTTCTGCCTACAAACAAATATTCATAGATATTACTCCCCTTACCAGAAAAACTCCATGAGTTTCTCTTAATAGAGTGGAATAATTCCTCGTGCTTGCTTCATAAGAGCTACGTTCAGCCATTGGTTAATGAAGTTGACTTGGATGCTAAAGCGTGTAGTAAAGATTGGTTGGCGAGAAATTTTTCTCTCAGCATAACATTGTAGTCATGCAAACGATGGAGATTCTTCAGGATATCAGACATCTCTACTTCAGATCCAGCATTGAATTCTGCAGCCAAAAACAACACACTTGTATGAACAAAGCAACTATGAAACGGAATAAACCATAGATGTCAAATCAAATATTTTCTCAGATGCAACAGTTGCGTTGTTTCATGTCTGATCAATCATCAATACTTGTGACCCATACATCACAACTTCATGTCTGATCAATCATCAATACTTGTGACCCATACATCACAACTTATCACTTGCTACGTCAATTTATAAGCACTTTTAGTAAGATTTGTTTGTTTGTAAATTATTTTCCTTTATTTAAGATCTGTTTTCATCAGAATCTTCTATTCAGATAGGCAGCTTGATGAACAAACTCTCTGTGTAAGGTACTGCTAGTGATGGCAATTTATTTGGGTCTTTTCAATATCAAATGGCAACACATGTTGAACTGAAGTGTCATGACTAGAGCTAAATTCTTATGCTTGATCGTTATTTCTTCTTTTTCGGAAAAATTTAAGCTCTACAATCTAAAGTATCACATGACCAGTAATTTAGGAATGCGATTGGGATCTCCCAAGTAAATCAACCTTGAAACCAAGAAAGCTGTCCCTCCTAAAGACACCTAAAAATGTCGAAATACATGCCCCTAACACTACTTAAAGCTTTCAAATCATTGCTGACATTGCATCCATGCCTACTATTAGGGAAGCACCAGCCTCAAAAGCCCAATACTAAAGCTGCATTCTCCATACAGATCAAGGAGCTTTATCATTTGGGATCAATGCTCCACATTAGTTGATTAGGTAGTAATACCTTAGTGCAAAATTTGCCTTCATTTCAGGTTTAACACAAAGGCCAAGCAGATATCTCATATTTTATGGCCATGACTAGTTAACATAGTCCACTGTATTGGTTGAGCTTAAGTCATTACAGTTGGTACAGGGTACATAGTTCAGACCTTTTTTCCTTCTGTTTTCATCTCTTCTTTTTTGACACGATAACCAAATTTCAGCTATCACTTATTGCTAGGTAAGGACTAGTCACAGGCTTAAATCTCCCCCCCTCACCCAGTATGATTCATTGAACCTTCAAGATTATTAGATAGATTAACAAGTGTGAACTGGATGTTCTTTTTCACAAACCTTTCAGGTGCATTGGAAGCTTGTGATGCTTTAAATTTTATTTCTCCATTAATCTCCAATATATGACACATTTACCTTTAAGAGATGCAACAAAGGGAAAAAAGAGTGAAAAGAAAGACAGCTTTTTCCATCAGATTAGTGTTACCTAGAGGAGGTGGAATGGGGATGACATCATCATCTTCACAAGAATATGCTTGAGGCTTAGAAGCACCTCCCTCATAGAAACCAACTGAATGCTGTTTCCTATCATTTGAAGAGATAAGCACTTCTCCTTTGGGAGGCTGGAAAAAGCAAAATGAATGCATACATTAAAGATTCTTTGGACCAACGGAGTCTTCACTTCATTCAATATTAGAAAAAAAAAGGTTTGAACATCACCATTTCCTCCCACAAAAGAAGAGACAACACCGCCAGATTTATTTAAGATATACAACAATGCCAAACAGGAGCCTAGGTGCTTTTTCATGGAAGGAAACAATACATTTATCAGCTAGAACAACGAATAGCATATGCAAACACTTCTTAGCAAATTCCTGAGAAAATTGACCATTTTGAGAATGAAACCATTAAAATCACCTTCATATGCCAAGCTACTGAAGTTGACTGGTCCAGTGTCAAGTAAATCACAGAACATATTGGTTGTCATATAAGCTAACAAATCTTATCCCTGTGCTATGATCGTTTAATAAAAGCCAACATGTGAAAGACATAAGAAAAGGAAAATCCAGTCATCAAGTGGCCTAAAACACCTTTCAACATTTAGTAATTAGATAAAAATTCTGAGGGATTAACTCAAATTGGATCACTTAATAATAGGAACTTGAAAATACACTAAGGAAGAGAAAAGGAGCAAGGACTCATGCTATAACAAAAATAAACAAGTAAAAGCAACATACATGCTCTTCCCTGGAATCCAACAATCTCTCTTCTGAGTTCAACACAGATTCTGCTATAAAAGGTTTTACTCCCTGGGTACAAGTATGTTCTGCAATGGAATTCTGCCCAAAAAAAACAAGGAAAAGAGACTTTGAAAGAGAAGCTCAGGAGGAACAAAAATAAATTGCGGACCGCACATCTAAAACAACTTTGAATGCAAGATAAAAAAACACAATATTACCTTTTCACTGGGTATGCTGACTTTCCTGTTGAACGAGACACTGTCCTCTCTATTTTGCAATTTCTTCCTAGATGATTTATTTCCATGCAGTGATCCATTTCCACGAATAGAGGGAATCATGAAGCCAGTACAACTTGATCCTTGTTTAGTGCTTTCGTAGTCTTTATCCAATGTTTTGCAACCCCATGTGTACATTACATATTTCCTCAACTGGTAAAGAGAAGCACAAATATGTGTATCATCATTTTGATAACAAGACCACAAATAAAAATTGAATGCCAATATAAAGGCAGCAGAATGAAATACAAGGTGGTTTTGCACATGAAAAACAACTTACCTTGTCCCAGTGTTCTCGAGCTTTTAACCGATTTCTTATCTGTCGCATAGTGACATCTTCATTCCGAAGTCTTTTTACTCTGTATTCACACTACAAACCAAGAAAATTATGAAATACAGATAAATTATTTTTCTTTGGAAAGTTTGATGAGTACAATATGCAAATAAAATATTTATCCTCAATAATTTCTTAAGAAACAATTATAATAAACAGGAGAAATAATGTAAGTGAAAGGAATAAGAACCGTACTTGCACCAAAAAGTAGAAAAATATGCCAATACTTATGCAGTATAGGCCACCAAGATCCGCTAAGAAGCTTACTGCATAGTGAATAGAGAAAAGTGTATGAGAATATTGATTTAAAACAATTTTAACATGCAATTAACTTCTTAAAGTGTAAGAACAGCAGCCCAGTGATAGCAGCTAAGAGCAAAATACACATTTCATTTTCAACACTTGCTGGTTGCAGTGGTTTATGGAAGTTTGGAAATTGAATAGGTCAGTTTGAATCAGCAAATGCCCAAATCCCAGAGCAAAACTAAACCAGGTTGAGTGTAAATCATGCAAAAAAGAGATTATAACACAGCATCACAACTTTAGCACTCCATATGAGGCTTCAATTTATCACTTTCACAACAATCTCTATCCAACTAAATAGGAGTGGCACACACACAATGATACAGCAACAAGAAACTCGAGGGAAAGCAAGATTAAATGTCAATTCACATAAAAAGAAGAAAAATTACAAAATATAAGCTGTGTTTTTTAATTACAAAAATTATTAAATATTCATCATTTTCTATACAATATTGTTTTTCAGGGATTGAAGGAGTGGAGTGAGGGATTTGCAAGCCTGCCCAATCAAAGGCAGGTTAGATTGTGCCAAATTTACTTCGACACCATTTATCCCTGAAAGTATTAAAGACTTTAGGCTTCTTTGCCAAATCAATATGAAAGTCCTCTTCCCTTTCTTCCAACAGGTTTCTTCTCCTTATTTTCCCTGTCATTAAATGTCTCTGCATTGATGCTGTCACATTCACATGTCATGGATTGAATGTTTGTGAGATTATTAACTAAAAAAAAAAAAAAAAACAACAGTCTGAAAGATAGAGACATTTATGTATGGACCCAGTGTTTTTTTAGTAATGAGTTCGCAAATTCAAGTCTGAGAAAAGGAGCAATATACCCTCAAATATTCCACCATAAAAGCACAAAAACATCATGTCTACGTTTCACATTGGCAGGGAGGGAGAGAGAGAGAGAGTTCCACCATAACAACACAAAAACATCATATCTACGTTTCACACTGGCAGGGAGAGGGAAAACCATAGATTGTAATTTTTTTAACGATTTGACTTATCTACTTTTAAACTTCAGTGGATTTAGAAATAATTTGTGCCAAGAAAAATGTGACATAATTGCATGTCCAATTTTTCTCTCGTGGCTGGTTATACATGGAAGGAAAATGGGCACATTTTCGGTGAGTGAGTTTGCATCCAATGTGTGCAAAATGGGAACTTGTTATTCAAGAAGTAAATCTGGATTCAACTTTAGTTTCTTTGTCAATCTTGAAGTCCTAATTGACTACAAGAGTTTAAATTTGTCAGGACTTATCGTGAGAACATGTTCATGCACAAGATAAACTATCTTCACCTCCGCATCAAACAACAATTTTTCATTAAAGACACATGCAAGCAATTCCACCGTAACAACACAAAAATCAGGTAAACAATCAAAATAAATGAGTCTCCCTAGAGCAGTAAGAGAATAAACATGAATCATATTCCAAATAGTGGTATATATCTACAAAGATGAACAAATCACTTACCAGGGCCCATTATGTTTTGGCTTTCGATCTCAACTATATATGATGATAGGTAGCTAATTGAGAGAGTAGTGTTGATTAGTCCATCACTAGAAGTTTCAAGGGAAGCTTGGAGCTGACTTGTCTCCCCAAAGAACGAACCCGGAAGAAACTCATGAAACAGGGGTTGGATAAGCCTTAGATCATGTAGGTTATGGTATATTCGAGGAAACAGATTAAATTTCAGTATGTTTGAATCCTTTCCCCTGAATGTAACTGGTCTATCATCAAAAGTGCTTCCACTCTTTAGTGTGCCGCTAACAAAACTCACATGTTTCTTGTCAGCATGATCTTTTGCACTAAGGTTGAACTGAAAACCAACAGCCGTTGCAGGAGTACTTGGAAGATCAACAAACTGCCACGAAATATACATATAATCTCTATTCAAGTGGCACTTGCTACACTTAAAAGTGAGAGTTGGGCCCATACTTGTGTTTCGGCATGTGTAGTTCACAAAGTCAGTAAGGGGGGCAACTCTGTGATCAATAAAACCAGGATTCCCGGTAACTAAGGTACCAAGTCCTTGCAAGTTTGAACAGCTCATACTGGATACAGTGGTTATATTAAATTCCATGTCATTAACGAAGGCGGCCAAATCGGGTGCATTTGTTGCTCTCACATTATGCACCTCAATTGTTCTCTTTGATATGATCTGGTAAAGCAGGCTGAGGAAAAACTGAACAGCCAAGTCAGTAGTCAACAGACGTGAAGGAAGTTGTAAACATAAAAGACTAGTTTAGAATCCAATACTCACGTAGCAAACAACCCGATGAAAAGTATCCAACTTGCTATTGAGAAGGCTCCACCAAGTTCTGTTTTCCGCTTTACAACCACCTTTCGATCATCCTACCCAAAAAAAAAAAAAAATTACCAACAGCAACAGGTAAATGCGGTAACAGATTAATTGTGAATAGTGCTTAAGACCCAATTCAGAGAGGGCCTTGTTGAAAACTGAGACGGGGTTTGTTGTTTACCCCACCCTTGGTCCACAAACTAATAAATATGTATATATGTGTGCGCTTGCTTGCTCAATGTATGATCTGGTTTATCTTTATCTTTACGGGGGATGATCCAAAGCATAAATAATAACAACCTCTACTTATAAACCCAAGTTGTTGACTAGCATCATCGAACAGAGAAGAAAAGGGAAAGGAGTTACCAGCCAATGCCGGGTAGCAAAGCAAATGTCCAAGCGACTAATCCACCACCTAATACGGAACCATATGTTGTGGGTTCCATGATGTTCAAGCTTAGTAAACCTCAAGAAGAAGCAAAACAAAAGCCAAGAAGCAACCATCACAAGCGTCGCCTCCAAGAAAACAGCCTGAGACTGAGTGAATTTCTTGATTGAATCAAATGAGAAAATGGTTTCTGGAAACGAAAAGCCGAAGCTGTTGTCCACCTCCACACCCGTGTCCGTGTATATGGCAGACCGTCCCCAGAAATACGAGCAGCTGTTTGTTGTGATGTTCAGAAACTGCCCCGTCGGACACGCGCACCTGCTCGTGTTGTAGATTATTGACTTGCTCGGACATTTAATACTCGTCGTCGTCATTCTTCTTTACCCGGATCCGGATCCGAATCCGAATCCGAATCAAAAATCAAAATCACTACACGTAGATTAGACTATAAAACAATTTATTACTAGTACAAAGAAAGAGCTCGACGATTTGAATCCGGTTTTTCTGTCCTAGCTTAGCCCTTGTCCCTGTCCTTGTACAGAGAGAGAGAGAGAGAGAGAGAGAGAGAGAGAGGAGAGGAGAGGAGAAGCAAAGAATGTTCTTTTATTTGTTCCAATCCCATGACTTTATTAATATTTTATTTAGGACCCCGGCCCATACATACAATGTTCAATAACTGTTAGAAAAATAAAATCAATTTCTTATCATTTTCTTAATTTAAATAATGTAGAACGAAAATTAAATAATAACGATAATACAATCAAAGGCTGGGTAAAGTAAATAAGACGGAATTTTCGGGATATAAAGAAGTTTTTAGGAAAAACATTGGTTCTGGATAAGAGAAAAGTCCAAAAAAATGAGAGCATACCATGGGGTTTTTCAATTTTTATAATCATTTAATTTCTACTATATTTTTTAAGATTAAATAAAATTATAAATTTTTTTTTCTTTTTTAAGAGACTTTTTTTTTCATACAGGTGTCGCCCTAACAGTATGATGGCTCATCATCCGTTTATTCTATTTTTCTTTTCTTGATGTTATATTCTGGGTCTTGTCGCGTTGAAGATAAATTAATATAAATTAAATACAAAGTAATATTATAAGGATAGTGATCCAAACTTATTATATTAATTTGATGTAAAAGTTGGTAAAAAGGAATTACAAGCAATTATCCCCACAGTGCAAAACAGAAGATTATTCCTAACCTTGTTTTTTTTCTTTAAGAAAGATTGTTAATGATGCTTGCTAGCGGAAAAGGAAATAAACTTGGTGTTCTGCCTGTTATTTTGCATTACATTCATTTTTAAACTAAGTCATATATATTAAGATATGATTAAACTATTTTTAAGTAATAAAAATAAATACCATATCAATTAGGTCATTTAATTTAATTTAAGGAAATGAAGTATCCAAGGATAATTAATAATGAAGATTTTTTCAATTGAAGTTTCGTAAAAGATTTTTTTCAATCAAGTCGATGAAATATCAATGGATAATTAATAAATAGTTTTTTAGTTTTTCAAATTTATACTGAATTTAAAAAACACATTTTAGGGTTCTCCATGCTTTTTCAAAGTTTTCCAAATGAAAAACAAAACATGAACAGTATAATTTTTTTCTTTTATATAAAAATATTTTTTTAGCAATGTAAAAGATCAAAGTTATTTTTTTATATTTTATATTGAGTTAGTGTCATAAATTTAATTTGTAATATAAAGATTTTTTTTGAGTTAACAATATAATTTTCAAAACATTTTATAATTTGATTATATGATTATCATAAACTATGATTTTGATTTATTTTTTTTAGAAAAAATAGTTGTAGTCTTGAAGTATTTCAATTTGTTTTTAGTGAAAATATTTCTTTTCAACAAATGAACTCGTTTTCTAATCTTTTTTTTAATAAAAAAACTTAAAAAGTTAAATAAAATTTATTTTATGTTATTAAACACACTCATGCTAACCATAGAGTTGTGTAGAATATGTGATAATGTCATAAAATAAATATATTTACTAAACCTACCACCGTAAATATAACCTCTGTACCCCTAGATTTTAGAAGGGTAGAGGTTATAGAAAATTCATACTAGTGTCAGTGAAAAAAGCCTATTAAATGGGGAGGGGTTATAAAAGTTTAAGAGTGATCACATTCTTGAGTTATTTTTTTTTAAATAATCTAACACAGTATTGTGATATCGCGGTCACACAAATTAATTACCTTACCTTAAATAAACAAGATAGTATAGAGCAAGCAAATGGTCAATCCCACAAGGAAGGTTTAGTTTAGATTTTTATGTTATACGATATGCAATTGGGGGGGGATTGAGATTATTGAGGCTATAGCAGAATAAAACAGTCAAGCTAAATTAAATAAAACAAAAAATTTATCAAGAAAACAAACCTTGGTCACAACTAAACGTCCACCTACAGAAATCAGAACTGATCATGGAAACGAAACGTCAATTTATACTATGAATATTTATCTTTTCTTACGTTGATTAGTTAACAGATCCGCTGTATAACTAATCATAATCATCAAACAACCACGATGTTCGCACTAGTAATTTAATTCAATGGCAGCTTTAAGAACTAGATAAATTGATTAATCTAGACAACATAACTGTCCGCAGTTTATGCTTGATTTGATCGAATGTTCTCCCTAAAATTAATAATATAGATCCATCATAATTATTAAACTCAGTTGCTTCACAAGTTTATATACCACAACTCCGGTTTTGATATCAAACTTAGCAATAGATTGTTCACAATAATAACTTAGAGTCCACACTAGCAATTAAAATAAACAATCATAAGACATAAGCATAGGAAAACAAACATATTCATCATATAAACTGAAAAAGAAAAGGTAGAATAAATCTCACAATTCTTGAAATCCGAAGGTTTTGTGTCTTTGCAACCAAGAAAAAGAATTTAGTCTTGCATGTCTGTTGAACAACTAATAAAAAGAAAAAGAAGAATGCATGATTTCAGGTTTTTTAGAGGAAGGTGTGTTCTTTCTCTCTTAGCTGGTTGCCTCCTCTTCCTTTCTCTCTTTCTTTTTATATCCTAGGAAACCCTAATCCTTTTTCTACAAAATAGTCTTTTCCTAAGTAGATAATTTACATTTAAATAACTATTTTTCTAAAAAAGGAGAAATAGTCTTGCATAAAATCTTCAAGCTTTGACTTTTGACT